>Ga0098035_1000166_pt1 | contig 35930 bp, 43 predicted proteins | sample 3_EtaG_FD_75046 | JGI IMG/M metagenome (GOLD analysis project Ga0098035, IMG submission 75046) | Marine viral communities from the Subarctic Pacific Ocean - 3_ETSP_OMZ_AT15126 metaG | ecosystem: Environmental > Aquatic > Marine > Oceanic | place: Pacific Ocean | collected 2015-01-07
CTCAGGTGGCCTGAAAACTGACGATGATGTATTTGGCATAATGTTATTTAGTATTTAATCCGCTAAAAACTATAAAGTATAACCAACTGCTTGAATCAAAAGACCAGAATTAATGTTTGGTACACCCGTACCGGTGCCACCCCTCGGTTGCTGGCCCCACCCGGTTACGTAAGTCGTTCGATTACCGTCGGCGGCGGTAACATTTACTGTATATTGAAACTCGCCGTTCGCGCCGCATGGAATAATAGATTGAACTGCAAGGTTCATTTGGCCGGCGCCGCGGTACTTCGAATCAGCTTCTGCAGTAGCTATAACATACCCTAAAGTGTCTAAACTTGAAGCTACCTTACCTTTAACGTCTACCAATCTATCCCAATTTCCTTGAGCAAGATCTAAATAGCATTGAATAATTACGTTTTTTGCACCAGCAGGAATAGATGAATCTCCACCCCATGTTACCCAATTATCTGCGCTCATACCCGTTGCTTGTGCGTTGGCTACCGGGTTATAAACTGTAACACCATCAATAAAAGCAAAAACAGCACTTTGTGAACTAGCAGAGAGCAAACCAGCTGAATCAACTTGCACGTATCTCGTATCTGAACCTTCCATTCCAGTAACCGTTAATCCCGATACTGTTGGGTCCTGAGCATTTGATAAAATCTGATCATAGGTAACACCCTTTAATGCTTCCGAACCAGTACGACCTAAAACCGAATTTTCACCTACGATTGTCGCTGTAGGTGGTCCTGAAGTTATAGTTGCATTTGCTAATACCGTATATTCATCAATATCTGCAATTGTTGATAAACTAATTTCCCCTATATTAATCGAATTTCCATCCCACACCAAAGGGTTGGTAGCTACTGTTGGGTCACCGGCAAGATCTACTATTGTTGCATCACCACTAGTAGTAAGACCCTTTCCGATGATAATACCGCTACTTAAAGCATCAAAATCTTCTGAATTTAGAAGATCGGTTCCTGTACCAGATATTAAATTTCTTGCATAAAGTGTACCGTTATCTGAATAAAAAATAAGATCACCCGGTTGTGCGTTTAAACTTGTAACATCGTTGTTCGAAGTGTTACCTAAATATTTGTTACCTGTTACAGAACCACCTGCATTGTTGTTACCTATAAATAGCCTACCAGGGTTGGTTTGTACTTCATCTTTAAGAAAAGTAGAAGGTCCTAAATCAGTAACAAAGCCTAATTCACCCTGTGCTAAAGTAACGTTTTGTCGTTCAGCATTAGTCCCTTTCCTTACAAGACTTCTTACTACCGTATTTTCATTAATTTCAATAGTTGCCATTTTATCTAAATTTTAAAAGTGATGCACAATTTACTGAGTCAACAGCAGTGTCGGGTAAAGTAACATCATAAAACAGTGATGGTCCTGCGTCATTATATTGAGGTAAGACAAAAGTCTCTCGTGTTAATAAATCTGTAGCAGTTGACCCACTTTCATATGTATTATAAAAGGCTCCTAACAGTGCTGATGAATTTGGTTCACCGGAGAGCCCTAATATATTAGTAATAAATTCTATTGGTGTTGCTGCAGGTGCAATACAACCAGGAAACACCCCTTGTCTTTTTATAACACCATCAGTCCAACCAACAGCAGCCGATTCAAATGTCATTGTAGGTGTAGCATATGTTACAGTATAAACAGAATTAAAATAATCATTAAGTTCTAAAGCATCTTTTGTTGCGGTAGCTAATTGATCTGATGTATCGGTTGATGTATATTCAACCATAATCATTTCTGTTTTTCTTCCTCTGTGTGTTGGGTTTGTAGAAATATCTGGAACCACTATAGAACCAGAAGAAGTCTCATAGTAATAAACACATACCCTATTCCAATTAGTATCGTAAAGTAAAAAGTATTCACCGTTCGTACACTCTGCAGCCGTCGGAAATTGGGCTACGGTATGTTTAGCTTTAAATCCGGTGCAACATAAAGTTTGTTGAAAAGTAGTATCATCTTGCGCATTTAAATTAACCCACCCGTACATTCCCGCTCCAATTTTACCTGAAGAATTGGTACCAGCATTGTCGCCTGAACCACCAGCAGTTGTTAAAGAGGTATCTGCATTTGCCCAAACAGGGTCTGTGCCGGACCCCAATGCAACTCTATAAGTAGCATTTAAATTTGTTTGTGCAAAAGCTGTACCATATGTAGGTGTTTTGCCTTTTACGAGCCCTTGAATATAAACTGTAGGATCAGTGGCATCTAATTTTTCCCAAGCATCAAAAATTCTTTCACCGTTACTATTTACAAAACCATTAATAGCTGCTATTATAGCTGCTCGAGTACCACTATCACTAGATACGTCATAAGCAGCACTAGCCCATGTTACCTGAGGATATAATTCTTCTACGGTGGCAAAAGTAGGGCCTGTATTCAAAACAAAAATTCCATATATTACACCGTTACCACCCGGAAGTAAAAATCCTTTGTCTTCCCAATCGCCTATAGTTGCACAAACATTGGTTATAGAGAAATTTGCATAATTACCAACGTTATCTATATTAGCATTAGGAATTGCTGTACGCATTACTGTACCGGGAAAATCTTCTCTATTAAAGAAGTTACTCGGTGTCATCATGTCTACTGCAGAAATATTAGAAGTAGTTGATGATTGGCCTACTACTTTCTTTAATGCATTAGAACTTTGAACTGTGGAAGTAATAGTTGATGATGCAAAATCTACTCTTGCACCATTAATTTGTTGAGTTCCGACATTAATAAAAGAAATAGTTCTATTACCAGCTCCCTCATCAGTAATAGCTGCATCAGCATTCTTTCCAACACCCGGGGTTCCGGTACCCGACCAATCAGGGGCATAATAGCACTTATCTGCATAAGCCCTGCTCATAAAACCATCTGCAGGACCACCATCATCTGTTGCTATTGCTAATGTATGTAATAAAGTCCCAGGACCCGGTATTTCAAATCCAAGACCACCATGGGAATTAACAGTTAATGCATTATCACTCACCGTCAGTTTACCAGCAGGATCAGCTGCTATTGTAAAAAATGTAGTGGTGTTCGTGTCGGAACCATAATCAACACTTACTTCATTTCCTGAAACGGTAATACTATCACCACCTGTTACTGTTGCACCACTTGCAAGTGCTAAATTACCATCTGTATTATACTCAATTGTAGTATTATCTACTCCGGGGCTAAGTTGTGTCCAAGCTACATCTCCAAGAGCAGCATCACCTGTAAGTGAATATAAGAGGGTGGCATCAGCACCATTATTATCAAATATTAAATCTCCTGTTTCTGCTTTTTGCTGAACTGTACCGCTACTTCTTTGATCTGACCCAAAATTATACACACTTGTTGGCGAACCACCGAGTGATGTACCATTACCGACATATACCCTATTAGTATCTATTGTGTACCCTAACTCGCCCTGATCTAAAATAATTAATTTTCTATCTGAGTTAGAACCTCGTCTTACTTTAATCTTTGCTACATCGACCGTCGGCATATGAAATATTTATTCTTATATGTCAATCTAAAGATAAAGTTTTGGTAAAATCGTATTCATCTATAGATTTACTAATAAGGTTCTTTTGAAGTTTTACCGTTTTATTTATCTTTTTAGGATCTTCTTCGTTATATATGCATATACCATGGATGTAAGATTTTGTTTCTTTAGTAACAGCAATAATACGTTTACTTTTTTTGTTTTTATTTAGAATGTAATATTTTATGTTGTGGCCGTTAATTTCAGACATTTTGAATTAATATTTCGTCTGGTTTTCCTTGTCTCTCCGTGTTAGTGCCTCCCAAAATAGTGCCTTCTTTTTTATCATAAGGCCCATCCCAATGGTATAGTACAACATGTTGATTATATTTAATATTTTTGTCAACCCCCGTATCCAAATATGCTGTTACAGCTTCTCCACCTACCTGTACCCGCAACCCGTAACCATTCATACAAAATATTTCATCTTCATTAGGCGTTACAACATTTACGGCAGGTTCGCTTTCTACTACTACAGGAGAATTTTCTACCTTTTCTACAACCTCTGTCTCTACTTTAACAAACGGTGTGTTAATTAATTCTGCAGTTTCATAAAAATTTACACTACCTGCAATAGTTGTTACTTTTTTAATTTGTACAGGGGGTGGTTCGCTCACAAAAGATGTATCAATTGGTTTGTATTCATGTTTTGTATCAGAAGGTTTTTCGTATTTTTTACTATAAGGTGAAGATCTAAATCCTGTTTGAGTTTTAAGTTTATTTTTTACAGCTGTAACCGTGTGTTCGGTAATAGATTCTGTCTTAATAATGTGTGTGTCATCCACCTTCTTTTTCTTTTTGAAGAACGAAAAGAATTTTAAAAACCATCGACGTAGCATACTACTATTTAAAATCATAAACCTTATTAATCAACTATGATTAAAAGATTTTAAACTATATTAGTAATAATTCCGTTGGTGATAGTTAAGACTACATTCCCCGATGTGGTGCTAAGAGTTAAAGATTGGGTCGATCCCATTTTGGTGTCAATGTATAATTCTCCAGCGCTTAAAGAAACGGTACTAAGATTAGCGAAACCGGTTTCATTACCAATACCTGACGTGGCGTTATAAGATGAATCAATGAAATCGTTAAAATTGCTTTGTGAAGGAACATCGCCTTGCTCAAAGTAACCTTTTATTGTGCCTATTGGTTGTCTTGCCATTTTATATTATTTATGTAACACCTGCTTCTGCACCTGGGGCTACAGGAACATCTCCTTCACCACCGGTTACCATAGGGCCACCGCCTTCTGGTGGCGGACCAAATTCTGGTGGTGTTTGTGGGTTTGGTATAGCGCTTCCCCCACCACCTAAATCGGCACCCATGTCACCACCACCTTCAGCTGCTTCACCTGCAGCATTAGTCATTTGCTCTCTCCAATTAGGACCAGCTTGCTCAATTTGCATTAACTCCCATTGAAGTTCTTTATCTTTTCTTAAAAATTCTCTATTAGCTTTTACTTCTATATCTGTCCAATCTAAATATCTCTTTTGTGCCCATGTGTTAGAAACAAACTCACTAGCAGCTAAATTGTTATAATTGTTTGCTCTCAATTCTAACTTCTGCTGTTCTCTCATTTCAAAGAAATTAGTTGGAACATTAAATTCTAGATCAAGTTGCATCTCTTTGAGCTCGTATTTTTCCCAAATCTTTTTCAATTTTAGATGCGTTATAAAACCATTCTTTAAACCTGCAGCAAAATGCTGTTGCATACGAATTATAAATCTTGCAAACTTTAGCTCTTCTCTTAATATTTCTGTACCATCCTGAAATGCCTGTTCTGGGTTTAATCTTGTTACAGGTACTTTTAACGACTTGTACAATTTCTTTAAGAAATACATTAAGTCTTCCAACTCCCCTAAGTTCTGACCACCAGCTAGTGTATTAACGCTCGTACCTTCACTTCCTGCTCTCTTAGCAAACCAAAATGAATCAAGCATAGATTGAGGTGAAAATTTCTGCACTGTCCCGCTTTCGTCGGTATCGTACGTGTGTCTACTCCAATATTTTTGTTGAAGATTTCTTAGATATGCTTCAGCCTTGGGTGGTGACATATTCCCAACATCAACATTGAAAACTAACTTTTCAGGAGCTCTGACTAATCGATAAATTACAATTGCATCTTCGATTAAAGATAGTTGTCTATAAGCTCTTCTTGCATTTTCTAAAAACGGAAGTCTAATTGTTTTATTATCATTCCAAATTCCCGAATTAATATATGTGACTTGATTCTTATCCATTGGAATCAATTGCATATCTTCTATCTTTGTAGGATTAGATTCATTAAAAACAGGTTTTCTTAAAAGGTATCCTTGAACTATTGAATTTTGAATGTTACCAAAAATTGGATCAATTAATTCTGTAGGTATTTGGACTACACCTAAAATACCTTCTTTAGGGTGGTCCTTATGAATAACATGCTCCCAATAAACTTCTCCTTCAGTTAATAATGATCTGAAATATTCCCACCCTTTGTGGTCTAAATCAAAATATTGAACAAACTTTTGAAATTCTCCTTGAATCTCTTTTTGCTCGTGTGGTTTAAATTCCCTATCTCTAAAAAGTAATCTTACAATTCTACCTTCGTGATCAGTATTAATAATTTCATCACAAATTTCATCTAATGCATCACCGACTTCAGCAAAGGCTGCCATAACCCTATAGTCTCTAATTCTTGCACCTTTATCCTGTTGGATATTTGCGTACATGAACTCCTGAAACCCTTTGTCCATTGCAATATCACCAATAGCATTATTATTGATAATAGTAGAAGAAGAAATAGATTGTCTTTGAAGAGCATCTTCTCTATTACTTCCTTGATGTTGAAAAAGCTTATATTTCGGGTTTACCTCTGATAACGTATCTAATGTTTCGTAAGATTGATAAGGTAACCTACTCTGCACGAACTTCATTAAAGAACGTCCAAACGTGCCTTGATTACCTTTACCTTCTTGTATTACTTCTTTTGCCATATTATGTTGTTGATTTGGATGGTGAAATTGACACTGTTATCGATTTGGTCCTTGTTCTTGTATTTGTTTTTGTTCTGGTTTGTGTCCATGTTGGTGTTGGTGTCACAACAACGTTTGAAACCGTATTTGTATATGTTGGTGTCCTTGTTTGTGTTGGTGTCGAAGATCTTGTTTGTGTTGGTGTTGGTGTGAGTGGATCTGTGTTAGACGCCGTTATTGTGTGTGTCTGAGTTTGTGTTCTAGTTTGTGTTGGTGTTCTAGTTTGTGTTGGTGACTGAGTAATGCTCTTTGTAGGGGTAGGATAATTACTAGGAGATTGGGTAATAGATGTTGTTCTTGTCGGTGTCTGGGTTTGTGTTCTCGACATTGTTGGTGTTTGTGATCTAGTCTGTGTTTGGGTTGGTGATTGTGTAGTAGTATTGCTTGGTGTTCGAGATCTAGTTACGGTTCGTGTTGGTGTTACTGGTGGTGTTTGTGATCTAGTAACTGTATATGTAGGCGTTCTTGTTCCTGTAGGTGTTTGAGTTACTGATTTTGTTCTGGTTTTTGTAGGCGAAGGTGTAGGGGTTTGTGTAGGTGAAGGGGTTGGAGTTATTGTTCTTGTAGGTGTAGGCCATGGATAACCTTCAATATTAATTTTAGACCACTCAGTCCCTATTTCTGGACCAGTATTTTGACGTCTAATCAGGTCTCTAAATGTTGGAATACCCGCCACAATATTATTTATTCACTTCACTCAATGGTCAATAATATATTTAGACATCATCAGCTTGCCAATTAGTTTTACCATATATATCACGCTATTGTTGGTGTTGGTGTTGGCGTTTGTGTCGGTGTTTGAGTTTGTGTAGCAGTTCGAGAAACTGTTCTTGATGGTGTTCTTGTAGGTGAAGCACCTCGCGTTTTAGTTTGGGTTTGGGTTCTAGTTTGTGTTGGTGTTTGTGTCGGTGTTTGTGTTTGTGTCGGAGTTTGGCTTGATGTACGTGTTCTAGTTCTAGTCTGTGTAGGTGTTCTTGTAGGAGAAGCTGTTTGGCTTGGTGTTTGTGTTCTTGTAGAAGTAACAGTTTTGGTATATGTTTGAGTACGAGTCTGTGTTGGTGTCTGCGTTGGTGTTCTAGTTTGTGTTGGTGTGCGTGTCTGTGTTGGTGTTTGTGATCTTGTCCGCGTTACACCAATAGTGGGTGTTTGCGTTTGTGTTGGTGTTCTAGTTTGTGTTGGTGTTTGAGTTTTTGTTGATGTATTTGTTACATTTAGAGTAGTGGTTGGTGTGGGTGTTCTAGTTTGTGTTGATGTTCTAGTTTGCGTCGGTGTAGGTGTAGGTGTCCTTGGTACTAATCTAGATTGAACATAAAAAGGCGGTGCATTTGGATCTGTATTATAACCATAAGCACAACCTGGAAATTCCGTTTGGCCACCGGGTGATGTTATAATAATTTTAAATGGGCCGGTTGCTTTACCCGATAACGCTGTTAGGTCTATACTAATTGTCTGCTTAGAATAATTTTTTAATACACCACCACCAAAATCTATCACGTTAAAACCACTAAACGCTGGGAATCTTGCCGATAAAGCTCTGTTAGTGGCAAAATAATTTACACTACTTAACGGGGTTGAAGATAAAGAACCTGAAAAGAAATCCGACGGGTTACCTGCACTTAAAAATGCTTGATAATATTTTGTAAGGCCTTTAACACCAGCTGATTTTAACCAAGGAGAATCAAATTCAAACACAGTGCGGTTTTCACTAAAAATAAGCTGACCGCCATGTTGACCCGAAAGCGCATAATTAACTAATAAAGGTATTCTTTTTCTCACCATTGGTCTTGCGTTTTTTTAAATATTTGTATTTCATCTGGGAACGCCGATACGGTAATTGTATCCATATCAGCACTACCAGACAATTGTGATTTTAAAGTTGGGTAATTCGAATTTAAATTCGTACCTGAACTGACAGCATAAAAATTAGAATCAACCTTATAAATGTTATCAACCGCTGTTTCTGAAGCAGGAAATATCCAGCCCTTAATTGTAAATTTCGTATCAGCAACTACTCTAGCTTTCTGGCTTGCAGCCAATTCTATAGGATATGATAAATTTATATTCCCATCCCATAAAACTTCACTTCTTATTTCTTGAGCTTGAACTAAACTAACAAGATCTTTAGGAACAGGCCAACTTATAATTACATAAGGGTTAGTATAAGGTATAAAATTACTAAGAATTTGATCCATGTCCATCTGATATCGAGTTAAAACGGTAAAATTGACTGATATGTTAACGGGTGTTGGAGCATTATATTTACTATGAGCAAATTGTTCTTGATAATAAAAACCATTACCGCTTCCGCTTTGTCCTACAGCAGGTAATTTATTAAAAACTCTATCATTATCACGAGCAATGCCGTTTATATTAATAGCAACTACGGGGAAAGTTATTGTTTTTGCTTTATTAATAATATCATACAACACTCTCTGCTTGGGAGAATACAAATACCTTACAAATATTCTATCTTTCTGAACCCTATTTTTATTATATCTTCCTATGACAATGGAATCAAAAGCATTCGCAAATTGAATGATTAAATCTTGTATCTCAAAATAGTTTGACTTCCAACGCATTTCAAATATTTATTCAAACCAAACGTTCAATGAAATGTTTAGGTAGTTTGTTTTTATTTTGAGATATTAATGTTCTCGCTTTACCATCTAGTACATACGTTACTGCATAGTCTGTTTTAGATCTAGTACAACGGCCTGTAGTTTGTACTAATGTACATAACGCCTTATTTGCATACCAGTCTTTGTCCATATCAAACATCTTTTTAATTCTTTTATTTGATAAAGGTGGGTATGGCGTTTTAACAATAATTTGGAATCTTCCCTTATCGTCAATTAAATCTGTACCAAAAGATAAAGAAGGTGAAACCAGAACCGTTGGTTCTGAACTACTAAAATGTTCTTTTAGTATTTGTTCATTAGTTGCAGTTTGTTCTCTAAATAAAAACCTATCACCAGTTAACCTGTTCTTTAAGTAATTGCATATTTCTAATGAATGGGTATGTACTATACCTTTTTCTCCTTTATGATGATCACATAAATCTTGAACATTCTTTGCTATAATTGGTAAAAACTTTTGTAGATTTTGATAATTAAGTACCGGTTTCGCAGAAAGATAAACCGGAGACTTACTCGGATCAAATACTGAAGGTGATTCTATATATTTGTATTTTTTAATACCTAAAACCTTAGCATACTGTTCGTGGTCTGTAATAGTAGCAGACATTAGTAAAATGTTATCACCATAGTCAAAAATATGCTTACTCAAATTGTCTATCTTAAGGGGTGTAAAACTAACTCCATCTGATTTTCGGTCAACAACGTACTCACATTTATGCCACGTTTGTTCAACAGTACTTAAATTACCATGTAAAGATTTTAAATATCTTAATTTTGAAACTTCAGGTAAAGACAAATTTATAACTTTATTGGTGCTTCTATTTGTGAGCTCATTTACTTTCTCACTTACTGAAAATATTAAACTAATAAGCCACCTATATTGTATATCATACTTATCTGATTTTAATTTCGAAAAATCTATGTTGTTGAGCTCCAACCGTTTATAATCAACATCAGCACTAAATCTTCTAACCAATTCTTCTTCTAATTCAGAAGCTTCATCACATACTAAAAAATTTTTACGCTTAACGTGCCCGGGTAGACTTAAAAACATTTTGTAATTAAGTACCGCAAAAGGGCTCGATAGAGAAGTGTTTCTATTAGAAAAATAAGGACAACAATTTTTTTCCCAACACTCGTTTTTTAATTTAGGGGTAGTTACACAAGGAGCTGTCTCAACATCATATGTTTCATCTACACTACAAATATAATTTTGTTTGCCTTTTAATATTTCAATATCGTCAAATAATTTTTTATATTGATCTTGTAATTGCTTCGTGATGGTTAAAGCAAATGTACCCGATGCGGGTTCACCTAAACAGTCTGTTTCAAAAATATAATTACCGTGTTGGTCTTTTCGAAAAGCATTATAGGAATTAATTAGACCTTTAAAATGGTCAGTAGGTGGTGTACCTACATTACCTAATGTTCTAGGAATAAAACTCTTACCGGTTCCAGTCGGTGCAGAAACAATTACAAATTTATACCCGTCATTAAACGCCTTTTCTACTTCTTTAAGAAGTTTAGTTTGAGAATTAGACGGGCTATAACCATCAGGAAACTTAGCAATATATTTGCTGAACATATTTGTAATTATATATTAATACAATAAGCAGTCAACTATTCTGAATCATACACTTCATCAATTATCTCATCGAAACTGCTTTTTTTAGTATGCATTTGGATATCTTCAACTTGGTGTTGTGCCATCTCCGATAACAAGTCATCAGTTGCATTTCTTAAAACGCACCGGCAAACATCATAGTGACCTGACTGCGAATTTCTACCAGTGAACCCCCTACCGTGACACCGTTTGCAGCTGTCTTTTGGTTGATCTGTTATTTTTAACTGGCCACAATCTAGGTAGCCAGTATACTGTTCATCTAAATCGTATACCTCACCGCTAAAAACGCTAAAATATTTTACTGTCTTGTCAGAAGTCTCGAAGATATCAATTTTCATAATTTATTCAATGACATTACTACATCATAAAATTTGGAATTCTTTTTTGGCTTAATCCTTCTTACTTTTGCTAATTTAACTATATCATTAAAAACAAATTTTTCTAATTTATAATCAAATTTGATGCTGTCTTTTGTATCTATAAGTTCAAAAGGATACGGTACCTCAAATGTAGTAATTCCCCCTTTTTGTACTTCAAGCTTGAATATAATAAAAAACTCTTTTATGTTAGCGTTCAGTAATTTTCCTTTTTTAATTACTTTATCGTTAACAACAAAATTAATATCATTCAGAAAAAATTTTTGAAATTTTTCTTCTACTTCTTCTATTAGCTTTACAACCATTACGTATTTTGAAAATTAACTTTTTGTTGTGTCGTTAAGTCTTGTAAATTTTTAACATAATATTCCCAAAACTCATCTGTAGCAGGTATCGTTTCAAGTAATTCAACATTGTCACAATTAATCTGACGATAATTCTGCATAAAAATATCCCAAACTATAATAAGATTTTTTACAGCTGGGTTATAATCTTGAAATCTAGAAGTGGGTCTAAAATTCAAAGTCAACCTACCATTAACACTATTCAGTAAAGTAAAGCTATTAGTGCAGAACATTCGTCTAGTGGGTGGTGCTCCTGGTTTAAAAACTCTTCTAACAAATTTTACTTCACAAACGTTATTTTTTAGAAGAGTTAATAGTTGTGATCTACCTACTCTCAAAAGGTTTTACTATTCCAAAAATTCTACTTTCATTAAGAAAAAGGCCCTTTTTAACTTTACCAATATCCTGAACTTCAAGGTTGGCTATAGGGATACCCAAGTTATTAGGAAAACAAATATGATCACCAATTTCAACATATTCACATTGACCCCCTGCTAGTAATACTTCCCCAATACGCCATGCTTTTGTATCAGCGTTTAAAGGAATATGAATACCGTTTCTTATAAGAGCCTGACCATCTTCTGTTTCATCTTTGTACTTACATAGAATGACGTCTTCCATTAACCTACACATTTGATAGCCGATGATTGCAGAATCAAATGAACCCTCGGTGGGTACTGAAAGATCAATAAGGCTTCTTTTAGGTGTTAATAAATCTATACTTTTTTGTGGCATGTAAAGACTTAATAAATTAATATACTATTTCAATGCTGTTTTAATGTTAGATATATCTACTTGTCCGCTATCAATATACTGCTGCACTTCTCTTTTTGAAATTTCAAATCTTTTAGCTAAAAATTTTACTATTTCATCGTAATTATCAATATCTTTACGTTTTTCTTTTTTGATATAATTTATCTTACCCGGTGAACCTCTTGGTATTATTTTAACTAGATATTCATACCATTCTTTTTTCGAATCAAAAACGTTATAATACTTGTTTGTGGTTTCATTTATAATTTTTGCATTTTCTGGGGAGTACATACTAACCCAACGATCAACCAAGTAACCGTTAAACTGGTCTTCATCTTCAACATTTTCAATAATAGTGCCTTTTTTACCAAAAATTATATCGTTTATAAATGTGAAAATATTAATCATCTAAATTTAAAAGTTCTTTTTTTCTTGTATAATCATTGTACCATTTTATATTTGAATCCATATCTTTCAAGTGGTTTTCGTAATGGAAACCATGATGTGTTTTTTTAGCATATTCTTTAGTACGTTTACTTTTTTCTGTATTTATATGGCGGAAATAATCTACACCTAAGTATCTAAAAGACAAATTATGTATAACGGTATCGTCCCAAAATACATCCCCCTTAGATTGAGCAGTATGGCAACCAAAATCGTATCGTATATCGACCTTTGATGGATTAAAGATTAAATTTTTATCTAAAGTAATATCGCGCATACCTTCTAGTGTATAATTATCCAAAATATCCTCACAAGTAAATTTTGTTTCTGGAACACTATCCATAACTACATCATACCCCTTCATTTTAAAAATTGTGGTGTCAGAATCTTTTTTCGAATCTAATATTTCGATCAACCGTCTGTTAAATAAAAATTCATCTATATCTACAATAAACACCCAATCATAGTTTGATTCGTCAGCTGGATTAGAAAATTGCTTATAATAATGATTTCTAAACAACATCAATACATCTTCTCTATGTTCTTTTGTGTCGCAATGAATTAAAGAAACGTTTGGGTTTTGAGCACTAAAAGATTGTATTAATTCAACAGAAGAATCATCACTCCCAAAATCTATATAAATTAGATTGCTTTCTTTATTTTTTTGTAAATCAATCAGATAGTTATAGTAATGAAAGTGAAAAGGTAGCAACCGTTCTTCATTATAAACAGGGCTGATTATTAATAATTTACTTTCCATCTTTTAGATCGGTACCTAAGAGTTTAGCACCACCTAACTTGGCTTCATACTCATATAAGTGTTTTTTCCAAGTATGGTATTCGTATAATTCTCTCAAATATCTAAACCAATTTATTATCATCATAAACCTATATTTCATAATATTACTTAATTATTACTTTCGACGTCGCAATGAACATATCATCATTCAATTCATAAAAAATTTTCTGTACATCTTTCATAAACTCTTCTGCTACTTCGTCATTAAATTCTGTACTAAATGCAAATGCAGGAGCCTTCTTACCAGCTTTTATATTAAGAGCAGTATGACCTAAAGCAACACCAGATTTAACATAAGTGATGCTCACACTTACTTTGCCTTCTTGCTGAGTAACACCACCTTGTGTAAATTCTTTTTCTACCATAATATCATCACCATCCATCCTTACAGGACAATTCAAATATTTCGCACTACTTAGAAGATTAGCAATATGGGTGTTTAAAAGTCTTTGATATGCAACCGCACCAAATGCATTGTCTAAAATTGGAATCTCCCATAGAAAGTTTATTGCATCATCACTCCAAATAAATTCTTGTCGATCAATATCTTCTTGATCAATCATTCCGTCTGCTAATACCTCCATTGGAGCTCTAAAACAAAGAATATTACCTATAGGTAATACTTTATCTTTAAAGAACTTATATGCAAATCTGCCGTGAAGTAAGTTACCGTCGTATTTATCGATATTAAATTCCATATGATCTATTATAGATCAAGCTACTCAGAATTCAATTTATTTTTCCACCTTTTGTGTGCCATGTTAATTATTTTTTTGGCTTCAGATTTGTTTAACCATCCATTAACAATAGAGATTTTATCCTTTTCTAGATCTTTATAATGAGTAAAAAATTGCAAAGTAGTTGCTAACCAATGAGGATCTAAATCTTTCAAATTTTTATAGTCTTTAATATGCGAAGTGGGTACACCAACTACTTTATAATCTTTTTTACCTGTATCATCCATGTCCAAAACACCAATCGGTTTGACTTCTACTAGAGTACTTGTGCGTAATGGTACGTTATTGTATATCAATATATCCAATGGGTCGTCGTCTAAAGCATAAGTTTGAGGAATAAATCCATACGAGCACGTATATCTCATACTACTATACAAACATCTACTAAGTCTAAATATATTAAGCTCTTCTACGTATTCATATTTTGAATTGCTGTCTTTTTCTACTTCCACTACTGCATTAACCACTAGTGGGTAATCTTGCCCTATTGGTATATCATTTACTAGATTCATTTTTAAAAGCCTTTGGTTTTGTAACTAAATATCCTTGATGTTTGTACACTTTTTGAAAATCGTGTGTGTCTTTAAATTTATCATACAAAAAAGATAAATCTTTTCCTTTTACGATTTCTTCTCTTGTAACATTATGGTTGTTCATTTTACAGTGTTCATTAAACCCCACACCTTTTATTTTTATGTCCTCATATAGCCAAAGATCATCACTAACTATAATATCGTTATATTTTCCTATTCTTTTACTAATTAAATCTATCTCTCTTTCTAGAGGCAGATTAGTATCTTGTTCCATTTTTAGACATTCTTCATACTTTACTAAGTGAGCGTCAGCACCCGGAAAATGTGCATCAAGCCAAAAAAATGCATCTCTGTTTATAGTAGGTAATATTTCTTCTAAAACATTAAATGAATTACCTTCATAAATCGATACATAAGGGTAACCAGCAAATTTTTCTTTAGCTTTTTTAGCTAACGTGGGTTCTATTTCTATTGAGTGTATATCATAAAACCCTGCTCTATGTGCTTCAAGTATACCATGACCATATAAAGTACCGGTTTCAATAAACGTACCAATTCCGGTATTTCTACGAATATTTTTTAAATCAAAATCTCCTATCGTACCCATGACCTATATTATACTCACCAGTCACAAAAATCCCATTTAACTTTTTTAGGAATATAACCAACGTGTCCCCAAAAAGTAGGTTGCCATTTACTGTGTAAATTTAAAACTTTTGCTTTTAAATTTAACTTTTCTAAAATATAAATAAAGCACGTTTCAATCATATGGATCTCTGATGCATTTTCAAAAATCCAACACCAATCAAATACACTGAACCCCCTGTATGGTTTTAATTTAATGATTTTTTTATCACCATCGTAGGGAACGTTTCTGGTAGTGTGATTTGGAAACGTACCGTATGTATCACTCACTACAACAAAATCATCACCGTCTTTAATTCTAAGAAAATCTTTTAACTCTTTTTCCTTTTCTTGATCTCTTCTAAAATTAAAATATAAATCCCAATCTTCAAACCCTTCTTGCATATTACAAAAATAATATTTTGCTTTCATTACAGACATATTAGTATAAATTTGATCTGAATGTTGTAACGGTACGTATAAAATGTCATCCTTTTTTACAATTTGATTTATATCAGTATTATATAATTCTGATGTATCTTTAAAATTAGATAAAGGAATGAAATTAATATTTTTCGCATCTAAATAATCATTAAGACAAGCACAATATTGGTCTTCAACTGGCCAACAAACTTCATCAACGGTACCTTCTAATAACTTTTTTACAATCTTTTGAGTATAAAAAACATCACCTATACCACCTGGTTGCCGTATTAAACATTTCATTATATTTCTAACCACTTAGGGTCAATCAAATCTTGAGCTGGGGGCCCTTTTGGGCCAAACCATTTTTTAGGACAAGTTACAATTTCTTTTTCTTTACCTAAATATGCCCCCCATGATGAAAAAGAACTATTTCCCATTATAACCGAATCACACTCAGATAAAACACACATATCCATCAATTCATCAGACCCATTAGCTAAAACATTTTTACTATCGAACTTAAATTCTTTTCTAACTTGAGTTTCATCATCGGTACAATACAAAAACAATGCATCTTTATCAAAATTTTCTTTAGCTTTATTATAATAATCGCTCCCTAAAATAGGAAATATCTGAGGATTTTTATAATAATCACCTCTTCTAATATGCACACCCACTACTTCAGTAGCTTGATATTTTTCTTTTAGTTTTCGTATAGCTTGCTTAGTTTTGGTTACACAATCAACATTAAATGTAAAAATATTATTCAATTCATCTCTATCTAAATTTTTAAAATATTTCCAGCTTTGAAAATAACCATCATACACCACGTCGTGTTCAATACCCAAAAATGGTAATTTTTTATATTTGAAAGAAGGTTCTCTACATGCAATATGAAAAGGTAAATTTATTGTTTCTAAATTTTTGTATAAGCTCTTCTTATATGTTTTAGGGTGGTGACCTTGCATTGCACCAAACTCTAAACTATAGTTAATAACAAATTTTACATTATACTCTTTAGCATGTGCATAAATTGTTGCAATTTGATATAACTGATTTCCTAACCCGCCTTTTAATTGTACTGTAATCATTAATCGAATAAAAATGGATACTCTTTGTATATCCAATCTTCAGGAACTCTAAATTCCTCTACTTTGTTAAAATTTTCTTCTACCGCGTCAAGCCTATAAGCATAAAAATCAATATCTATTTTATCGACTATGTCATCAAGCTCTTCAATAGTATCAAAATATATTATACCTTCCGGATTAAAAAATTTATTAACTGAAAATTTGTCACCGTAGTAAATAGGTATTGTTTTTGTAGCAAAAGCATCTAATAATTTTTCTGTCCAATAACCCCTAACAATTGCATTTTCAATAGTAACAGAAAAATAATATGGATTGAGACCGTCTTCTTTTTTTTCTAAAACATTCTCTGCGTACTTTCCATAACAATCCATTTTATCAGTAGTTTTATATCTATCTACTATCATATGTCTTAATCTATGACCTAAAGTGAATGCTTTATCAGAAGCAAAAATACTACAAAATTTTGATTTACTATCAATTCCTTCGTAATTATGAATCCAACATCTACCGTGAGGGTAATACAAATAATTTTCCCCCTTATCAATAAGTTTTTGATCAAAAGTTAAAACAAAATCATAAAGCCTATTGTTTTGTTCAATCCAATTATACATATGCGGACTAATACTTCTAGGTTCTAATAGCCAGGCCACTTTACGTTTCACACCACCTGCTTTATTTACATCTTCTAAACACAAATCAGTAATAAAACAACTTTTACTGACGGGTGCATTATCAGCAACCCACTCAACAAATTTATTTTGTGCTAGATGGCATGATGACTTATCATACCCAATAAAATTTTTATCTCGTATATTTGCTTTTACCATTCCCAGCCTTTAATATGTTTCCACAACTCTTGCTCAGTCATTTCTTCTATTTTAGTACATTCCTTTTGATTTTCAAGATAAGGATCAAAAGTGTCTGGTCCACCATCATATTTGGTAGTTTCTGCATCTGTCACAGTAGTATTTGTGTGAGGAAAATGATATAAAAAATCTAATCTCTGATTACATTTATGAATGTTGTATCCTAAAATTCTCATACGACTTACCATTTCACTATCTTCATAACCCCAGCCTACAAATTTTTCATTAAACCCTTTTATTTTTTTAAAATCTTTTCTTAACCCCAACAAACAACCACCAACCGCCGTGCAGCCCATTACTTTACAGTATTCATAATCCATACGATCAGGCCATGAAGGGAACCCTCTTTTATAATTTTCTAAAGCCATAGAAATCATTTTTAAATCAGGGCAAAACGTGTCAAGAGTTTTTATTGATTGTTGATTTCTAAAAATCTCCTTTGCTTTATAATTCAAATATAACGGCATGCCGTTATAACACACACCAAAACCTGGTTCTTTCTTTAAAGTATCTTTTATTTTTATAATTTGTTCCGGTTTTGCAACACAATCTAAATCTAAACACAATATAAATTTTCTACTTGCTTCTCTTATACCTTTATTATATGAAGCGCACTTTTTAAAATGCAAGTCATTATATGAGTGTATTATTTTATCTTCTTCACATAAAGGTATGTATTGAGACAATACAGGGGTAATAGAATCTTCTACATAAATAAATCTACTATTTTTTGTGTGTTGTTTAAAAAACGCATAGGATAAAAAAGCATTAATTGCTCTTTCGTGGTTATCTATCCTAGATGCTACAACTATATCAATGTCTTTAAAATCTATCATATATTATTCTAAAAAGTTAGGTATACCGAGTTCTTGTCTTAGTAGCTTTACAGAATGAGACCCGTCACCGATATAACGATTGTCAAGTATAGTGTAAAACCAAGTATTGGGGTCAATTTTTTCTCTGTCTTCTCCCACTAGAAGCTTTTCTCTAACTATTCTATCAGCGTGGTATTTCAAATCACTTTCTTTTGTTGCAAAATCTCTAAACGGTACTATATCATTAAAAGCTTCTGTACGTCTTTGCAAAACGTCTACACCTGATCGATGATATAAAAAATCTCTTCCAGGGGTATATATATCATCAAAAGTAACATGTAGACTTTTGTCATATAAATCAAACCCACCTTCTGGTTGACCCAAATTTGTATGCATGTGGCACTCAACTATTTCTTTATCGTAGTGACCTATCCTATCTTTTCCCGGGCCTTTAATTTTAATACGACGTTTAAATTCTTTTTTATTATTCGTATACATGTCATTAATCAAATGATTAAGAACTTCATTATCCGCAAAGCCAGGATATGCCATCTTAGGAGCTAACTCAATAATTTGATCTACTATCCTTGCTGTTGTTTCATCATTTTTCCAAAATCCGTGTCCTGATGCACAATTAGGTAAAGGTGAACCTAATTGTTGATCTAAAATAAGAGAGTATTTGTTATCAATATAATCTTCAAACTTTTTATAAAAGTTCATTACCAGACAATCAGCATCTATCCAAAAAATCCAATCGTAATTAGGTAAATGTTTTTTTATGAAAGGGTATCTAGCAAAAAAAGATTTACCCTCTTCTTGATGAACACCATCAACATTAGAAGTAAAAAAGTGTATATCGTAATTGTGTTTTAAACAATATTGCTGCAAAATAGGCAACGTTATATTCAATAAATTTAACTGTTTTTCATCAGCCCCAGTTAATACCCCAATTTTCATTACATTACCCAACTTCTTGTATATTCTTTTAACTCGTCAGAAGAAGAAGTTTCAACATGAGTCATAATTTTTTTATTTTCTTTATAAAAGGGTTGTTTTTCCTTTTCTGAACCAGTGCCGTCAAAATGATGTAAATGCCATATAACTTTACCTTCACCTTCAATTCTACCTACACCATAACCTAACTTCGCCATTCTATAGGGGGCTTCATCGTCCTCATATCCCCAACCTAAAAAATTAGGATTATATCCATTACATCTAATCATATTATCTCTTCTACCCATTACACAACCACCTTTACTTGATACGTGGCCAATCATAACGCCTTCATACACATTATCAATATAACTAAACAGGGTTTCTAATGAACTATCTCTAGATCCGATATATGTTTTAAATTTTTCTGGTATTTTTAAATCACCATAATCTAAAGACGAACAAAATTTATCTTTTAATTCTTTTTCAGCACATAAAAACAACCCGTTATATGGATATAACAAACAACTATTTTTATCTTTAGATAAAAGGTTTGAAGTTTCTAAAATTTGCTTTGGGTGAATTATTACATCAACGTCAATAAGATTTAAAATATTTGTTTTGGCTAATTTAATTCCTTTATTGAACCCTTCACCTTTTCGCCATTCGGTATCACTTTTAGAAAATATACATACGTCATCTTTATGCAAATCTAATAAAACGGGTACCTTACATTCACTATCATCTTCTATAAAAATATGAATATAATTTTTACATGTTTTTCTATAATAGCCATGCATAGCTTTTAAATTGTTTTTTCGTTCTTCGTTGTCTATTCTAACAAAGGTTAAAAAAGTTATACCTTTTAAGTCATACATTGTTTTTTATACCTTTCAATATTTTACAAACATCTTCAAACAATAAATCAGGAACCGGTTTGTCGTAAGCAGGCTTATAACCGTGTTTGTCTAAAAATATCTCAACAGCTTCCCATATATTTTTTTCCCAATCTGGTCGACCTCTAATAGTGCTGTTATCTTCACTACAGGCCAGTTCATCTAGATAATCATAACTATTAGCTACGTCAGCCCACCACCAATAAGGAGTAGACATTTTTTCTTTTGCTAACATATATGAATGATCAACGTGTTCAAAAGCATTAATATAGCGGTTATCAAACAAACCAACCTTTTCAAAACAACTCCTATGATAATATGTAAAAGCACCCACACAATGTCTATTAAGAGCAATTGAGACACCATCACCATAATCAACTATTTTTCTTGGAGAAGGTTTGCCATTTCTTTTATTAGCTGGTCCATGGTAACCATACATTAAATGTTTTAACCCTGTTTTCTTACTTACTTCAATATACTTTTCAAAAACGTTCTCATCTTTGATTATAATATCGTCTTCCATTATAAACATATGATCTACACCTTGTTTATCACCCGGCCAATTCTGCAATTCTTGAGAATGACCAGTTTTTAGCAGTTCTGTAAATGCCCAGTTTTTAGCAAAACCAACACCTCTATTACCGCCAGTATAAAAATAATTACCACAAAGGCCGTTTTTACTATATACAAACCTTCTTGGGCCATGATCTGATTTATCTTTAAAATCTGCACTATCACCATCATTAATAAGAACGATATAATCAATTTTATGTCTAGGTATAGAATCTAATACTTTTTTTAAAAAATCTTCTCGATTACAAGTAACAATACCTAACCCTACGGTATCTTTAAGGGGGGGAGGTTTCCAAGATGGTATTGTCCCCATCCAGTCCCAATATGCAGAGCGCGCTGCGATCGCGGCCGGTCTTTCAGCATTAATACCAACCAGTTTCCCTTGACCGTTTAGTATCTGTTGAGGTGACTTAGAAATTGCCATTGTACATAAATATTTTAGCATAAATAATTAAAATGTCAATTGGTAACACTAATTTTATCACACTAGACAGTATTGCAGAGATACAAGATATCGCAGATGGGGATTATGTATTTACTGTATCGAATGGTGTAATATATAAACTAGATTTTCAAAATTTTGTTATTCCTTTACAAAATGTAGACTTTGCTACAACAATAGAGTCAATGTCTGCTCAACTAGTTTCTCTTACCAATGCATTCAGCGCTGTAAATACGACAGTAAATGCGCTTGTCTCCCTTGAATTCATGCCTGCATTATCTGCAAATTGGACCAGTACATGGCAAACAGTTAACACGTTAAGTGCTACTAACTGGTTACCAGATATTGATAAAGTATCACCAGGGAGTGTAGTATATTATGAGGGAGGCAATTCTGGGTGGAAATACACACAACAAGGAAAAGAAGGTAACGTATTAACAGTAAAAAACGCTGTACCAACTTTCGCTGGTTCATCAACATTTACAGGTGTAAATTCTCAATCAATTACGTATCAATATACAGATACAAACAGCACCGACTACCCTATAATTGAAACAATGTCCTTTTCTACACAGCAAGAATATGCAGCTTTACAGATAAATTGGGACGTTTCATGGAAGGATGGGGCGATAACAAATATTTTCAGGAGTGGTAAAAAATATGCTTCAACGATTAAAAATCTATCAAGATTGTATATAAAGTATGATCCAACAGCAGAAGTTCCAGACACGGTTCATCAATCCGGTTTAGTGTACCTTCCGGCCGGTACCAATGGACCTGCTCCGGTACAATTTATGGTGATACCGCAATTGGAAGTTACTCTAACTGAGGACCCGAACGACCCGGCGGCGGATCTACGAACTTCGTATCTTGTTGGTGAAGCTACATCATTAGGAAACACAGGTAATGGTGAGACTAGGTGGCAAGAAACAGACCCTGCTATTATTGACTCTGTTATAGACGGTGTGATACCAGGCGGTCTACCGTCAACGAATAGTAATATTCCTTACCATTGGAACTTTAACACAGGTAAGAATTTGGATGCTGGAAGTGTAATTAGGAATTTTGGTCAAGATGGGCCCGTTTATAATAAATGTACTGTTACTCTAAGCATTCAAGGGCGTTAATATCTTCGCGAATCTTGAATCATTTTGTATATATTATCTGAATATATTTTTTCTTTAGCTATTTCCATTTGCTGATCTCTTAGAATATTTTCCATGTCTGTTACTTCTTCAGGATCCAAAATAGTCGAATTATTATCACCTAACAAATCACCCTCAGCATCTATATATTGTCTTGCTAAATGAACTCGTTCTTTCTGATTACCAAATATTTCTACAATTGCTGGGCAATCATCATAAGGTAAGAATGGAGAACCTTTAAGATTTTGAAAATATTGCTGTTCCATTCCTTTAAAAATATTATCTATTTCTTCTATATGTTCTTTGTTTACTGATCTGGTACCATCATCAACTAAATCAACAGGACCGACTTTAGTAATAGGTGTAAAAAATATAACATCTAAAAACTTTAAGCTTTCACGCACTACAGGAATACACTTATCTATAAATTCTTTATCTATATCATTTATACTCTTTTCATGAGCCCATAGTGAATAAACAATATTATCTAGAGGACATCTATCAAAAATAACTTTATCACCCTTTTCATATTCCATGAGAGTATCCACACAGTTATTCAAAATACCCCATTGTGCATCTTTATTTGTATTATCACTAAGAGGTAAATTATTTTCTTCTATATATTCTCTATAAGTCTTTTCCGGGGTCGAATACATTGGCCACTCTTTTATGAAATCTTGTATAAAAGTAGTTTTACCTTGACAAGCTGATCCTGATACTGCGATTCGCATATTATTAATTAGGGTAATTTACTCTGTCATCCAGATTAGAATCATTATTTTTTTCTTCATGCATTAAAGCAAAGATATTCCAAACAGCTGCAGCTAGATGATCTTCGTTAATTTCCTCATTCCAAAATGCCATTAAATGTCTCATTGCACTATCATAATATACAGAATATTGCATACCTTTCATCCAATTGTTCTCACCATATGTACTAGCACCATCTAAGTATCTTTTCATTACCCGTTCAAGAGGTTCGTGAGGTAAAAGAGAGAAGCGCAATTTACCCTTTCTATCATCTCTTTGAGCGCCAGTGGAGAATTGAGTGTTTTCTTCACTTTGTTTTTGCATGAATTAATATTAGTATGTAACTAAAGAAGTTCTACTGTCTATACAACATACCATGTTTATCTAAAACTGCTATAGCTTCAGGATTGAACATGCCGGTTCCGCTCCCGGGTTGACCGTATATAATATTTACAGCATCTTTATAACTATATTTACCCCCTGATAAAAAGGCCGACATTTGATCTAGAACGATATTAGCAAAATGGTGTGCATCTTTATATACACCAGTGCCTTTCGGATTATGAAAATTCACTAAATCAAAAAGTTGACCCCGATCTACTGCATCAATATAAGTAGTATATTCAGGGCTATATGTTACTTCGCCGGTTAACTTATTCTTTCTTCCCGTCCCGCGTGGTGGTGCTTTTCCGGGATCATTCAAAATTACAGCAACTTCGGTGTTTATTGTGTTACCCGCCGGCATGCCCGGGCCAGCCGGTGGTTCATTCTTGCTAGTGTAAATTTTAGCAATTTTACGACGAAAAGCATCAAATTCTGCTGTATCTGCAGATACATCACCTTGCAATCTTTTTGTGAACCGGTCGATCGAATCGGCAGCTTTACCAATTACATTACCCTTTGCATATGGATTAACTTTTTGTGCAATCCGCCCGGCTTTTTTCATAGCATCCCAACCCATGTCGTCGTATGCCCCGGTTCCAAATTTCGATTTAACTTCTCTTCCTTTAGCTGCAGCCTTGTCATACCCTTTTGCCACAGTAGGCATATAATCACGCCAACCTTCTTTTAAGTTATAATATTCTTTAAAAGAGTTCATCGACCTCTTCTAGCAAGTTGCATCAATTTACCGCCGCCTTTTTGACTACCCCTAGCAGGATTAATTGCTGATTGCGTGTCTCTTGGGGGTGGTAAAGGCTCCCCGGTGTTAGGATTTATCTGAACATCTGTATCAACTTCAACTTCTTCTGGTGCTGGTGCTGGTGCTGGTGCAGGGGTCATCTGTTGTGTAGTTGCTGCAACTTCAGGACTTACTGCATCAGCTGTATCACTATAATCACCACCAGCTCCACCCTCACCTGGTAGATCTACTTCAGTATCAACATCAATATCTTCACCGCCACCACCACCAGCACCTGCGAGACCACCCAAAGCACCGATTGCCGCTCCAGTGGCTAAATCTTTACCAACCGGGACTTGTCCTGCTGCTTTTAATCTTGCACCTAAACCACCTTTTTGTCTAAGCCCTGCTTGTACACCTCTACCCAATGCTTTTCCTGCTGCACCTCCTGCCATCGCGCCTGGAAGACCACCCATTGCTCCACCTAACATTGTACCACCAATTGCTCCGGCTGTAGGCGCTATTGCTTCAGCACCTCTCTTAATCGCGCCACCCATTCTGGACAACATCCCCGGTTTCTTTGCTGGTACCTCTTCAACATCTATTGTATCATCTATTACAGGTGGAACCGGGCCACCACCAGGGGCAGCAACATCAGTTGTTATATCTACTTCTGGTGCTGGTGCTGGTGCAGGAGCGGGTGCTGGTGCTGGGGCTGGTGCTGGGGCTGGTGTCGTTGTAACATCAGTAGTAGAAGTAACCGTTTCTTCGGCTCCTGGGGCAGCTGCCGTTCTACCTTCTCTATCCATTCCAGTTACTACTTGCTGTAATTGAGCAAAACGTTGATCTTTAGCCATTTTTGGATTTGCTCCCAAGAACTGTTTAATTTGTCTTTTCAATTCTGCAACATCTTGTCTTACTGAACCAACATACTGCTCTCTTACAACTGGTTTAACTCTTAAATGGTGGTATCTTTCATACAAATAATCAAGTGTTAGATGTGTAAATACATCTTTTACACCCAAATATGCTTCTTTACTTGTTACTGTTTTTGTTGACTCTTGTATTATATTAAAAGCTTCTAGAAATGTTAAATCAGCGTTTTCTGTAATTAACCCCGGGTAGCGAGTATCATAAAATGAACGTAGTTTGAGTTTATACAACTCAAATATAACTTTAGTAGGTAGCGACTTAAGCGGGTGTAATTCTTTATTGTTTTCTATTACATAACTAAAAAATCGTTTATCTCTCTTGAATGACTCTTTAGGGGTGATATTCCACGTGTTAGAATAATTTTCAAATATATTTTGAATATCTTTGTTCATTTTATATATTTATTAATTACTGATAAATAAGCTGTTGCAAAAGTCCCAATCTACTACTAAATTATATACTTTGTACTCGAAATTCATGCCATTTCTTCCTTGTAAGATGTATAACCAGCCACTTCATTACGCTCCGGAGCCGTTCCTCCAAAATCATTTATAGCATCTTTCATACCAGTAACATGGGGTGCTAATTTTTCGTTTTCAGAAGCTTTAGTTAAAACTTTATCAATCAATCGTTTATTCTTCTTTACAGCTTCTTGAGCTTTTTTAACTTTAGGACCAGCAACACTAGTAGCCTTTCTAACTGCTTTGGTGCCCTTTACCATACCTTTTGCTGCTGCTCTACCCACCTTACCTGTGCCTTTTAAAGCTTTTGCTCCTTTAGCAATATAAACTGCTAATTTACCACCCTTACCTACTGCATCACCCACAACAGGTATAACAGATACAAGAGATAAAGCAGCCATCAAATATTTGCTTTTCTTTTCTTCTGGGTCAGCCTCTCTTGCTGCTTCACCTGCATACCAAGCTGCATTAGTTGCATCAGCTATCTCCCCAACACCCGGAATTAATCCAACAAGATCTAAAGCTAAATGACCGGTGCCTGAAATAAACCCTTCTTTAGTTAATTGAATCTCTGTTTTTTCTAATTTATCACCCGGGTTGAACGTTTTTCCTTTATTAAGAACAACATATCTAATAAGCTTTCCGGATTCTCCAGTATCACCTAATAATTTTTTAATACCAACTACTTTACCCTTGCTCTTAAAATGTTTACATTCAGGATTAATATTTCTTATAATGTCACCGACGGATAATTCATTTGCATCTAAATCGGTTTTTTCGGTTAATTCTTTTATCCTGCTATTAAACCGGTTCATGTCTATATTTATTAAAATATAATGACGGTCTTTGGTTCATCAGACTGATAATCAATTATTTGTGGATAAGGGTTATTTTCTTTTTGTATATATGAATATGGAAAATCATAATAAGTTGGTAAAATGATCATCTTATGTTTTGCTTTTAGTAACCCTATTTTTTGCGCTAAACCGTCCTTTAATTCTTGCATTTGATTATGTTGAAAGACATCTTTGCAAAATATCAAATCAAATTCATCTTCGCATTCAAACTTAAAAAGATCACAACATATAAATTTTTTTGTGGGTGATGAAAATTTTTCTATATTAGATTCAATTATATTACTTGCCCCATCAACACCTGTATAATCGAGACTTTTATATGTTTTTGTAAAGGGTACCCACTGCATTGCACCGCAACCTAAATCTAATAAACTTTGTATATTGTTCTTCAATATGAAGTCATCAAATATTTTTATTAACTCGTGATTATGTTCTAATAAACTACCAGTACCAGAACCCTGACCACCATAACCACCGTTGTCATATATTTCTTTCCATTGCTCAGCTGTTAAATTTGTATGGTCCATCTTAGGAAATAAATATTTAGCGTACCACTCTTGTACAGAATCATCATTACTCATAGAATTCTAGGGAATGCTTGTTAATAATTATATGAACTATAAAGATCATCTTATATTTAAAACATATTTCGAAAAATATAGACCACTATCGAGTTATAGATTTCCTACCTTTAAGTTAGTATTGACTCATCTATTGAACAACTTTAAAACCCCAAATATATTGGAAACAGGGTGCATTAGGTTTTTTGAAGATTATGGAGCTGGTTATTCTTCTCATATATTTGCAGATTTTATACACAATTATGGAGGAACACTAACTACGGTTGATGACGATGAAGAAAAATTAGGTTTTGCTGAAGAACAACTCAAATCGCTAAATGAAAAAAACAATATTTCGTACGTTTTTAGTGATGCATTAGAATTTTGTCAAAAGACTGAAGGAACATATAATTTGTGCTATATAGATACCCATGATTCCGATTTAAATGAAGTAGGGTTAGCTATAGCTCAAAAAAATCTAGAATCTCAAGTTAATGCTATAAAAGACAAAATAACCGAAAACGGAATAATAGTAGTGAACGATGCAGATATGTCAAGGCAAGGCAAATCTTACTCAGCTCAAGTATATATGTTAAAAAATGGTTTTCAGTGCATTTACTTAGATCAACAATCTGTATGGAAAAAGAATTAATATATCCAACTTGGGTACCCAAACCCGGAGCAGTAAGTGTTTTAGTAGATTACCACCACCAATCGTTACTACAATCATTCTATCTTTTATTTCAAAAATGGGGTTGGAATATGTATATACCTCTTGGGCGAGAATGGTATGAAGAAGGGTTTTGGGAACTATATCATAAGGATGCTCTTAATGACGGTGTTATATCTCAGTATCTTGATAAAAACCATAGGTGGGGGTTATTAGGACAAGAAGAAAGCAAAGCTCGAGAACACCTTGGTTACCCTCCTACAGATGCAAAAGGAAATTTTCCAAACATATTAGATTTAACTTTTGAAGAATGTAAAAAAATCTCTCTAGATATTATTATTGCAACCACACCGGAAAACTACAGAGTTTTCAAGCGACTAAAAGACGAACACCAACCACACGCAAAATTAATATTAGAAACAGGGAACAATTTCCCAGTTCGTCTAGAAAAAGATGAAAATTTATTATCGTCTTCTCGATACACTTATGAAATTAATGACTGTAACAAATGCTTTTATCACCAAAGATTTGATACAAACTTTTTTCACCCAAAATATTCTCGACACCACATTAATATAAAATCGGTGGCTAATTTTACACACTGGATGTATAAACCCGAATTATTTGAAGCTTTACAAGAAATGATGCCTGATTGGGAATTTAAATCTTACGGGTCTAATAATAAGGATGAAGCAGTTTATTGTCTAACAGAAAATATTTCAGAAATGACAAACCAATTTGGTTTTATTTGGCATTATAAAAAAAATACAGACGGATACGGGCACGTAGTGCATAATGCTTTTGCTTGTGGTAAACCTGTAATAACTAATACTTTATATTCTAGTAGAGCATGGAACTGGGAAGGAAATATACCTACAACAGCTTCTGATCTTTTTGATGAAAACACGATTATAGACTTTAACAAATATAATAACAGAATGCATTTAGATAAAGATCAATTAGCTCATGATGATGATTCATCTGATTTAGATATAAAAGTGTTAAAACAAATAAAAGAGGAACTAGAAAATAAAGCTAAAAATTATCAATATTATTCAGATAAAGTGTATGAAAAATTTAAATCAGTAGTAGATTTTGAAAAAGAAGAAGAAGGCATTTATAACCTTTTAATTCCCGATCACAAAAACAGCACAGGTTTCTTACAACATGATTGATCATGGTGTGGTATTCCAAGCAGGTGATTCAAGTTACCAGAGATTTTTCAACATAACTAGTGAACATAACAAAGCATACGCCAAAACATTAGATGCTGATTACTACTTGTTTAAAGACGACAATTTTTCAAAGCGACATATGTCGTGGTTTAAAGTCTATAAACTTTTGTATCTCTTAGAAAAAGGCTATAAATGGGTATTAATGTTAGATGGGGATGCGGTAGTAACCAACCAAGAAAAAAATATAATAAAATATGTCAAATTGGATGACACGATTTTTAATATATTTGTCTGTAGTGATGGGACCGATTCAATGCCTTGGAACTTCAATTGTGGTGTCATGTTATTAAGAAACAGTAATATTGTAAAAAAGTTTATTACTAATATAATTAATTGTAATAACAAATTACATTATTTCGAAAGAAATTGGGAACAAAATGCTGCTCATGATGAAGTAAAATTTAACCCCGGGGCTTATAAGAACAAAATAAAAATATACAATAAAAATCTTTTTAACCACAATAGTGAATGGATTTTCCATCCTTGTTTTTATCAAAATATTACTGACGATGAAAAAGAAAAATATTTGAATATAAAGATTAAAAATCCAAAACAACACCTATTTTAGCCAAGCACTTACTATAATATTTTTTAAAGTTTCATAATAAGTTGTAATCCCGGGTTTTCCCCTACTCATGACAACAGGTATAGGTAAGTTAAAAATTATACTGTCAAAAAAATGTGTTTGAATATATGTGACCATATTTTTATGATAATGTTTTTTAAAACTAAAATCTTCTTCCTGTAATAGATCATTAATTGTTTCCATAAAAGCAATTCTACAATACTTATGAAATGAATTGTTAATGTAATCGCGGCATTCAAGGACGTGTTTATCTAAATCACCGGTGACATTTTCAAGTGATTTGCCAGGAAGATCACTAGCCCATAAATATATTTGACTAAAAAACGACATACTCCCTATATGAATAGAATTATGCTCAATAGCCGGATATAAGGTGTCAAAAATTCTTGTCGATCCACGTGGACATAAAAAGGAACCGGCGTCAGTTATTAGTGACAAATCCAACATTGTAGTGTTTTTTATTTTGTCTTTGGGTATTAATTCTTTTAACTGTAAAGATAACCCCACCATCGTATCACCCTCAGTTGGTTTATCAAAAACATGGTCATACTTACTCAAATATGGAATTTTTTCATTTGCTTCCCAATATGAACAATCAAAATTTAAATCCGTTTTTAGTAATTCTTTTCTAGAAACTATAAAAGATGTAGGCCAAAACCCAACATATTCATCCCCTATTTTTTTCATATAATCGACAAGATGCCCAGAACAAAAATGACGCGGGATGCCTATTAAATCATATGTCCCGTTTTTAACCTGTTCTAAATCAGTTTTAAGATTGTTATTATTATAGATATAGTTATCATCTTCCATGAACAACAAAACCTCGTTAAGACAATTTTGCGTTTTTATAAACTTAGAAAGTGCCACACCGTGTTCGTTGGGACAGGACGTATCAATCGTAATTTTAATTTTTGGGTGTGAAATTTTTTCGTTGTAGAAGGTTTCAAGTTTTTTTAAATGTTCATCAGTAAGGGGAGTGTAAAGATATCGGTTGATATGGTTAACGTATATTAAACATTCGTCTATCAAATGTTCGTATGTTAAAAAGTTTTTATACCAACTTAAAAGTAATAAAGGGTCACCCGGTGTGGGAAGAATAAGAGTTACCTTTTTATTTGTAGACATCAGTAAAGTGTTTATATCTTTTATTTAAAAGAATATACAAATGTAATGTTTTTTCATTGTTTAATTTTGAAAACCAGCTTCGTTGCTCGTCGGTCATTAAAGGAAACATATCTTCAGTAATATCACAAAAATAATCTTTTAACAATTCAAAATATTCTAAACCGGTAAATTCTTTCCCGGAAACTTGGGGATGGAATTCACCAACAATAATATCAATTTTATCTACCAGTTCACCAGCATTCGAAAAAAATGGATACTCGCCACCTTCCGCATCGAGTTTTAACACGTTAATTCTGTCAATTCCATAGTCAGATAAAAATGTTTTATAACTAATTGATTCTAAAAAAACTTTTTCACCTTGCTTGTGTAAGTCAGGTGAAGATTCATTAATAACAGCTTGACCTGGTAAACAGTAAACTTCGTTTGTGTTTAATTTGTAGCAGTCATCATAAGCATCTTTTATTACATAGATACCATTATCGTCGTTTGACATACTTTTCCCTACTATAGTTATAATGTCACCATAATTATTTAACTCCACGTTTTTTCGAAATGCTTCTTGATTTACGTCTAATGATTCTATACCATATATCTTTTTCGCTCCAAGAGAAGCAGCCTTAATTGAAGCAGCACCCATATGAGCACCAGCATCTACAAAAACACAACCAGGTTTTACAAGTTCATTTAAAAGGTATTCGTCATGCACATTAATTGATATAAACACGTTTAGATCTATTGAACCATCTCTTACTTCGCATTTATTGCTATCATCATCAATAAATGTGTTACCTTCTCTTGTTAGATCATTTGCTGTCATATAAGTTGTTTAAAAAATTCATTCCATTCTAACTTTTTTTCTTTTTCATTAAAAAGCGTTTCTGCAATTCTACGCGAACCATCTGACATAGTTTTCGCTAAAGTAGGGTTATCAAATAACTCTTGAGTATATTCCACTAATTCATCAACACTATCACCACAGAATCCATCTATTCCGTTTTCAATAATGTTTGTAATTTCGTAAGTTTGTTGTTTAGGAAGATTACCTAATTTATCACCTAGTGCTACTATAGGACAACCTACACAAATTGCTTCAATAAAATTCAAAGTATAATTAGCTGGTTTGGTTCCACCGTAAAAATAAGCACGTGTGTGTTTAAACATATCCAAAGTTTCACTAAGAGATGTCGTTTTACCAATCCACAAGTCACCTGCTGTTTCGTTAGCCATACCATATAATTTACTATTAATCCTTTTTGATACTTCTAAAAATATTTTCCAAGAACATGCATCAGATCTACCTTTCATATTTTGAACTAAAGTAGATAACTGTAAATTGTCTCCTTCCCATTGCGGGTATTCATGTAGTTTTTTACCAAATCTTATCATGGCATCTTCACCACCATAATTAGGAAAATAACGTTCATAAGGAGAATATCTAACAACTTTGAAATTACCCTGTTTCCGATATTTACCCACAAACTCTTCATAAGCTTCGTCACTTTGACCGTTTGTTCTTAATATTACGTTTTTATGTTTTATTACATCCCAATTTCTTTCAACCCACCTGCTTAAAGACATAACAATTATAGTATCGAAATTATCTACAAATTCTTTTGTAAGAAAATCTTTTTGATCTTTACCTGGGTGAACTTTACCAATATCGTCATACTGCTTAACCACGTTTTCGTCGTACACTAGTCCCGGTATACCAGGTCGTAAAAATTCATCACTTTGAGGGTTAAAGTACGCCCCGGGTGAAAAAATTTCATGTCCCATTTCATGAAACATTCTCACTTCATCGTACTCATGAACCGAGTGGCAAGGTAAATATAAAATTTTCATTTTTATTGTTTGTATGTTCTATAAACTTCTGTAATTAATTTTTTTGCATGTTCTTTATCTGGAAGAGCCCATTTTTGATTAGAATTATACCAACGATTAAACGTTTCCATGTTATCGTTAATATTCTCTAACGTATAATCTACAAGATAAGGGTAATCAGATGTAAAAAAATCTAAATGACCACCATATCCTGTAGTTACCACAGGATTACCATAATTATATGCTTCGTTTAACACCAAACCATACCCTTCACCTCTATGCAAGCTCAAATAACAATCACACCAAGAATGCATAGCTAAAATATGTCTATACGATAATGGCGTTACTATAATACCAATATTATTACACTTTATAAGTTTATTCAATTCCGACAAACAAAATTTTACATTATCTTTATCATAGTTCCTATAATGTGTTTTTATTAAAAATTGTACATCTTTATTGTCTCCAAAAACATCAGAAAAAACTTCTATCGCATCTTCTATACCTTTTCTATTATTGAATTCACTTATATTATAAAATGTATATTTTTCCGGTACCATTTCAACGCAATTGTTCGTAATAATATTAATATTGGTTTTTTCTGGTAGATACTGTTTATAAAATAAATGTTGTCTTACAATAACAGGCTTAATTACACCTGAGTTCGTATAAACATCTTTATTAAAGGTAGATGGTACAATATTGAAATCTACACTATTAAGCGCATTTAACCATTCTTCAGGAAGTAAATCTGTCTCCCACACCGACACACCTGTAACAGTTGCACCTTTGAAATTATCACCGTATGTTTTTATATAATTAGGCCACAAATCAGGGGTACAATGTAAATATACCTCATCATAATTGTTTCCAACTTCTTTAATTTTTAAACTTTCACATAATATATCCACATAACTACTACACTCTTTAGTATCATCAAACACTAGAGGCAGCCATTCAATATTAAACCCTTTAATAAAAAAGTCTGTAATGTAACCTTTTGCAGCATTAGCATAACCACTAGAACCACTTTGACCAATATAAAGAATTCTTTTTTTGTGGTCTTCAATATTAATTGAACCGTTACAATATTTCGGTGGTGTGATTTTGGAATCTAACCCTACCTCAATTGACTCTAACCACTCTCCCCCTTTATGCGGCCAAATAATTAAAAATACAGGTTCAGAAGAACAGGAGAACGAAAAACAATGCTCTTTACTAATAGTTTTTAAATCAAATCTTTTAACTAACTGCCTATTATCATCCTCAAAACCACAAAAAACAAAATCATAATCTATTGCCCCATTAACTAGAGCTTCAGGCATAGTAATATTAAAATTAAAGTCCATGTTTATCTAATTTCTTTTGTATAAAAAATATTATAGTATCGGTATCGATAGATTCAACTAAATTACCACATCTTTTATATCTACAATTATTCATATGGCTATCAGTTTCAAGTATTGAATATTTTTTTAATCCTTGACATAAAGAATAACAAAAAGACTGGTTACCAATAAAAACTTTACCTCCATTAATAATTTCTATCAATTCTTTGAGCGTATCTGTTTTAACATGGTCTACAGGTGAGATATCATTGCAAAATGCTTCATGTTCACCTTCAAATCCCACAAAACCACATTTATCACCAAATCTCTGTATTATTTGTTTCCATGGAAATTTATAATTGTTATATCGGTGTGTTCTATTAATAATAATGGGTTTGTTTTCTATGGGTTTTTTATTTGCAAAAAGCCACGGTGAAGAAGAAACATTCCCAATGTTAAAGTGTTGTTTATGTAGTGATATAATATTTGTTGTTCGTATGAGTACAGCTTGATCATCGGTTAATTTTCCAGCAATCCAATCTTCGTACCCTTTTCTAAATACATTTAGGTCAATAAATTCACCATGAGGGAAATCAAAGCAAACATCGTTTATATAAGGAAGAGGTTCTAATATTTCTTTTACATTATCAAAAAGATTTTGGTCAAATCTTGTATTAAGATGCATACCTGAATATTCGTTTGAAATATAAAAATTACCCCCGCCTAAAGCTCTAACTGTCGGGAGTGAATAAATTATGTCACCCAATTCCCCCGAATGGTGAAAATTATTCAATGTCAATGTTTCTAGTAAGTTTATATTGTTCAAACCCATAAGGGAGATCAAAATCTTGAACAGTAGAAAGATTAACAAACGAATTTATAGCACTGCACATTGCATTACCCTCTACTCTGACGTTATTGGGTTTTACTACAACGGGTGTAATATGTTTATCTTTGAAACCCAACTGTTCAACATACGTAAATTGTTTAGCTTGTTCCATTTGTTCTGAACCGGAGGGCAATTTAAAGGACTCTTGATCAATTTCCCCTCTTTCATTCCAATCAAACTCTTTAAAATCATTCATATCTTGATAAACATATAAAATTTCAAACTTATCATTACCATATTGGTTCTTTAAAATGTCTGAAACTTCAACTAACTGTTGAATATCGTAATCTACGGGGTTTGCATCATATTGAGCAGCATGGTCGGGATGTTTAGACCAATACCAAACATACTTGTGTCGGACAAACAGCAATCTCCGTTCGTTCTCTTTGATTAACTTAACTAATCTCTTACTACGGCGATTATATATTTCATATGTTGCTTCTTCATTAATTCTATCAGTTTCTTGATTATTTTCATCCTGATAGTAGATCACATGAGCAAAATCTACACCGCTATCAGGATAAAAGTTTTTAAATTCATTTTTAAAAATATTTGCTAGGGCAGACATTTTTGTTACTTGCCAATCAAACGGAAAAGAAGATTTACGCATGTAGTTAAGTGCTTGACCAACACAACACCTATGACCCAAGCTTACAAAATAATCGAACTCTTTATCAAACAATGAATCCTGAGGAGCTTTATAAAAATTTGGAACGACCCAACCACTATTAGACATAATATATTTTATTAAAGTTGCTGGTTTAATCTATCAGGCTTAAACTTTTAATGCCATACCCCACACCAATAAGTGCAATCTGGGGCTAAAATTAAATCTATACTTCTTAGCTAGTTCAGCAACCATAGGAGCCTTTTCTATATGTTCCTCTCTACTACCACAACAAGGCATTAACCAAACCTGCCCAGTTGGTATATCAAACGGTACAATAAACTTACCGAAGACTTCATCTATATC
>Ga0098035_1000169_pt1 | contig 35337 bp, 34 predicted proteins | sample 3_EtaG_FD_75046 | JGI IMG/M metagenome (GOLD analysis project Ga0098035, IMG submission 75046) | Marine viral communities from the Subarctic Pacific Ocean - 3_ETSP_OMZ_AT15126 metaG | ecosystem: Environmental > Aquatic > Marine > Oceanic | place: Pacific Ocean | collected 2015-01-07
AGGTTCGTGACGTTGGCGGTCATCGTGTTGACGGCCGAGTCGAGGCGGTTCTGCGAAGCACCCAGGTTGGCGCGAGCGGTCGAGACTTCGTCAAGAGCAGTGTCGAGGTCGTCGAGCTCGGTACCGGCCAGCGCGGTCACATCGACGGCAAGGGCTGCAGTCATGCCGGTTCCGGCGCTCACGTCGTCGAAGGTCAGGTCGATGGTGTCCGAAGCGTTGGCGCCGACCTGGATCTTGACGGTGCCGGCGGTACCGGCGGTACCGTCGAACAGCTTGTTGCCGTTGAACTCAGTGTTGCCCAGAACGTCGGTGATCTGCGACTGGAGCTGCGAAACTTCAGTCTGCATGCGGGTGCGGTCGTCGGCCGAATAGGTGTCGTTCGAACCCTGAACGGTCAGTTCGCGAACGCGCTGCAGCATGTTGGTGACTTCCGAGAGCGCGCCTTCAGCGGTCTGCGCCATCGAGATGCCGTCGTTAGCGTTGCGGATGCCCTGGCTCATGCCCTTGATCTGCGAGGTCATCGAGGTCGCAATGGCGAGGCCTGCGGCGTCGTCCTTGGCGGAGTTGATGCGCTTGCCGGTCGACAGGCGTTCCATCGAGGTGCTGAGCATCTTGCTTGCCGAGTTCGAGGCGTTGGTAGCCCGAATCGCGCTGATGTTGGTATTGATAACAGACATTTAGGTAGCTCCCGTTGAATGTCCCGAGTTCCGGATCAGCTTCGCCGGCCCATCCGGCTCCGCTGCCAAGGTGAAGACCGGCAAGCTGGCGGCAAATTTAAGCCGCCCCGGCAAAAAAAGGTTACCCACCCCATCATAAACCCGCGGAATCCCGTCAAACTTCGCCGAATCCCGAGTGTAAAATTTTCCGAATTTTTAACTGAATCACCCGCATAAACGGCCGTGGAGATTGGTTAATACTACGGGGGACATCGAGACATGGGCGGGTTGAATTTCGACTCGAAATTCGCCCAGCGGCACGCGCCGCTGGCAGATCGGGGAATGGCTATTGCCACTTCACTCCTCGATCTTGGTGCAATCGATTTGCGTGACGCTGCGGACGAGGCTCCTGGCCGTCCGCGCACGCGGTCGGTTCAACTTTCACGCGGCACTGCGCCCGCATTCGGTCGCAAGGGCGCATCGCAAATCGCGTTGACTTATGTCGATCCGGTCAGTGAAGCTTCGCTTGCCATGCTGCTCGCAGCCATGGCCGGCGCCGACGAGCCGATCGCGGCGGACCCGGAAAGCCTTTCGGTCTTCGCTCTCGCCGACCGTCTGGCCAACAGCGACATTCCGGTGCTGATCAACGGCCCGACCGGGACCGGCAAGGAAGTCCTGAGCCGCTTCATCCACGCCCGCAGCCCGCGCCGCGAAGGCCCGTTCATCGCCGTCAACTGCGCGGCGATGCCCGAGACGATGCTCGAGGCGATGCTCTTCGGCCACCAGAAGGGCGCATTCACCGGCGCCACCCAGGCGAGCGAAGGCTTCATCCGCGCGGCGGACGGCGGCACCCTGCTGCTGGACGAAATCGCCGAGATGCCGCTTCAGCTCCAGGCCAAGCTGCTGCGCGCGCTGCAGGAACAGGAAGTCGTTCCGATCGGCTCGACCAAGCCGATCAAGGTCGACGTGCGCATCATCGCCTGCGCCAACCGCGACCTGCCGACCGAAGTGGCCGAAGGCCGCTTCCGCGCCGACCTTTATTACCGCCTAAACGTGTTCCCGCTGACGCTGCGTCCGCTGCGCGAGCGCGCCGACGACATCGCCCCGCTCGCCTTCGCGATGGCGCTGCGTCACGCGCCGGACCCGGCCAAGGTGCCGTGCCCCAGCGAAGCGGCGATCGCGATGCTCAAGCTGCACTCCTGGCCCGGCAACGTGCGCGAGCTGGAGAACGTCATGCGCCGCGCGCTGCTCCTTGCCCACGGCAACGACGTGATCACGCCCGAGCACATCGTGTTCGACAGCCCGGCCCGCCTGATCGAATCGCCCGTCACGGCCACCGGCTTCGGCGTCACCGTAGCCCAGCCGCAGGTCGAAGAGACGGAAACGCCGCGCAAGCTTTCCTCGATCGTGCAGATCTCGGAAGCCCGCGCCATCGTCGAGACGCTCGAGGCATGCGGCGGCAGCCGGGTGCGTGCGGCCCGCGAACTCGGCATCTCCGAACGGACCCTGCGCTATCGCCTCGCTTCGATGCGTGATGCCGGGATCGAGATCGGCAGAGCGGCCGCAGGAGGCCGTCGATGAGCGGCATCTCCGGCATCGGGGGCGGCGCTGGAGGAATTCAACAGATCATGGCCATGCGCCAGCAGATCATCCAGCGCAACGAACTGCTCCAGCAAATTCATGCGCCGAAAGGCCCTGATCAGGCAGGCGGCGTGGCCGGTGTCGGCGGCGCAGCCCCGACCGAGGTCCAGGCCCCGGCCCAGGGTTTCGCCGATACGCTCAAGACGGCACTCGACAACGTCAATGCCGTCCAGGCCAAATCGGACACGATCACCGACGCCTACCAGCGCGGTGAAGTGACCGACGTCGCCAGTGTCATGCTTGCCCGGCAGGAAGCCGGAGTCGCATTCGAAGCGACCATGCAGGTTCGTAACAAGCTGTTGTCCGCTTACCAGGACATCATGCGGATGGGGGTATAATGTACCATGCCCGAGCTCGTTCCAGCCACGCCTGACGGCGTCCCGGCGGCCTCGCTGCCCGCCACGCAGTCGATGTTTGCTCCGCTCACCGATCCGGCAGGCGGCAGCATGCTCACGCGCCTTGGCACTTTCACGGCCCAGCCGGCGGTCCGCAAGGTCCTGCCGGTGTTCGTCGGCCTGTCAGCCATCGGCGGGGCCCTGCTCGCGTGGAGCGCGCTCGCGCCCTCACCGCAGCGCGTGCTGTACTCGCAGCTTGCCGACAGCGAACGCGCGAGCGTCGCCGCCGCGCTCGACCAGGCCTCGATCGACTACTCGATCGACAACAGCACCGGCGCCCTCTCGGTTTCCGAGGGCGACTTCTACAAGGCGCGCATGCTGGTCGCTTCCGACGGCGCGCTGGCGACCCCGGAATCGGGCGTGCAGATGCTCGACAACATGCCGATGGGCGCCAGCCGCACGCTGGAAGGCGAACGCCTGCGCGCAGCCCGCGAGGCCGACCTGCAGCAGACCATCGCCCAGATCGACGGCGTGGAATCGGTCCGCGTGCATCTGGCACAGGGCGAGAAATCGGTCTTCGTGCGTGAAAACGTGCCGCCGACCGCTTCGGTCATGGTCCGTCTCGCGCGCGGCCGTTCGCTGACCGAGAGCCAGGTTTCGGCCATCCTCAATCTCGTCGCCGGCTCGGTGCCGGGCCTCTCGCCCGACGCCGTGCGCGTCGTCGACCAGCACGGCCAGCTCCTGTCGGAGACCGGCGGGGTCGACAGCGACCGCCTCGACCTGCAGGCCCGGATGGAATCCAAGCTGCGCGAACAGGTCTCGCAGCTGCTGCGCCCGATGCTTGGCGAAGGCAATTTCACCTCGGAAATCCAGGTCGACCTCGACATGGACGAAGTGACTTCCGCCCGCGAAAGCTACGACAAGGACGGTGTCGTACGCACAGAGACCGAGGCGCAGTCGCAATCGACCGCTGCCACTCCGGCCGTCGGCGTCCCGGGCGTCCTGTCCAATACGCCGCCGCCGGTAACGCAGGCCCAGCCGGGCGCGCCGCAGGGCACCGCGCCGCAGCCGGGAGCGACTCCGCCGACCAACGGCGAGTCCCGCTCCTCGCGCACTTACGAACTGGGCCGCGAAGTCTCGGTCGCCAACACCACGCCGGGCGGCATCAAGCGCCTCTCGGTTGCGGTCGCGATCAGCGCCGATGCCATGAAGGGCGCCAAGGCCAAGGACATCCAGGAAATCGAGGCGCTCGTCAGCGCCGCAGTCGGCGCCAACCCGCAGCGCGGCGACCAGGTCAAGGTCATCGCGCGCAGCTTCGAGCCGATCGGGGATGCCGCCGCCCTGCCGTTCTACGAAATGCCGTGGTTCCCGATGGTCGTACGCTACGGTTCGGCCGTCCTTGCCGTCCTGATGGTGCTGCTGCTGGGCGTGCGCCCGATGGTCAAGGCCGTGCGCGGCGACAAGCCCAAGCCTGCCAAGAAGGCCAGGAAAGGCAAGAAAGGCGCTGCCGACGACGAAGACGAACTGGATGAGGAAGGCGAAACCGTCCTCGACGAGAACGGCCAGCCGGTCCTGCAGCGCAGCGCCGTGCGCGGCGCCCTGCCCGCCGGCGGCGCCGAAGACGTCGACATCGAGATCACCCGTTCTGACCTGCTCGCCAGGCAACTCAACCTTGCCCAGAAGCTGGTGGCCGAACGGCCCGACAGCGCCGTTGCCGCCTTGCGCCAGATGCTCAACGAACCGCTCGATCAGCAGGCCGAGAAGAAGGAATTCGCGCAGTGAGCGAAGTCGTACCCCTGTTCCCGGCGGACAACGCCGCGGTCATGGTCATGCTGCTCGACAACGACAATGCCTCGCGCATCCTGTCCGAACTCGAGCCCGATGAACTGCGCCGCCTGGGCGAGAAGATGTGCGCCCTGGGCGAGATCAGCCCGGACGTCATTGCCGAGGCGATCGCCGGCTTCGTCGAGAAGACCGAAAAGCTTGGCCTCGTCGCGCACGACCGCGTCGACAAGGTCCGCTCGATGATGAGCAACGCCATCGGCGAAGTGAAGACCGAGAGCGTGATGCGCCAGATCATGCCGGACGAGCCCAAGACCTCGCCGCTCGAGCTGGCCCGCTGGCTCACTTCCGAAGCGCTGGTGCCGCTGGTCAAGGGCGAGCATCCGCAGGCGATTGCCGTCCTGCTGGTGCAGCTCGACCCGGTCGTCGCCGCCGAAGTGCTGCACGCCCTGCCGACCGAAGAACAGTCGCAGATCGTCCACCGCATCGCCACGCTCGGCCCGGTTTCGCCGCAGGCCATCGCGATGCTGGAAGAACTGCTGACCCGGCGCATCACCGAGAACCATGGCCATCGCCCGCTGGCAATGGGCGGTCCGAAGGAAGCGGCCGACATCATCAACGGCGCCGGCAAGGTGATCGAGAAGCGGGTGATGAGCGAGATCGGCAAGATCGACAAGGCGCTCGCCAAGGAGATCGAGAACGAGATGTTCAAGTTCGAGCATCTCTTCGTGCTCGACCCGCAGTCGATGGGCACGCTGCTGCGCGACATCGGCAACGACACCCTTATCGACGCGCTCAAGGGCATCAGCGAGGAAGAACGCGACTACTTCTTCCGCGCCATGTCGAGCCGCGCCGCCGATGGCGTCAAGGACGAGATCGCCGCTCGCGGTCGCACCAAGCTGGCCGACGTCGTCGCCGCACAGAAGGAGGTCGTCCTCGTCGCCCGCAAGCTCGCAGCCGAAGGTTCAATCATCTTCGGCTCGGGCGATGACGAATACGTCTGAGCAGCGCGATGTCCGATCTCGGCTTCAAGATACCCACGCAAGGCATGAGCCTGTTCGAGGCCATGGCCCAGCCGCAGGGCTTTCGCGCCGACGCGCGTTTCGGCGCGCTGCCCGCGCCCGAGCCCGAACCGGCGCCGCCGCCTCCAGCCCAGGAACCGGCTGCGCCCGATCCGGTAGAGCAGGCCTTCACCCAGGGCTTCACCGCAGGTTACGAGCAGGCGCTGCAGGAGGCGCAGGCCCAGGCCCAGGCCGAAGCGGCCGCACGCGAAGGACTTGAGCTTTCGCTGACGCGCCTCAACGCGGTACTCGAAGAGGAACTGCGCAACCGCCTGCGCGAAACCGTGGCCGCCTTGTGCGAAAGCGCGATCGCTCCGCTGGCGATCGACGAGGACGCCCTCGTGCGCCGGATCAATGCCGCGGTGGGCATGCTCTCGCGTGCCGACGACGAGCGCGTGATCAAGCTGCACCCCGAAGACGTGAAGCTGGTTTCGCCGCGCCTTGCCGCTGAATGGCAGGTTGAGGAAGAAGCCGGCCTCGAACGTGGGACGATCCGCATCGAGACGGCCAGCGGCGGGGTCGAGGATGGCCCGGCAACCTGGCGCATCGCCATCGCCGAAGCCTTGCAACAGTGCTGAGCCGCGCGTGCTGAAGCTCTGGGACCCTATCCTGACCGACCTGGCCGCCGAGCCGGTCGACCTGACGCCGCGTCGCTTCGGCCTCGTCACCGCCTGCGACGGCGGCCTGCTGGAAGTCAGCGGCCTGTCGGTACCGGTAGGCGCGATGTGCCGCGTCGGCCATGGCCGGGGCAAGACGCTCTCCGCCGAAGTCATCGGCTTTCGCAACGGCAAGACGATGATGATGTTGCTGGGCGACACGATCATGCTGCGCCCCGGCGCGCGCGTATGCCCAGAAGGCCGCCCCGGCATGCTGCCGGTGGGCGACGCCTTTCTCGGCCGTGCCGTCGATGGCGAAGGCCTGCCGATCGACGGCGGCCTGCCGATCCATACCCGCACCGAATGGCCCGCGGGCGGCGTGCGCACTTCGGCGCTCGATCGCAGCCCGGTGCGAGAATGCTTCGACACCGGCGTGCGCTCACTCAACGCGCTCACCACTTTCGGCATCGGCCAGCGCATCGGCGTCATGGCCGGATCGGGCGTCGGCAAATCCGTGCTGATCGACATGATTGCGCGCGGCGCAACCGCGGACGTGATCATCGTCGGCCTGATCGGCGAACGCGCCCGCGAGGTTTCCGATTTCGTCGAGCGGCACATGAATGCCGAGAAAAAGGACAAGACCGTGGTCGTCGCCGTACCGGCCGACCACGCGCCGAACCTGCGCCTGCGCGGCGCGATGCTCGCCACTTCGATGGCCGAGCACTTCCGCGCGCAGGGCAAGCGCGTCCTGCTCATTCTCGACAGCCTGACCCGCGTGGCCCACGCCGCGCGCGAAATCGGCCTGCTGCTCGGCGAGCCCGGCGCAGCGCGCGGCTATCCGCCATCCGCTCTCGCCACGATTACCAAGCTCGTCGAACGCGCCGGCAACTCGGCCGCCAGCAAGGGCTCGATCACCGGGCTCTACACGGTGCTGGCAGACGGCGACAACCAGGACGACCCGGTGGTCGACACCGCGCGCTCGATCCTCGACGGTCACATCGTGCTTTCGCGCGATCTCGCCCAGCGCGGGCAATATCCGGCGGTCGACATCGCCGCCTCGCTCAGCCGCGTGATGAACGACATCGTCTCGCCCGAGCACCAGCAACTGGCCCGCCAGTTCCGCGCGCTTATCGCCAGCTACGAGGCCAACCGCGACCTCGTGCTGATGGGCGCCTACCGTGCCGGAGCCGACCCGCAGCTCGACAAGGCGATCGCGATGCACGAGTTGCTGACCGCCTTCCTGTGCCAGCAGGCCGGTGAAGTGATCGACCTTCCCGACAGCGGCGCGCAGCTTGCCGCGCTGCTGGGATGAGTTCCCCGGTTCCTCCTGTCCCTTGCCGTGAGGCGATGCCGTGAAGGAAGAGCGCAAGCGGCTTGCGCGCCTCAAGCGGCTCGAGAAGATCCGCGCCATCGCCAAGCAGACCGCCGCCCTGGAATCGGCGCAGGCGGAAAGCACGCTCACGCAATTGCGCGCGCTGTCCGACCGCACCCGGCAGATGGCGAGCGACTATGCCAGCCGCCGCGAAATGACCGATGGCGGCTCGCTCCACCAGGTCGGCCGGTTCGTCAGCGGGCTGCAGGCCCTGACCAAGACCACCGACGGCGACGCGATGCGCGCGCAGTCGATCGCCGATGCCAAGCAGCGCCTCCTCGCCGAGGCGGAACGGCGCCGCGCCGCCATCGAGGAACGCGCGCTGCTGCAGGAACGCATGATCGCCAAGGCCGGGCAGACGCCGGCCCTCGGCAGCAGAAAGGGATCTGGCACGGATCTTGAATAGTACCTTGCATGGTTAACCATGAGGTCCATCAAGGCATGATCCAGCTCTCGGCCCCGTCGATTTCCGCGAATGCTGCCCCGGCCGCCGGCACAGTGCCGACGACTGCAGCAAACGGCACGGAAACCGCCGACTTCGCCGCGCTTCTCGGCGCTGCGGGGACCCCGGGCGAGACCGCCACGGGCGAAGCCAAGCCCGCCGCTGCCGCATTGACGGCGGCGCTGGCAGTGCAAGCGACCGGCAAGGACGGCAAGGCAACCGGCAACGAAAGCGGCAAGGATTTGCCGGTTGCCGCAAATGCCGCTGCCGCCGCTGTAGCCGCTGCCGCAACTGTTGCCGCACCGACCCTCATCAAGGATGCCAAGCCCACCGCCGAAACCGCAGAAGCGGGCGAAGGCAAGGGCGAGGCGAAGACCACCGATGCTCCCGACGAAGAAGCGACTTCTGACCAGGCAGACGTGCCCATCGCGGCTGCCAATCCCGTCATACCGCTTGTCGTCCCACCGCTGCCCGGTACCGGCGATCGCGTCGAATTCCGGGCAGCGGTTCCCGATACCGCTGCCGCTGGCCGCTCTGCCGCTTCGCCGAGCGCGCTCGTGCAGGGCACCGCAACACCAGCCAGAAACGCTGGTACCAAGGTCCTGCCCGATGCAGCCGCGCCAGTCGCCAAAATCGCCACGGCGGCCCCGGTTGCCGCTCAGGCCGCCGCCCAGTCCGTGGCGCCCACACAGGTTCTGCAGGTCAAGCTGGCCCCCATCGTCACCACCGATGCGGCCGAAGCCGGCAAGGGCGCCCAGGCCCAGGCCCCGGCCGACCTCAATCCGGTAGCCGCAATCATGGCCCGCATCGACACAGCCAAGGCCGCAGCGAACAATGCGACCGCTACTGCCGACCCCAAGGCGAACACCGCGAGCGAGGTCATTGCCGACGCCGGCAAGAAGGACATCGACACGGCCCAATCCGCCAGCCAGCCAGCAACGCGCTCGGCAGTGCAGCCCGCCGCCATGCACTTCGCAAGCGCGCAGCCGGCCGTCTCGACCGCGCCGGTCATTGCGACTGTCCCGGCAGCAGCGCCGACAGCAGTCGAGCAGCCGCACGATTTCACCACGCTGGTCGACCGCCTTTCCGAAGCGCGCGAAGCTGCATCGCCGCAGGTCGTGCGCACCGCGATCAACCATGCCGAGTTCGGCCAGGTCTCGATGCAGTTCCGCCAGGACGACGCGAAGATGAGCGTGACGCTCGCCAATGCCGATCCCGGCTTCACGTCGGCAGTCCACTCGGCAGTCGCCGCGACGCTCGCCGGCAATGCCGCGGGCAATGGCGACCAGCAGCGCAGCGACGGCCAGCAGGCCCAGCAGCAACAGCAGCACCAGGCATCGACCCAGCAGCAGTCCGCCGCATCGAGCAACGGACAGGGCCAGGGTCAAGGGCAGCAACAGGCCGCCCAGGCCCGCGCCGAGCAAGGCGAACGCAACTTTCACCGCGCGCAGTCCGCCTCGGCCGGCGCGCAGCAGGGCGAGCGCAAGCCGTCCGACGGGGCCGCCAGCGGCCCTCGGCGTAGCGGCATCTACGCCTGACATCCGACTATTCAGGGGACTTTGAGATGAGCAAATCCGGCAAGGAAGAAAAGCCAGCCAAGAGCAAGGGCAAGCTCGGCCTGATCCTGGGCGCGGTGGGCCTTCTGGCCGTGGGCGGCGGCGGCATGTTCGGCCTGGTGCAGGCCGGCGTGATCGGCGGCGGCCATCACGAAGCCAAGCAGGACAACAATCCCAAGCTGATCCGCAAGGGCGAAGTCGACCCTTATGCGCCGGTCAGCGACAAGAAGGAGGAAGGCGGCGCCGCGGAAGTCGATGGCGAAGGCGGCGACGAATATCGCACCGCCTACTACACCTTCTCCGAGGAATTCACCTCGAACCTCAAGAACTCCGACGCGATGGTGCAGATGGCACTGGCCTGCTCCACCCGCCGCGACGGCCGCGTGCTGATGTGGCTGAAGAAGCATGAACTGGCGATCCGCTCCCAGCTTCTCACCATCATCGCCGATACACCCGAAGAGAACGTCTACACGATGGCCGGCAAGGAACAGCTGCAGAAGCGCATGACCGCCGCGATCAACAAGGTCCTCACCCAGAAGGAAGGCTTCGGCGGCGTCGACGCCGTCTACTTCCGCAGCTTCATCGTCCAGTGATCCGACGATGACGTCCGCCGCATCCCAAGGAACCGAGCACATGAAAGCCCGCCACTGCAAGGAACTGCTGGGGACCGGTCCGTCGATCGGCGAGCTCGTCCCGGCTCTCTCGCTGATCGGCGAGCGGCTTGCGCGGGCGCTCGCCTCGGGCCTTGCCCGCCTCTCGGGCGGCGATGCCCCGGTCGTGCGCGTCGGCATGCCGCTCGACGGCACGCTGGGCTCCATCCAGTCGGAACTGGAAGGCCTTGCCTCGCACACGCTCCTTGCGGTGGGTGCGGAATCCCGGCCAATGCTGGCCGTCTTCGAGGCCGCGCCGGTCTTCCGCCTCGTCGACCGTGCCTTCGGCGGACGCGGCGACGTGCCGGACCCGCTGCCCGATACCTTCCCGCTTTCTGCCGAACTGCTGATCGCGCGCATCGAGGGCACCGTTGCCGATGCCCTCTCGATCGCTTTTGGCGGCGAAGCGAAGCACGCGGTGCGCACCGTGCGCCGCGAGACCAGCCTGCGCCAGCTTGCACCGTTCGACCGCAACGAGGAGCTGCTGCTCCTTTCGCTCGAAGTCGAGGAAACCGGCTGCGAGCCCTGGTCGATGCTGCTCGCTTTCCCGCAGACGACGCTTTCGGCGCTCGTCACCGTGCCGCGCCACCCGCGCAAGGCGCGCATGATGCAGGCCGCGCCCGATCCGGCGTCGGAGCCCTTCGCTTCGATGCCGCTGCAGGTGAAGGCCGTCCTCGTCGACATGACGATGGGCTTTTCGCGTCTGTCCAGCCTCAAGCCCGGCGACATCCTGCCGGTGGCAGTGGCGCGCAGCGTTCCTCTCAAGGTGGGCGACCAGACCGTCGCCAACGGCACTATCGGTGAACTCGACGATCGCGTCGCGGTTCAGGTTTCCCACGCATTCTGACTACGAAAGACGATCAACCATGAGCATTCATCCCCGCGGTTTCGATTTTCTTCGCGACGTCGACGTCCGGCTCTCGGTCGAACTGGGCCGCACCGAAATGAAGCTGAAGGACATCCTTGCCCTCGGCCCGGAAAGCGTCGTCGTCCTCGACCGCATGTCGGACGAGCTGCTTGACGTCCTGGTCAACGGCAAGCCGATCGCCAAGGGCGAAGTCGTCTCGCACAACGGCCGCTTCGGCCTGCGCATCGTCGAGATGGTCGGCGTCGAGGAAACAGCCGACGAAAATGCCATCCCGCTTCCCGGCGGCGCGCAGGGCTGACGCATCATGCTGTGGTACATCCTCAAGCTTATCATCCTGCTGCCACTGATCGGTTTCATCGCCTGGGGCTGCCTCAAGCTGGCGAAGAAGATGCAGGAAAAGGCCGGAATCGGCGGCGGTTCGAAGTCGATCCGCATCGTCGAGACCACCATGCTCTCGCCCACGCTCAAGCTTGCGGTGATCGAATTCCACGGCCGCGAGATCCTCGTCTCGGCCTCGCGCGGCGGCCTCACCCGCCTCGCCGAAGCACCGGCGCGTCCCCGCACTGCGGAAAGCCTGCCCGAATGAAGCGCATCGTTTCCCTGATCGCCGCACTGCCGGCGCTGCTGCTTCCCGCGGTGGCCTTCGCGCAGGTCCAGGCCCAGTCGCTTCCGGCGGCGGCGCCTGCATCGGACTCGGCGATCCCCGGCGCGCTCGACCGCGCCTTCGGGGCAATGGGCGGCACCGAGGGTCCGGGCATGAGCCTTTCGCTGCAGCTGCTCCTGATCATGGGGCTGCTGACGATCCTGCCCAGCCTGATCCTGATGATGACCAGCTTCACCCGCATCCTGGTGGTGCTGGCGATCCTGCGTCAGGCGCTGGGCCTGCAGCAATCGCCGCCCAATCAGGTGCTGATCGGCCTGTCGCTGTTCCTCTCGCTGTTCGTCATGGCGCCCACGCTCGAACGCGTGAACGCCAGCGCCATCGCCCCCTATTCCGCCGGCACCATCAATGCCGAGCAGGCGATTGCCAACGGCGGCAAGGAATTCCACGCCTTCATGATCCGCCAGACGCGTGAGCGCGACCTGACGATGTTCGCCGAGATGGCCAATGCACCGCGTTTCGCGAAGCCGGCCGACGTGCCCTTCTCGATCCTGCTGCCCGCCTTCGTCACCAGCGAACTGAAGACCGCCTTCCAGATCGGCTTCATGCTGTTCCTGCCGTTCCTCGTGATCGACCTCGTGGTCTCCTCCGTCCTCATGTCGCTGGGCATGATGATGATGAGCCCGATGGTCGTTTCGCTGCCTTTCAAGCTGCTGCTCTTCGTCATGGTCGACGGCTGGGCGCTGCTTATGGGCTCGCTGGCCTCCAGCTTCGGGTAGCGCGGGCGATGGAAGACATCACCAACCTGCTCAGCCTGGCCGACAAGATGCTCTGGGTGACGGCGCTCGTCGCCGCCCCGGTGCTGATCGCCTCGCTGGTCGTCGGCCTCGCGGTCGGCGTCGTGCAGGCTGCCACGTCGGTCAACGAGCAGACCCTGACCTTCGTCCCCAAGCTGGCCATCACCGCATTGGTGCTGGTTCTCTTCGGCGGCTCGATGATGACGCTGATCGGCGACTTCACCCAGGAGATCTTCGCCCAGATCGCGAACATCTCGCAGGCGGAGCGCGTCCTGCCGTGATGAACCTGGACTTCGGTTTCGGCGCGCTTGAACAGGATTTCTGGCGGCTGCTCTTCGTGATGACCCGCATCGGCGCGGCGCTTGTTGCCGCCCCGCTGTTCGGGACCGCGAGCGTGCCGCCCCAGCTTCGCGTCGTCGCAGCCGGAGCCATTGCCGTTCTCGTCTGCGCCTGGACCGACGTCCAGGCTCCCGCAGCGCTGTTCTCGCTGGCAGGGATGGTATCGGTTGCCGGTGAGGTCCTCATCGGCCTCTCGCTCGGCTTCATCCTGCAGGTCGCCTTTGCCGCCCCGGTTCTTGCCGCGGAAATCATCGGCGGCTCGATGGGCATGAGCATGGCCACCGCGGTCGATCCCAACTCGGGTGCGCAGTCGCCCGCTCTCGGCCAGTACTTCTCGGTGGTCATCACCCTCGTCTTCCTTGCCCTTGGCGCCCACCTGCAGTGGTTCTCGCTGGTAATCGAGAGCTACAAGAGCTTCCCCCCGGGCCACACCTGGCTCGGTGCAGAGCGCCTGTCCGAAATCGCCGGTTTCGCCAGCTACATGTTCGTGACCGCCGTTACCATCGCGCTGCCGGTCAGCCTGATCCTGCTGATCGTCCAGATGGTCACCGGCGTCCTCAGCCGCTCGGCACCTGCGCTCAACCTCTTCGCGCTGGGCCTGCCTGCCGGCGTTCTGGCCGGCATTGCCGCCCTGCTGATTTCCGCCCCGGTCCTCACCGACCTCGTCACCCGCATTTCCGCCGATGCCATCGGCGCCACTTCGGACCTGCTGAAGCCATGAGCGAACAGAGCGGCGAAAAGAGCTTTGCGCCAACAGAGAAGCGCAAACGCGACGCAGCCCAGAAGGGCGACGTCCTTCGCTCGCGCGAACTCGCCACGGCTGGCGCCGTCACCGTGGGCGCAGTCTGGATGCTGGCCGCAGGTCCCTGGGTCCTCGAACGGCTGAGTGAAACGCTGCGGGCCGGTTTCGTCTGGGACCGCGCCGCGATCGACGATTTCGAGCCCGGCCAGCTGATCGTTTCGGCGGCCATCTCCGCCCTGCCGCCCGTATTCCTGCTGGGCCTGGCGATCATCGCGGTTTCGCTGATCTCGCAGCTCGGCTTCGGCGAGGGTCGCTGGATCGGCGGCAACATGGCGCCCAAGGCCTCGCGCATCAATCCGATGTCGGGCCTCAAGCGCATGTTCGGCCCGAACGGCTGGATCGAGATGGGCAAGGGCATCGCCAAGGTCGGCCTGCTCGGCACGATCGCGTGGTTCTGGGCCGACGGCCGTCTCGAAACCATCGCCAAGCTCGGCCGCGGCGACCTGTTCGGGCAGCTTTCCTATGCCTGGCACGGCGTCATCATTCTGCTGTTCTGGCTTGCCGGCGGTCTCTTCGTGATCGCGCTGGTCGACGTGCCGGTGCAGATGGTCCGCCGCCTCTCGCGCCTGAAGATGACGCTTCAGGAAATGCGCGACGAGAACAAGGAAAGCGAAGGCTCGCCCGAGAAGAAGGCCGCGATCAGGAACGCCCAGCGCAAGATCGCGATGGGCGGCCTGATCCCGGCCATGAAGGAGGCGCAGTTCGTCATCACCAACCCGACGCACTTCTCCATCGCGCTCACTTACGATCCGGACAAGGCCCATGCCCCGATCGTGCTGGCCAAGGGCCGCGGCGACAAGGCGCTCGCCATGCGCGAACTGGCCGCCGAGTACCAATTGCCGGTCCTCGAGTATCCCGCACTTGCCCGTTCGGTCTTCTACACCACCCGCGAACGCCAGGTGATCCGCGAGGAGCACTATGCCGCGGTCGCCGCGATCCTTGCCTTCGTCATGTCGCTCAAGCGCGGCGAAAAGCGCGTTCGCCCCGAAGTGTCGGTGCCGGTCACGCTGCGCTTCGACGCCAACGGCAATCTCGACCCGGCTTCGGTGCACTGATCGTGGCTTTCCCGGAAAAAACCGTTTCCAACCCCTTAAGCCCGGCACGGCAAGGCCGTCCTAGAGGTACATGGTAGACAGCACATCCTCGACCAGTTCGGCGACGTCATCGCTGATTTCGTCCCTCGGCGCAGGGAGCGGGATCGACTTTGCCGGCCTCGCCGCAAGCCTGTCGGCCGCGCAGTTCGCCGCGCGCAGCGATCAGCTCGCTGCCAAGTCGGAGAAGCTCGACGCCAAGATTTCGGCGGCTTCGAACATCAAGTCGATGCTGCTCAACCTCGACACCTCGTTCGGTAATCTCGTGCGTTCGGGCGACCTGGCCCGCACCCCGGTCGTGGCCAACGGCGCGGTGGCTTCGGCCACCCTGACCGGCACGAGCCAACCGACCGGCACCTTCTCGCTTGAAGTCACGCAGCTCGCCTCGGGCCAGCGCATCGCTTCGAACGCCTACAGCGCGGCGACCGACACGGTCGGTTCGGGCACGCTCACCCTGCGCTTTGGCACCGTTGCGGGCGCAGCCTTCACCGAAGACACCGGGCACGCCTCGGTCGACATCGCGATCGCCGCAGGCTCGACGCTGTCGCAGGTCGCGTCGGCCATCAACGGCGCCAATGCCGGCGTCACTGCCTATGTCGCCAACACCGTCAACGGCGCGCAGCTCGTCCTGCGCGGACCGGAAGGCGAATCCAACGGCTTCGTCCTGGAGGCGACCGAGGATGCCGCAGACCCCGGCCTGTCCAACCTGGCCTGGAATCCCGGCTCGGCGAACGGCCAGCTCCTGGCGACGGCGCAGGACGCCAAGTTCAACGTCGACGGTCTGGCCATGACCTCGAGCTCGAACACGATTTCCGAAGCCATTCCCGGCGTAAAGCTGACGCTGGGCGCGACCAATGTCGGCGCGCCGACGAACGTGTCGTTCAACGATCCCACCGATGTCATCGAATCGGCGATGCAGGACTTCACCAGCGCGCTCAACGAGCTGATGTCGGAACTGAACACCGCTACTGCAATCGGCGCGGATCTTGCCAACGACAGCGGCGCCAGGGCGCTCAAGCGCTCGCTTTCGCAGCTCGCCGGCACCACCGTGATGCCCAATGCGACCGGCGTTGCCAAGACGCTCGCCGACCTGGGCCTCAAGACCGAGCGCGACGGAACCTTCTCACTCGACACCGACCGGTTCAAGGCGACGATGGAAGCCGACCAGGACGGCGTCGTCGCGATGTTCACCAACGGCATCTACGGCGTCTACGCGACGTTCGACGCGATCTACCGCAAGGCCAGCAGCACGACCGATCCCGGTTCGCTGGGTGGCTCGATCTCGCGCTATTCCAAGCAGCTGACCGAAGTGACCGAGAACCAGTCGGACCTCGTCATCAAGCAGGAGGAGCTTCGCGCCCGCATGGTCGCCCGCTTCGCCAAGACCGAGACGCGGATCAGCTCCTCGCAGTCCACCCTCTCGTTCCTCCAGAGCCAGATCGACATCTGGAACAATTCGAGCAATAATTGACATGCTGGCCCACAGATCTCCTCACGAAGCTTACCGCCGGGTCGATTTCGACGCACGGGTCAAGGGTGCCAGCCCGTCCGAACTCGTGCACCTGTGCTACGAACATCTCGTCAGCGCGCTGGGCACCGCGGTCCATGCGGATCGCATCGGCGACAACAGCCTCAAGAGCCGGTCGATGACCCGCGCGCTTACCGCGGTCACGGCACTGCAGCTGGGGGTTTCGGGCGAGAACGAGATGGCAGCCGCGCTCAACCACCTCTACGAATCGGCGCGCCGCACGATTCTCGACAATGCAGTGAGCTTCGATCCGCGCACGGTCGAAACACTGCGCACGGACTTCATGGAAATCGGCCAGGCACTCCAGGCCGGCTGAGCCGGATTGGCGGCGAGATCGCACGGTTTCGGTTGCCACCAACATAGCGTTTCTCCTGCCCGGAAATCCGCAAGCCTCAATTGCATCGAAATCGGTGGCATCGTGCCACACGTGCCGGTGCGACTGCGCGTAATCCCCTAAGGGCAAACCAGTGGGGAGACTGCAGTGGAACGACTTTCCAACCTGATCCTGATCGACGGAGAAACCCGCCGTCGCGCCGCGATCAGCCATGCCCTTTCGACGGCCCAGATCCATGTCGAACCGTTCGAGAACATCTCAGAACTGGGCGCTGCATGGCCCAGCGGTGGTGTCGTCCTCCTGCACGAACAGGCCGGGGCCATTTCCAGTCTGATCGAACAGATGGCGAAACACGGCGAATGGTTTCCGATTATCGCCTTCAGCGAATTTCCATCGCCGCCGCGGATCGTTCAGGCCGTACTCGACGGCGCGATAGACTATGTCAGCTGGCCGATCACTGCAGACGAATTGAGCGCCTCGCTCGATCGTGCGATCCGGCGCACCGATGCCTTCGGTCACGCCAAGTTGCGCGAAGTGATGGCGCGCGCGCGGATCGCCCGGCTGAGCCGCCGTGAAAGGGAAGTGCTGGGCGGCGTGGCAAGCGGACTGTCCAACCGGCTGATCGGCGAAAGGCTCTCGATCAGTCCCCGTACGGTAGAAATCCACCGCGCCAACATGCTCACCAAACTCGGCGCCAACCATACCTCGGACGCCATTCGCATCGCGATCGAGGCCGCCCTGATCAAGTGAGAGGTGCCGCTACGACAAAAACCGCTCAGTGAAGGCGAGCGGCGGGCGGGACTTCGATGCTTTCCAGGTCCTGCCGGTCGAACTCCATGCGCGCCAGCAGCAGAGAGACATGCGCCGCCAGCAGGGCAAGCGCGACAGTCGCGCCTTCGGAGATCATTTCCTCGGACTCATCGTCCATGACGACCGTGGCGAGGCAAGAACCGCTGCCGCCGCGGGACAACATGAAGGCAACGTCGGGTCCAAGGATCGCCAGCACCGCGCTTTCGGCCGCGCCGCAGGTCAGCATCTCATCGATCGTGTCGAGATCGAATGCGTGCCTGAGCCCCAGCGGCGTTCCCTGCAGCAGCAGCCCGGCTTCGCGAATGCGATCGCTTTCCTCGGCCGCATCGCTGCCGACGCAGTCGTTCAGGAAATCCCGAAACCTGGCCGTCCAGACTTCCCAATCCTTTGTACGATCAATCACCATGCCCGACCCGTTTTGCCATCGCCCCGCACCCGCCAGACGCCATGAAAGGCCAGCTGTCAATCCGCAGAATTCGCGCAACATAAGGCGCCGTCCCACCTTGCTACAGCATGACTGCACAAGGTGAAGCGACGATTCACATCTGCGGGACGGCCCGGCGCGATCCGCGAATCGGCCCGCGTGGCCAACGCTCAGCGCACGGTGGCGTTGCCCACGCGGGCGCGCTCCTCGAACCAGGGCACCATGCGTTCGATCGCTTCCTCGACCAGCGCAGTGGACACAGCGAAACTGAAGCGCATGAAGCGGTGCCCGTCGACCGGATCGAAATCGATGCCCGGCGCCGTCGCGACGCCGGTATCGCGGAGCAGTTGCTGGCAAAGGGCCAGGCAATCGTCAGTCAGGTGGCTGACATCGGCATAGATGTAGAAAGCCCCATCGGGAGGCGCGATCTTCTGCAACCCCAGGCGCGGCAGCGCGGCCAAGAGCAGCTCACGGTTACGGGCATAGACCTCGACATGGCCTGCCAGTTCCTCCCGGCAGTCGAAGGCGACCAGCCCTGCATGCTGGGCGAGTACCGAGGGCGTCAGGAACAGGTTGGACATGCGCGCGCGCGCCGCATCGACCAGATCGGGCGGAACGAGCAGCCAGCCGAGGCGCCATCCGGCCATCGAGTAGTACTTGGAGAAGCTGTTCACGACCACGGCATCGGGCGCATATTGCAGCATCGACTGCGCGGCCTGGGTGTAGCTCAGACCGTGATAGATCTCGTCCGAAACGATCCGGATGCCCTTGCGGCGACAGACTTCGGCTATTGCCGCAAGTTCCTCGGGCGCAATGATCGTGCCGGTCGGATTGGCCGGGCTGGCGACGATCAGGCCGTCCGGCACAGGGTCCAGGGCATCGAGCGCGGCCGCCGTGATCTGGTAGCGCTCGGCCGGCCCGCAGGCGACTTCGACCGGCTCCAGATAGAGCGTCTTGAGGGTATTGCGGTAGGCAACGTATCCCGGCCTCGCAAGGGCCACGCGCGCACCCGGCTCGAACAGGCTGGTGAGCGCCAGGACGAAGGCAGGAGAAGCTCCGCAGGTCAGGATCACCTGCTCACGGTCCAGCTTGACGCCATAGGCATCGTCGTAATGGCGGGCGATGCGCTCAAGCAGGGCGATGTTTTCCCAGTATCCGCCGGGCTCGCTGTCGAGCACTTCGTGTGCCTTTGCGATGGCCGCGGCCGGTGCGCCGGTGGAAGGCTGCCCGTATTCCATGTGGATGACGTCGCGGCCACTTTCGGCTAACTCGTAGGCTAGGCGGCCGATCGACATGGCGTGAAAGGGTTCGACTTTTGCAACCATGTGCGGTTGCTAGGCTTGCAGCATCGCTTGCACAAGCCGGAGGTGCAAATCCTTGGGCCGGTGCCATCCGGTATACCTAAAAAGGGGTACCCCCTTACCCTCATGCCTCCGGCAAACAGCTGGATATCAGAGATAAATTGAAACGGGCGCACTCATACAAGTTAGTCAGAGCATGTGCAGCGGTTTCGCATCATGTTGAAGACAGGCAAGCGGAGGTTTTCGGCGAACCGCCCGCTTGCCGCTTGTTTGACGGGGCCATGATGATCTTACGCTTTCTACGCGACCGAACGGCCAGCTCTGCGGCCGAGTACGCCCTGCTGCTGGCGATGGCCGGAGGCGGCATCGCCATCGCCGCTCTGGCCCTGAGCGGCTCAATCAACTTTGCCATGGCCGATGGCGCCAATTCGATAGCCAGCGGTGACAGCAGTTCTGGAGGCAGCGGCTCTTCGGGGGGATCGGGCGGAACTTCATCGGGCGGCACCTCATCGGGCGGCACTTCGTCGGGAAGTTCGAGCGGAGGCAGCTCCAGCAGCGGTTCATCGGGTGGTTCGAGTGGGGGCAGCAGTTCGGGCGGCTCAAGTTCGTCCGGCGGGGGCACGACAACCGGGGGTTCGACCACCGGTGGATCCACTACAGGAGGATCGACCTCTGGCGACACGTCTGGCGGGACCACCACATCCAGCACCAGCAGCACATCCGGAGGCACGACCACGACCAGTGGCGGCACGAGCACGGGCGGCGGCAACGGCAGTTCCTCGGGCGGTGGTAACGGTAGTTCCTCGGGGGGCAGTACATCCGGCGGGGTAACCGTTCCGCCCGGATGCAAGAACGGCAACGGCAAGAAGGACTGCCCGCCCGCTTGAGGCCATCGCACGCCGGGCCTTGCCGATCCGGCTTAGTGCCGCGCGGGCTCAGTACCGCTCGATGGTGATGTGCTGCAATTCGTGAACCGGCCGCAGGCGCCGGCGCAGTTCCGCGGTATCGACCCGTTCCTCGTGAACGGAGACTCCGACGATGGCAGCGTGGGCCTCGGGTCCGACGCGCCAGACATGCAGGTCGCAGATCACCGCATCGCCCGGAGCCTCCACCAGTTCGCGCACTTCTGCCGCAACATGGTCATCGGTACGATCCAGCAGGACGGAGGCGGTGTCGCGCATGAGCGTCCATGACCAGCGGGCGATCACCAGCGCGCCGACGAGGCCCATAACCGGATCGAGCCAGACCCAGCCGAGATAGCGCCCGGACAGCAAGGCGGCGATGGCAAGCACCGAAGTCAGCGCATCGGCAAGGACGTGCATATAGGCCGAACGCAGGTTGTTGTCCCCGTGCCCGTGGCCATGATGATGCCCCTGACGATGCCCGTGGTCGTGCCCGTGGTGATGCCCATGGTGGTGCCCGTGGTGATGCCCGTGGTGATGATCGTGGCCATGATGGTGATGGCCCGAAAGCAGCAGGGCACTGACGACGTTCACGGCCAGGCCGATGATCGCGATCACGGTCGCTTCGCCGAAGGCAACGCGTACCGGGCTGAGCAGGCGCATGAAGGATTCGAAACCGATACCCAGTGCAAACATGGCCAGCACCAGCGCCGATGCGAAGCCGGCCAGATCGCCCACCTTTCCGGTCCCGAAGCTGAAAGCCGGGTTGCGCTTGTGCCGTTTGGCATAGGCATAGGCCATCGCCGCAACGCTCAGCGCGCCGGCGTGGGTCGCCATGTGAAAACCGTCCGCAAGCAGGGCCATCGATCCGGTCAGATATCCAGCCACGATCTCGCCCACCATCATGACGGCGGTCAGGGCCACGACCCATAGCGTGCGGCGCGCATTGGCGTCGTGCGACGCACCGAGGAAATCGTGGTCGTGAATGAAGTGGTCTATTTCAGGCTGGCTCGCCATCTTCGGCCGTCTTTCTATTTCGCGTAGCGCCGGATCGCCGCCAGCAGGGCCTCGGCCCCGGCTTCGCGCTCTTCCTGCGAGAGTTGGGGCGCGGCGACATGTTCCTTCATGTGCGCCTCGATCAGTTCGTCGATGAGACCGTTCAGCGCGCCGCGCACGGCGGCGGCCAGATGCAGGGTCTTGGTGCAGTCCTCGCCACCGACCAGCGCGCGCTCCACGGCCTGGAGCTGACCGACGAGCCGGCGCACGCGCAAGACAAGGGCGTCGTTGTTGGCGGAGAGATGTCCCATAGGATACCCCCCTATCCTATAATCCACATATCCGGCAAGACGATCCATCGAGCGCCCCCGCACTGGCCAAGTCGACAGGTGGGCATGGCTTGGGCATTATGCCGGGCAATTCGGGGTCGATGCATTGTCCGCCGTGGCTCGGCGGTGTAGCGGCTCGCCATGTGAACTGGGGTCATCGATGCCGCAATTGTCCGATCTGGACCGTCACCTTCCCGCGCCACTTGCCGAAGCCGTTGCGCCGCTTGCGCGCCTGGCGCAGTTCAAGGCCGGGCAGACGGTCATGGGCCACCAGGACGAGACGAGCGACGTCTTCGTCATCCTCGAAGGCACGCTGCGGATTGAACTGCTCTCGCAGAACGGACGCGAGATCACGCTCAGCGATGCCGGTCCGGGCGCACTCGTGGGGGAATTCGCCGCGCTTGACGACCAGCCGCGCTCGGCAACGGTCATGGCCACTACCAAGGCAAGTCTGGCGCGTATTCCCGGGGCGGCCTTTCGCGAAGCCGCGTTCGCGCATCCGGAATCGGCGGAATGGCTGACCCGCCGCCTCGTGCGCATGCTGCGCCAGCTCAACGAGCGGATCTTCGAGCTCAATGCCCTTGCCGTGCGCAGCCGCCTGCACTGCGAACTGCTGCGCTTCTGCCTCGATACCGGCTTTAAGGGTAACGAGGCGACGATCACACCCTCGCCCACTCATGCCGAGCTGGCCAACCGCATCGGCACACACCGCGAGGCAGTGACCCGTGAACTGCGCTACCTTGCCGAACAGGGCATCACGTCCAGTTCCGGGCGCAAGCTGATCGTCTGCGACATTGCCCGACTGGCGGAAATCGTGCGCGCCGCTGCCGGGGACGTCGAACTGATCCAGCGGGCCAACCAGGCCGGAATCGGCCGCGGCACGGCCTGACCAGCCAGCAACGCAACGATCCCATCGCGGCATTGTGGTAAAAGTCACAAGGCCCCTGTGGTCTAGGTCACTGCGCTCAACCTCCAGTCAGGGTTAACAGGTTCTTGTCCGGAGCGTGCGACCCCGCTTTCGGATGCGACCGGAAGCCAGTGGGAGGCTTGCATGCGACCTTCGGTCTCCCCCTTCCATCCGGAATCACTCGCAGACTAAGGCGGCAGCCGGGCCCGCATTGCTTGAGCCAATCCCTAACACGGCTGCCGCCACTTTTCCGGTTCTTGAAGAGATGGCCCTTCCCGACGATGCCGGTAGGGGTGCCGACAAGATCGAGAAGGGCCGGTCGACCCGCCAATGCGGGTCTATGCGATCGGAAGCGATCGCAAGGCGTTCCTCCCTGGCAACCTGTGCCGGAGCGACCTGAGTGCGGAACATGTCGCTCCGGCGGAGCCACCCTTTTCAGGGCGCCCCCAGGATTGACCTGTCAATTCGTGCCTCGACAGGTGCTACCCTACAGCTCTTGTTCTTGTCCGAAACCTGAATTGCCTGAGGCCGCTGGGCAAACAGCCAGCTGAAAAAGTCGTGCCGCGCATCGCCACTGGCCCATGCACTGCGCCGGGCGAGCGCGGCCACGGCGCTGCCCCTAGTCAACCGATCGTTTCCCGGCTTGGGATCAATACAGGACATGGTCAGCGCCTTCTTCCAGTGGCCGGGGCGCTCCCACCTGTCGCAGTCCCGGCACAACTGATAGATAACCAACTTAACACGACTCGGGAAAATACGCAGAACTTTTTTCCTAAGCTAAACAAGCAATATACAAGATGTACTCAATGTCATCTTGCTCATTACTTACCGCGCTGCAGCAAGAGCCTTCTGGCGGCGGCGTTGAACCGAACTACCCAGCCCGATAGCTTCACGGTACTTGGCGACCGTTCGCCTTGCCAGCGCAAACCCCTTGCCGTTGAGCAGTTCCACCAGCGCATCGTCGGACAGGATCGCCTTGGGATCCTCGGCGTCTATCAACTGCTTGATAGCGGCCTTCACTGCCTCTGCCGAAGCCGCACCTTCGCCGCCCGCAGCGCTGACGCCCGAGCTGAAGAAATACTTCAACTCGTAAGTTCCGCGCGGACAGTTGAGGAACTTGTTCGAAGTCACGCGGCTGACGGTCGATTCATGCATGCCGATCGCTTCGGCCACCGCGCGCAGGGTCAGCGGCTTGAGCTGGGAGACGCCGTGCCGGAAGAAGCCGTCCTGCTGCTTCACCAGTTCGCTCGCCACCTTGAGGATCGTCTTCTGCCGCTGGTCGAGCGCCTTGATCAGCCAGTTGGCATCGGCGAGCTTTTCGGAAAGCCACGCTCGCGAGGTCTTGTCCTCGCAAGTGCCCTTGAGCTCGACGTAATAGCCGCGATTGACGATCAGGCGCGGCAGCGTCGCCTGGTTGAGCGCGATGTCCCAGCCGCCGTCGCTGCGCGGAGTCACGAGGATGTCGGGCGTGACGGCCCCGCTTGCCTCCCCGCCGAAACGCGCGCCCGGCTTGGGGTCGTAGCTGCGCAGTTCGGCCAGCATGTCGGCGAAATCCTCGTCGTCCACGCCGCACATGCGCTTGAGGCGAGCCAGTTCCCCCTTGGCGACAAGGTCGAGATTATCGATCAGGCGCGCCATGCACGGATCGTAGCGGTCCGCCTCGCGCGCCTGCAGGGCGATGCACTCCGACAGTGAGCGAGCACCTACTCCAGTAGGATCAAGTGACTGGACGAGTATCAGCGCATCCTCGACCGCATCCTCCGACACACCGAGATCGGCTGCCAGTTCGGCAAGGCTGGCATGGAGATAACCGGCATCGTCGAGCAGGCCGATGATGTAGCGCGCAATGCCCGCCTCGACGGGATTGAACGCCTCGGACCCCACTTGCGCCTGCAGATGCTCGGCAAGCGACGCCGCACCCCCGGCATGGTCCTCGATACCGGGCCCGGCCTCGCCGCCGGCCATGCGGAATTCGCTGGCCCAGTTGTCGGCAGTGCCGCTGGTCGAATTGCCTGCCAGTTCGCCGTCACCGGTATCGCGGTCCCGGTCCAGCGATCCGGCGTCGATGTCGAGCGGCCGGTCGTCGCTTGCCCGGCCTTCGCCGATCAACTGGTCGACCGGCGAACCTTCCAGCGTCGTGCGCCGGGCTTCCTCGGGCATTTCCACGGTTTCGACCGGAGGAGGTGCCGGTTCCGCACCGACATCGAGCAGGGGATTGGCGTCGAGCGCCTCGCCAATGAAGGTTTCGACTTCGAGATTGGACAGCGCCAGCAGCTTGATCGCCTGCTGGAGCTGCGGCGTCATGACCAGCGACTGGCTTTGCCTCAGGTCTAGCCGGGGCCCCAGCGCCATGCGTCAGTATCCCTGGACGTCAGGCCTCACAGCGTGAAACCCTCGCCGAGATAGAGCCTGCGCACATTCTCGTCGGCCACCAGCGCTTCGGGGCTGCCCGCGAAGAGCACCTGCCCGCCGTAGATGATGCAGGCGCGATCGACGATGTCGAGCGTTTCGCGCACGTTGTGGTCGGTGATGAGAACGCCGATCCCGCGCGTCTTGAGGTCCCTTACGAGATCGCGGATGTCCGCGATGGAGAGCGGGTCGATGCCTGCGAAAGGCTCGTCCAGCAGCATGATCGACGGCTTCGCAGCCAGGGCCCGGGCAATTTCGCAGCGACGGCGCTCGCCGCCCGAGAGCGCCATGGCCGGGCTCGACCGCAGGCGGGTCAGGCCGAATTCGTCGAGCAGGCGCTCCAGTTCCTCGTCGCGCACGGCCCTGTCCGGCTCGTTGAGTTCCAGCACGGCGCTGATGTTCTGCTCCACCGTCATGCCCCGGAAGATCGAGGTTTCCTGCGGCAGGTAGCCCAGGCCGAGAATCGCGCGGCGGTACATCGGCAGGCGGGTGACGTCGACGCCGTCCATCAGGATGCGGCCCGAATCCGGGCGCACCAGGCCCATGATCGAATAAAAGCAGGTGGTCTTGCCCGCGCCATTGGGGCCGAGCAGGCCCAGCACTTCGCCTTTCGCCACCGAAAGCGAGATGTCGGTAAGGACCGCACGCTTGTCGTAGCTCTTGGCAATGGAGATGACTTCGAGCCCGCCGCGTTCGGCGACTGCGGCCGCAGCAGCCGCCGCACTGGAGCTCTGATCCTGCGAAAGTTCGGTCGTTTCCGTCATTGGTTACCGCGTTAACGCACGCGACCGGGCAACGGCAAGTCGGCATTTTGCCTTCGAGGCCCAGATTGGCAGGTTTCGTGCATGTGCCTGATAACCCGGCGCTGTTTACCGAGTGCCCTCGGGCCACCGCCCGTCCGCCTCGCCAGAGCTTGTCGGAAATTTCGTCAAACTTGATCTTCCCGCAATTTGATGATCTAGTCTTACGGGGATTGAAGGGGAAGTACTGCTGGATGGCTAAGACCACTCGACATCGGGCCATGATGCCTCCGGCCTCCGGACATCTGGTGGACTGGCGCAAGAAGATGAGCGACCACATCGCTTACGCCCTGCTGGCCTATACCGCCTTGCAGATTTTCGTGACCATCGGCGCCCTCAAGTCGCACGGAAGTTCGCTGCTCCCCTATCTTGCGCTGATAATCCTCGTCATCGCCATCATCCCGGCCTGCCGCCGCTTCGAGGCGCGCTGGAACCGCCTGAGCGACGAACAGGCGCACGATCCGGGCATGGCGCCTTATTACCGGCGTGACCGTCTCGTTCTCTGGGCCATGGCGATTGGGCTTCCTTTCGCGCTGACCGGACTTTTCAAGGGCCTCGCCCTGATCTTCGCCTGAGAGCGAGCCCAGCCGGGCTTACGTCCCCCGGCCAACCGAACCTTCGTGCATCTCGCATTTGCCCTTGGCCCGCGCGGCGACTAGGGCTGCCCTGAGCGCGAACCGGCTTTCGCGCGGTTCAAGGGAGTTGCGAAGTCCAATGCTCAATCCGGAACAGGCCAGGGAACGCGCGCAGGATCTGGTTGCGCGCGCGCGCCGCGCAGGCGCCGATGCCGCCGATGCCGTGTATGGCGCCAGTTCCTCGGAAGGGATCCAGATCCGCCTGGGCAAGCTCGAGGATGTCGAGCGTTCGGAAAGCGAGCACATCTCGCTGCGCGTGTTCAGCGGCACCCGTTCGGCCAGTATCGGTTCTTCCGACTTGTCGGACCTCGCGCTGGACGAGCTGGCCGCGCGCGCGATCGCCATGGCCCGCGCCGCACCGGAAGACGCCTATGCCGGCCTGGCGCCAGAGGAACTGCTCACCCATGGCCCCTTCCCCGAACTCGACCTGATCGATCCCTCCGAACCCAGCCCGCAGGCCCTGCGCGAACGTGCCGAGGAAGCCGAGGACGCGGCCCGGGCGGTGCAGGGCGTGACCAATTCCGACGGCGCATCGGCCAGTGCCGGCTTCGGCATCTTCGCGCTGGCGACCAGCCACGGTTTCGCCGGGGCCTATGGCGCATCCAGCCATTCCACCAGCGCTTCGGTTGTCGCCGGCGAAGGCGCGGGCAAGCAGCGCGACAGCGCCTGGCGCCAGACGCATCACGTGGCCGACCTGCCCGGCGCGCGCGAGATCGGCGAACTGGCCGGAACCCGCGCGGTTGCCCGTCTCGAGCCCGGCAAGGTGAAGAGCGGCCCGATGCCGGTCCTGTTCGATCCGCGCGTCTCGGGCACGCTGGTCGGCCATCTCATCGGCGCCATGTCGGGCAGCGCAATCGCCCGCCGTTCCAGCTTCCTGCTCGACCGGCTCGGCGAACAGATCTTCGCGCCGGGAACCGTGATCGCTGAAGACCCGCACCGGCCGCGCGGCCTGCGCGCCCGGCCCTTCGACGGCGAAGGACTGGCGACCCGTGCGCGCAATCTCGTGGAAGACGGGAAGATCACCGGTTGGCTGCTCGACTGCGCGGCGGCCCGCCAGCTCGGCCTGGAGCCGACCGGCCACGCCTCGCGCGGCGGCGGCGGCGCACCTGGAATCTCGGTGGGCAATATCCACCTCGAACCCGGTCCGCTCTCACCCGCCGAACTGATGGCGGACATCGCCGACGGCATCTACGTGACCGAGCTGATCGGGCAGGGCGTGAACGGAGTGACCGGCGATTACAGCCGCGGCGCTTCGGGCTTCCGGATCGTCAACGGCGAACTGGCCGGGCCGGTGGCCGAATTCACCATCGCCGGGAACCTGCTCAAGATGTTCGCGCAGATGACCCCGGCCAGCGACCTTGAATGGTACCGCGCGATCAACGTGCCGACGCTGCGCGTCGACGGCATGACCATCGCCGGAAACTGATGGACGAGCGGTCCGGCGCCGCGCTCTCGACTGCGGAGCGCGGCACCGGACGCCCGATCAGAACGCTTCGGCCTCGAGCGCCATCATCGATGCCTTGCCGGACTTGATCGCCAGGAATGCCGCCGTCGCCTGGGGCAGGATACGGTCGAAGAAGAACTGCGCGGTCGCCAGCTTGGACTTGTAGAACGCCGCCTCGTCGGTGCCTTCGCCAAGCCTGCGCTGGGCGATCATGGCCGACTTGGCAAAGCAGTAGGCCATGGCGACAAGGCCGGTCAGGCGCAGGTAATCGGTCGCGGCAGCAGCGCCTTCCTCGGGGTCCTTCATCCCCTTCTGCGCGATCGTCGCCGTCGACAGCTGGAGCGCGCCAAAGGCCTTTTCCAAAGCCTCGATCATCTTGCCGAAGGTCTCGTCACCCTTGTTCGCTTCGATGAACTGCGAGACCGGGTGGAAGAACGCGCGCAAGTAGCGGCCCATGTGGGCAGGCAGCTTGCGGCCGACGAGGTCGAGCGCCTGAATGCCGTTGGTACCCTCGTAGATCATGGCGATGCGCGCATCGCGCGCGTACTGCTCCACGCCGCTTTCGGCGATGTAGCCGTGGCCGCCATAGACCTGCACCGCAAGGTTCGCGCTCTCGAAACCGAGGTCGGTGAAAAGCGCCTTCACCACGGGCGTCATCAGGGCGACGAAATCCTCGGCGCGCTGCTTCACTTCCGGATCGGTGGCGTGCTTTTCGGCATCGAGCGCGCGGCTCACCCATGCCGAAATGGCACGGCAGCCTTCGTTGTTGGCGCGCATCGTCATCAGCATGCGGCGCACATCGGGGTGAACGATGATCGGGTCAGCCGGTCCATCCGGGTTCTTGACGCCGGACAGCGACCGGCCCTGAAGGCGGTCCTTCGCGTACCACACCGCAGACTGGTAGGCCGCCTCGCCCACGCCCAGCCCCTGCACGCCCACCGAGACGCGCTCGGTGTTCATCATCGTGAACATCGCCTCGAGCCCCTTGTTGGGCTTGCCGACCAGCCAGCCGGTCGATTCCTCGAAATTGAGCTGGCAGGTTGCCGAGGCCTTGAGGCCCATCTTGTGCTCGATGGCCGCGACCGAGACCCCGTTCGAGGGGCCCGGCGTGCCGTCGTCCTTGGGCAGGTACTTGGGCACCAGGAACAGGCTGATGCCCTTCACGCCCTTGGGTGCATCGGGAAGACGTGCAAGGACGAGGTGGATGATGTTCTCGGTCAGGTCATGTTCGCCGGCGGAAATGAAGATCTTGCCGCCGGTCAGCTTGTAGCTGCCGTCATCCTGCGGAACCGCCTTGGTGCGCAGCATGCCCAGATCGGTGCCGCAATGCGATTCGGTGAGGCACATCGTGCCCGACCAGGTGCCCGAAACCAGCTTCGGCAGGTAGAACTGCTTGAGTTCATCGCTGGCATAGACCTCGATCGCGGTCGTGCCGCCGTGGGTCAGGCCGGGATAGAGGCTGAACGACAGGTTGGCCGAGCAGATCATTTCCTCGGTCATCTTGTTGACCGATTCCGGCAGGCCCTGCCCGCCCCATTCGGGATCGGACGCCAGCGCGCACCAGCCGCCCTCGCGGAACAGCTCATAGGCTTCCTTGAAGCCCTGCGGCGTGCGCACCACGCCGTTCTCCAGCGTACAGCCCTCGACATCACCGCTGCGGTTGAGCGGAAGCAGGACCTCCTGCGCCACCTTGGCCGCTTCTTCCAGCACGGCATCGACGAGATCGGGCGTAAATTCTTCAAGCGCCTCGAGATTACCGAAGCCGTCATCCTCATGAAGCTCGTGCAGCACGAACTTCATGTCGCGCAAGGGTGCCTCGTAGACTTGCATTTCTCACTCTCCTCGCAGGCGCGACTGCGCGCGCCCTTGTCATCGCATCAGTTGCGCAGCGGCTTTCCGGTTTCAAGCATATGTTCGACCCGCGCAATCGAGCGCGGTTCGCGAACCAGCCGCATGAAGGTCTCCCGCTCCAGCTTGAGCAGTTCCTGCTCGCTCACCGTATCGACGAGGTCGGCCTCTCCTCCGGTCAGCACGGTGGCCAGGGCATCGGAAACGACCATGTCGTAATCGGTCGCCATTCCGCGCTTGTGGAAGCCTTGCGCCGCCATGTTGAGTGCGACGTGCCCGCCCTCGCCCGGCAACCTGAACTCGGGCGCTTCGGGGGGCGCGTAGCCTTCCACCAGCGAAAGCGCCTTCTGCTTGGCATCGTGAAGCAGGCGGTCGCGGTTCATGGTGATGCCGTCATCCGGGCGCAGGAACAGCATTTCCTTCGCCTGCGCCGCAGACTTGGAAACAGTCGCGGTCGAGACCGTCTCGAACACCTTGGCGACGGCGGGCATCGGCCCCTTGGGCATCATGGGCGCCTTGCGCGCGCGGTCGATCATCTCGCCATTGCCGCCCCAGCCGGGGATCAGGCCGACGCCGCATTCGACGAGGCCGGTGTAGAGTTCGGCATGGGCCTGGATCGCATCGCAGTGCAGCAGGATCTCGCACCCGCCGCCCACGGCCAGACCGGCAGGTGCTCCCACCACCGGGAAGGGCGCGTACTTGAGGCCCTTGTAGGCCATCTGCCCGCCGGCCACGAGCTTCTCGACCTCACCATAGGCGGCGATATTGATCGCGAAGAGGGCAAGCCCGAGGTTGGCGCCAGCCGAGAAGCTGTCGGCGTCGTTATAGACGACGAGCGCCTTGAACCTGGCGGAAACGAGCGGGATCGCCTCGACGATCAGCTTCATCACGTCGCCGTCGAGCGCATTCATCTTGCCGGTGAATTCGAGGCAGGCCACTCCGTCGCCGACATCCCACAGGGCTGCCGAGCCGTTCTTGAGAAGCGGCCCGGAGGCGAGCTTGACGTCTGCCAGACGCAGCACGCCTTCGGGCCGCACGACATCGTGATACTCGCCGTCAAGGCCAAGGAACTGGCGCTTGCCGTCCTCGATGCGATAGAAAGTGCGCTCTCCTGCCAGCCTGAGGATCTCGGGAACGGGCTTGCCTTCAGCCTCGAGCCTTTCGGCAAGATACTGCGCGCCCAGCGTGTCGATCATTTCGAACGGCCCGGACTTCCAGTTGTAGCCCAGCTTCATGGCGTCATCGACGGCCACGACATCGGCGGCGGCAGACGGCACAAGGGCGGCGGCATAAGCCAGCGTCCCGCCCAGGATCGCCCAGGCATATTCGCCCACCGCGCCCCTGGTTTCGACCAGCGCCCGCAGGTCCCCCTTGGCTGCGCGACCCGAAGGGCCGCGGGCGCTGGTCTTCTCGCGGTATTCACCGGTCGCAAGGTCAAGAGCCTCCTTGCGGCGACCCATGTCCCTATTGAGGCGGTAGAAACCGCCCTTGCCCTTGCGGCCGGTGAATCCCTCGGAAATCAACTTCTCGATGAGCGGATGGCTGCGCGCGATCTCCTGATAGGGATCGTCCTTGGGCAGCGTGGAAGTCAGGCTCGCCTGCAAGTGCGGCATCAGGTCGATGCCCACGAGATCGACCAGACCGAAAATGCCGGTCTTGGGCACGCCCATCGGCTTGCCGGCGATCGCGTCGGCCTGCTCGACGGTGAGCCCCATGTCGAAAGCGGCATTGAGGCCGAGCTGGATCCAGTACGTGCCGATGCGATTGGCGATGAAGCCCGGCGTGTCCTTGGCATGGACCACCGTCTTGCCCATCGCGACATCGGCGAAGCGCTCCACCTTGCCCGCCACGGCCGCATCGGTCGCGGGACCGGTAACGATTTCCAGCAGGCGCATGTAGCGCGGCGGATTGAAGAAGTGGGTGATCAGGAAATCGCGCTTGAAGCCGTCCGAGCGCCCTTCGACGAGATGGGCGAGCGGGATGGTCGACGTGTTCGACGAGACCGCCGTACCCTCGCGCTTGACCGCTTCCAGCTTGGCATAGAGGCCCTGCTTGATGTCGAGGCGCTCGATCACCGCCTCGATCACCCAGTCGCATTCGGCGACCTTGTCGAGATGGTCCTCGATGTTGCCGGTCTCGACCAGCTTGGCCGCAGCCTTCGACATGAAGGGCGCAGGCTCGGTCTTGAGCATGCGCGCCACCGCGCCTTCGGCGATGGCGTTGCGGTTCTCGCCGTCCTTGGGGACGATGTCGAGCAGGACGACCGGCACACCGGCATTGGCGACCTGGGCGGCGATTCCGGCACCCATGGTACCGGCTCCGATGACGCAGACTTTCCGGATGGTATCGTTCATTGCGCCGACTCCAGGATCGTGGCGATGCCCTGCCCGCCGCCGATGCACTGCGTGGCCAGCGCATACTTGCCGCCTTCGCGCTTCAGCAGCGCCGCGGCCTTGCCGACGATGCGCGCGCCGGTTGCGCCGAGCGGGTGCCCGATGGCGATGGCGCCGCCGTCGATGTTGGTCCTCGCGGCATCGAGGCCGAGGTCGGTCATGCAGGCGATCGCCTGCGAGGCGAAGGCCTCGTTAAGCTCGACCACGTCGAGGTCGCCCGCCGTGATGCCTGCGCGCTCCATCGCCTTCCTGCTGGAGAGGATCGGCCCGAGCCCCATCGTTTCGGGCGCGCAACCGGAGATCGCCACCGACTTGATACGGGCGAGAATCGGCAGATCGTGCTTGCGGGCATAGTCCTCGGTGCAGACCAGCACCGCGCTGGCGCCGTCAGTCAGCGGAGAGGATGTACCGGCGGTGACCGAACCCCTGGCATCGAAGGCAGGCTTGAGCCCGGCAAGGTCCTCGGCCGTGGTACCGGGACGGATCGTGCCGTCCTCGCTCACAGTGCCGCCCTTGGTCGTGATCGGCACGATCTCGTCGGCGAACTTGCCGGCCTCGCGCGCCGCGGCCGCCCGCTTCTGGCTTTCGACGGCCAGGGCTTCCTGCGCATCGCGGCCGATCTGGTACTTCGCGGCGACGTTCTCAGCCGTTTCGCCCATCGACATGTAGGCGGCGCTCTTTTCGGCAAGGGCGCGGTTGGGCATGGGGTTGAAGCCCATCATCGGCACCCGGCTCATCGATTCGACGCCTGCGCAGATGAAGACTTCACCCGCGCCCACGGCAATCTGGCCCATGGCGATGTGGATCGCGCTCATCGACGAACCGCAGAATCGGTTCACCGTCACCGCGCCCACCGAGATCGGCAGGTCGGCCAGCAGGCCGATCAAGCGGGCCACGTTGAGGCCCTGTTCGCCTTCGGGGAAGGCGCAGCCGACAATCAGGTCCTCGACGTCGGACGGTTCGACCCCGGTCTTGTCGATCAACCCGCGAATCACCTGCGCGGCAAGGTCGTCAGGCCGGACCCGGGCAAGCGCGCCCTTGTTGGCCAGGTGAAACGGGGAACGGGCGAAACCCGCAATCACGACGCTTTGCATGCATTCTCTCCATGGCGGACGGGCCTCAAGAATCCGGACCGTTCGAAACATCTTCCCTTAAGGTGCGATTCTTTCCCTATACGTCAAGCAAATTTTCGGTTATCTCGAGTCCATACCCGGCCCCGGATCGAAGACGTCTGCCAGCAAGCGGCGCGAATCCGGGCTTCGGGAGAGAGATGGAAAGGTCGCACATGAGAATCACGAAACATGCGGCAGTGGCATTTGTTGCCGCCATTGCTGCAGTTCCGGTCACGGCATCCGCCGCATCGCCGGACTCGGTACTGGGAATGTGGCGCACACCGTCGAAGCACGGCGTCGTCGAGATCGCGCGCTGCGGAACCTCGATCTGCGGGACGCTCCTCGAATCCGACAACATCCGGCGCAATCCGGAGATGCGGGACGAGAACAACAAGGACGAGGCCAAGCGCAATCGCCGCCTCAAGGGCCTGCAGATCCTGGGCGGCTTCGATCGCGACGCGGCCAAGTGGACCGGCGGCACGATCTACAACCCGGAAGACGGCGGCACCTACAAGGCCACGATCACACCGGCCGGTGCAGACACCCTCAAGCTCAAGGGCTGCATCGTCTGGCCCTTGTGCAAGACCCAGACCTGGACGCGGATCAACTGATGCGTCCGGGCGTTACCAGACAATACAAGAAATTGAATTCGGGAGAGTTTCGAATGAAGTTGACGTCCGGCCGCGTATTCCTTTCCAGCGCGGTATCCTTCGTTGCCATGGCCGTCGCAGGATCGGCCCACGCCCAGGCATTCTACCTCCAGGAACAGTCCGTACGCGGCCAGGGCCGAGCCTTTTCCGGTGAGGCCGCCGACACCGGCGTCGATTCGTTGTGGTGGAACCCGGCCTCGATCGCCGGCATGGAAGGCGGTGAAGCTGCGGTTCATGCCAGCGCCATCCTTCCGCGCGGCAAGGTTTCCGACAATGGCACCGTGATCGTCCGCCCGGCCTCGGCCCCCGCCTCCGTCGGCGGCGACCCGGTCGAGAAGAACCCGATCGACAACGGCGTGCTGCCTTCCGGCGCGATCGCCTACGGCTTCGGCAAGGTCGCGGTGGGCCTCGCCGTCAGCGCTCCCTACAACTTCACCACCAATTACGCAGAGGACAGCTGGGCCCGCTACACCGCGGACAAGACCAAGCTGCGCACCTTCGACATCCAGCCGACGCTGGCCGTTGCCGTGACGCCCGAGCTGTACCTTGGCGCCGCGCTCAACATCGAGCACGCCGATGCCACCCTGGGCAATTACCTGCCGAACCTATCCGCCCTGCTGCCCGACGGACACCAGACCCTGTCCGGCAAGGGCTGGGACATGGGCTGGTCGGTCGGCGCCCAGTATCACACCGGTCCGCTGTCGCTTGGCGTCTCCTACAAGTCGAGCATCAAGCACAAGCTCAAGGGCACGGTCCTGACCGAAGGCCTGCTTGGCCCGCTTGCCGGCCAGAACGGCGAGATCGCCACGCGCGCCACTTTCAGCACGCCGTGGCAGGCAATCGGCAGCATCCGCTACAATGCGACCGACCGGCTGACGCTGAACGCGCAGGTCGTACGCTATGGCTGGAGCAAGTTCGACACCATCGATCTCGGCGCGCCGATCAACGCCTCGATCCCCGAGGACTACAAGAACAGCTGGAGCTATGCGGCGGGCATCGACTACCTGGTCAATCCCGAGTGGACCGTGCGCGCCGGCGTCCAGTACGGCGGAACCCCAACGCGCGACGGCGAACGTGACGCCCGCGTGCCGGACAGCAACCGCTGGAACTTCTCGGCCGGTACCAGCTACGCTGTCAGCAAGGCCATCACCGTCGATGCTGCCGCTTCGTACATCTCGTTCAAGGATGCCGCGATCGACCGCACGACCGCCGCTTATGCAGGAACCGCGGCACAGACGCCGATCCTGGTGAACGGCACGCTCACAGACGCATCCGCGCTCGTCTTTTCCCTCGGCGCGCGGGTGAAGTTCTGATGAGCGCCGCGGAGACGATCGGCGGGACCCCCTTGGGGGACAAGGCTCGCCCGGCACAACCCTCCTCCTCCCAGCTACCGGAAGAGATGCCGCCGATCGCTCCGCGGTTGCTTACCGACCTGCTCGACCACGCGGTCGCGCATCATGGTGAGTGGCCCGCCATAGATTTCATGGGCCGCAAGTGGACTTACGCCGAAGTCGGCGAGCTGGCGCGCAAGGCCGCGCGCGGGCTCCAGGACCTTGGCGTCAAGCCGGGTACGCGGGTCGGGCTTTGCCTGCCCAACACGCCCTATTACGTGATCTGCTACTTCGCGATCCTGCGCATCGGCGCGGTCGTGGTGAACTTCAACCCGCTATACACCGAGCGCGAGATGGAGCACCTCGTCGAGGATTCGGGCGCCAGCGTGCTGATCGCCTCTGACCTGGCCCTGTCGCTGCCCAAGATCGCGCCGTTGGTCGGCAAGGGCAGCCTGTCACGGGTGATCGTGTGCCCCTTCGCCGACGCCCTGCCAACTTTCAAGCGCCGCGCCTTCCAGTTGCTCAAGCGCAAGGACATCGCGCATGAGCCGCACGACCTGCGCTTCGTGCGCTTTGCCGACCTGATCGCGCGCGA
>Ga0098035_1000174_pt1 | contig 34318 bp, 39 predicted proteins | sample 3_EtaG_FD_75046 | JGI IMG/M metagenome (GOLD analysis project Ga0098035, IMG submission 75046) | Marine viral communities from the Subarctic Pacific Ocean - 3_ETSP_OMZ_AT15126 metaG | ecosystem: Environmental > Aquatic > Marine > Oceanic | place: Pacific Ocean | collected 2015-01-07
CTCTTCCTACCCATTCAAGATTGCATCTCGCTTATGGACGCGTAACAGGCACCAGCAGGCAGTGACCAGGCCCAGGTAGCCGGCCAGGCCGCGGGCGTCGCGGAGCATGGACTGGGTGAGGCCGAAGCCGATAAAGGCGACCACCACCACCAGGCCGGCCACCGCCAGAGCCCGGGTGGTGGCGTCGGGGCGGCCACGCAGGGCGCGGGCGAACAGCAGCAGCGGCACGCCGTACAGCATCAGCAACGAGCCCAGGCCCACCAGGCCCCGGCGGGCGGCGGTATCGATCAGATCACTGTGAAGCTGATCGTGCTTGCTCACCGCCGGGTGCAGGTCCCAGGCCGCCACCCAGTCGTCACGGCGTTCCTGCAGCCGCCCCTCGCCCCAACCGAGCAGCGGCTTCTCGGACAACAGCTGCACGCCGACGCGCCACATCTCCACACGCACGCCGAAGGAGTTGCCGCGCTTACCCTCGTCGTATTGGTCCACGCTCTCCAGCGCCTGGCCGACCCGCTCGGTGACCGCCAACGTGGGCGACAACGACGCCGCCAGCAGCAAGCCCAGCAACGCCGTCACACCGATGCCCAGCACCGGGCGCGGCAGCGTGCGCCAGAAGCCCAGGCCCACCACGGCCACCAGCGCCGGGAATACCACCCAGCTGCCCCGGGTACCGGACAGCAGCGACGCACCCAGACCGAACGCCAGCGCCAGCAATAACCCGGCCCGCGCCCAGCCGGACCGCACCGCGAACACCCCGACCCAGGCCAGGGCGCCCAGCAACAGGGAGAGCATGCCGAAAGGAATGGGATTGATACCGTTGTCGGCGCGGCCATGGCCCAGGATCCAGACTTCCCAGCCCGCGATCAGCCCTGCCAACACCGCGCCCAGGCCGGCGCCCCACCAGAGCGCCGCCACCGGCGGCCGCAGGCGCCGCCAGCCCAGCCATACGAAGGCCGCGAGCAAGGGCCAGAGCGGCAACCACAGCCCGCCCCGCTCAATCGCCCGGGGCCAGCCCCCGGTGCGCGCCACATCCGCCAGCCAGATCAAAGAGAACGCCACCAGGGCGGCCAGAAACCAGACGTCCTCGCGGTTCAGCGGCGTCACCGCCCGGCGCCGCGTGGCGAAAGCCACCAGCGCCAGGGCAGCCGCCGCCAGCGGCACCACGGCGTAAGCCATAGGCCAGGCAACAAGCAAAGACAGGAAAGCGGCCAGAACAAGCCCAGCCAGGGAAGAAGAGATCATGGTGGTAGGAGACGACTAAGCCGCAAAGGTTCCAGCCCTAAGAATCGCTCTGCGGCTCCCCGTCATTGGTACTAACTTCTGTGGTTCTGGCGGCGTAACCTGCTTTCATTTCGCGCACGGCATGAAGCAGCTTTTCTCCCAGCTCTTCACCCGTAATATCATCTTTGGTCTTACCCATTCTCCAACTCCTCGCGGATCGCTTTTGGCAATCACCTGACCGGCTTCGGGATGTGCGGCCATCCCAACACAAAACTAAGCGCTATTCGCCTCTACGTTGGCCTGAAGTGCTGCAGGTTTTGAAGTGGATCCTCGCTCACGCGGCTTCGTCGACGCCTCCAGTGCTCAATTTGCGACCCAGAAGACGCTCCAGAATAGCCACCTCTTCGTCACTAAACCTGTCGCGAACTTTCATGAGCAGATTAATAACCCGCTCTTTGCCATCCTCCGACAGCCAATCATCAAGGTTAAGGTGGGCCAGGTTCAGCCAGCCTTGGGGAAGGCGCAACATCACCATATCCGCCACTGCACGGGCATGTGAGGCCACATACACTGGCCCTTGCACATCTTCACCCAAACGCGCGATAGCTGCCGAAGCATCAATGATGCCGTCATTCCCGAAGTAGTCGAGCGCGTCAAATTCGGTGCTCTCGCCAGCCAGGCACAACGGAATCCTGGCACCGCGCTTCAGGGCACGGAGCGTCTCCATGGTGTGCCAATCGCCGGAATCGGGCGAGGTAGGCAAGTTCAGTGCAACGATACCGCTGATATAACGGCGAGGTGTCGTTTCACTCCAAATCTTCAGCGAAGTCATGATGAAACCCGCACGAACAATGCATGGCTAATAATTGATCAAATAATAGCGTCCGCTCAAAAGGTCTGCAACCAGGTCTCAGCAGGCTGAATTATCTATAAAACGCTGATAATAAAGTACTTATTTATTTAAAAGGTCAGCCGTGGGTGCCGGACGGCAGGCCGCTCTTTCGCGCTCAAGCACGCCCCTTGGATGGTTTGGCACAGACGGAGCGTAAGCCATCAATGTGTTCGAAAAGATCTGGACGGATTGTCGCCCACATAGCATCCAGGACGAAGTCGATACCTTCCCTACGAGCAAGTTTGGCCGCAGGCACAAAATCGGCATCGCCGGACACCAAAACAATCTGGTTGACCTGCTGCTTATATGCCAAAGAAGCAATATCGAGCCCCAGTCGCATGTCGACGCCCTTCTGTCGCAGATCAAGATTAAAGTCTTCGTCGTTAATATCGTTCCACTTTTTTCGCCCCGATGTGAGTTCCTTTAGAACACGGGGTCTCACCTGCCAATTGACATGATTCGTCGGTATTTCCCCCATTCGGAGCGCCACTTTGCGGTGACCGCGTAGCTTTTTGTGGAATTCGTTTCTCCATTTCGCTATCTCAGTCTTGGAGAAATCGACAGAATCCTTCTTGAGCGGAGTGTGCCCTTTCCAACTCGCTGGCGGAGCGTCATAGACGAAGATTCTATACAGCCTCGAAGTTCTTCTTCCGCTGGAATCGTTCAGGTGATCAAGAGCGAGATGGAGCACTTTTTCTGCGGCCAGATCGGGGGAGAGCGAACCGAAGATTGCACGGGCACGCTTGAAAAAGAAGCCAGCATCCACCATAACCGCAGTAACGGTAGGAGTGACATGCCTGAGAAGATCGGATTTTCTGCCGCCCTGAAAAGAGTTGCCCCCAGGTTCGGCATTCTCTGGATCATTGAGAGAAGACTTACTGCCGGGGGCGGATGATGCTTTAACCATAGTCAAAACCTTTTTCTTATTCAATATTCTCCGGGAACATTTTTGTAACGCCTGGCTTGGCGGTGGAATGGGCCAGCATGGCAGGTCTTACCCGACGAAACTGTCGGCCAGAACCTCAATCGTTGTCAGCGAACAGCTATTGGTCTGAGGGAGGGCTTTCCCGCTGAGGTGATGGGTGCCGGGCGGCAGGCCGCCCTTTCGCGGGCGGGGCCCGCTCGCACAAGGGATCAGCCGGAGGCGCGGGCGGCGGGGTTGTGGGCGGTGGCCTCGGCCATGACGGCTTCGAGGGCGTGGCAGGTCTGGGTGATGTGGCGGTTTCCAGGGTGGGATGCACCAGCACGGCGTCGACGATACGGTCCCGGTCTCCGCCGCCGGGACAGTGCGGCGCGGCGTTATGTATACTGCCAGAATCCGGTCATCGGCAGGGCGACGCGTTTAAAGGCAGTGACAATGAGTAAGTCGAGAGAGACTGGCATCGAAGAGGAAATCCGTAGCCTCATCGAGACCAAAAGAAGAGAAATCAAAGAGAAGTTTAATCGGCATGTGTCCGTGCAAGACTTGCTCACGGACCGCTGGGAAACCGCGCATTTTTACGGTTTCGGCGAGGGCACATCCTGCTACAACAATGTGCTGATTCTGGGGGACGTGAAAGTCGGCAAGAACACCTGGATCGGACCCAATGTGGTGCTGGACGGGTCCGGCGGGCTGGAGATCGGTGACTACGTCTCCATTAGCGCGGGCAGCCAGATCTACACCCACCACACAGTAGACTGGAGCACCTCTCTGGGCGAAAAAGGCATAGAAAGACAGCCCACCCGCATCGGGGACGGCGTCTATATCGGGCCCAATTCAATCGTACAAATGGGTGTTTCCATCGGCGATAAAGCAATTATCGGGGCTATGAGCCTGGTCAATAAAGACGTGCCTGCCCAGGGCAAATACTACGGCACCAAACTCAGAACGGATTAAACCGCCCCACCGCAGCGCAGCACGGCACCGACCACGAAGGTTCCGAAGCGCTGCCGCGCATTACGTCAGGCGATTACGTAGTGACCGGACAACGCGCTTACCGCTCTCTTCCGGGGAAAGACCGGCGATCACACACTCCTGGATGATCATCATGCCGTCCCGGGTGGCCACAACCGGGCAGCCCCGTTCCGAAAAACAGACCTGGCCAGGCACCGCCATGTAATCAAAGTCGATGTCGAACGGCGCTGCCCGAAACACGGTTACCCGTATATCCGTACCATTCAGGAAGCAAAAGGCGCCGTCGAAAGGCCTCGAGCTAGCCCGTACATTGGCAATGATGTCCCGCCGACTAAGCGTCCAGTCGATACGCCCGTCCTCAGGCTTCCTCGGATAGGTACGCAACGTCCTGACGGTAGCGTCCTGCTCAACAAAGTCTTTCGTCGGCAACAGATCAAGGGCTTCCACGAACATCTCGGGAACGGATTTATCAAGCCACGCATAAACATCCGTTATGTAAGTGTCGTCGGTAACCGGAAAGTGCCGCTTCAAAATGTAGGGGCCCGAGTCGAGCGCCTCCGTCATCCGGTGGACGGTCAGGCCAATCGACGGCTCGAAGTTGAGGATCGCCCAGTTAGCACAGGCATTGCCCTTATACCGGGGCAGGTCGCCGGCGTGCGCGTTCAAAACACCGAAGGGAAAGGCGGTCAGAAAGCGCTCTTTAAGCAGGGTCAACCAGTTGATCGAGACACACACCTGGGCGCCCAACCGTTTGATATCATCCACATGCTCGTTCGGATTAACGCCTTCATAAAAGGGGCATCCCAATTCCGCCGCGAGGTCCCGAAAATGAGACTCATCAACCTCATAGTAGGCTTCGGCCCGGCATGTCATTACGAAGGCAATCTCATGGCCGCGCGCCAGAATTTGCCGCGCTGTTTCCAGCAACATGCTTGTCCGACCGATGATGCCTACGCGCATAGCAGACCTTCGAAATCGATGTGCTGGTTGGGCGAAGCCGCCATGGCTTCAAGGAAGGATCGAGCACCTTCACCATTGTTCTGATATTGCGTGATCTCCGCCTCACTAACCTGGGTGAGTGGAACCTGAATGGCCTGTTTCAAGGCGTCGTAGTGCTCACTGCCGCTTGAGTTCAGGTGAATATGAATGGGATGGAAGTCGTATACGCTTACCGGCCCAGGACAGAACGGCTTCGACCAATCGAACCCATTATCAAAAAAGGCAGCATCGTCCTCCCAGTTATAGTTCACGCGGGTAAACTCAGTACCACCGAACGACCAGGAGAACGGCTCGATATGCGGAAACTTATACATAAAGAGAGAGAGGTCGTAACGAAGCTGGGGGAAACTGGAGAAAATACGCCGAAACAAAGGAGAAGACTGCACCAGCGCATGGGTCCTTAGCGCCCGAGCGTTCGGCACGATGTTGAGCAGATACTCAATGATCTTCTCTGGTTCATCGCCCTGGGAGGAGCCCGGCAAGAAGTTCGGATGAATGCCGATTTCGTGACCATCCGCGATCAGATCACTGACAATATCCGACGGGTGGGTAATAAAAAACGTTGCCTTGATACCGCGAGGGTTGATTACTTTCCTGATAGCGTCAATCGACACATCCGGCGCCCAATCAATATCAAAGGTCAAATGGACTTTATTGGAATGGCCCTCAGCAGACCGGTTTTCAGGGGTATGTGTCATTCAACGTCGCCGTCGCAATTTACGGATAAAACCCGACGAGAGTCTACCAGAGTGCGCAAAGCTGCCAAACCCGAGTACTTAGGCAAACTAGCCGCACTACAGCCGTCCGGCGTCAGGCCGGCATCCTGGAAGCACTTCTCCGGGTACACCTCCGAGCAGGGGCCCGAGAAGCACGGCGTTGAGAATACGGTCCCGGTCCCAGCCGGGTCCGCGCATATAGTGGCCATCAGGGCGCCATGGGGCCCGGCGAGTCGCCGCGATAACTCAGGTACTCTAATTTTAGTTCGACGGTGTGCCTCATGTCCCAAAGCGTGAAGGCCTGCTCCGAAACGGCTTCACATTGCTCCAGATAGATAGCGCTATAGCCCTCTTCCCCAGCATGTTGCTCGGCACCTTCTTTGACTGACTCAGCCACCGCCACCGCGGCGTCGTGCGCGGCCGGATCATCCACCGAATAAACAAAGTACACATTGAGTTCGTAAGGGGTTTCTTCGTCCACCTCACCATCAGGATCGAAAGAAATCCAAATCCCCACTATGGAGTCCGCCTCCCTCTTAACGCGCCTCTGAATAAGCTGTAAGAAACGGCCACCACGCGCAACCAGCGAGTTCGGAAGGGCGTGACGCTTATAGCGGCAAGCCAGCCAGCGTTGCAGTAGATCGAGAGTGCGGGTATCAACGGTGTAATCGGTATACGGCTCATGATGGGCTAGCAGCTTTTTGTCTAATCGATACTTGTTCCCAGCCTTGGCTTCAAACCAGTTTTCATCCCCGGCACCGTCCACCACCGAAAAATGCAGACATCTAGGGTTTTTTCCATGGGTCAGGCTTCTATCCGCCACGCTCAGCGGTTCAAGGAGAACTACCTCGATGTCCGGCTCAAGCGCCATATTGTCATTCGCTACGTCACAATCGTGGGAGATGACAAGAGCGAAAGCATGCTCATCCCCTATAGGGACGTCCAATGCCTGCAAATCGGTTCGCTCTATCAGGCTTCCTTGCCGCCAAGCGGTATCACGCGTCCAGGTGACCATTTACTAAGAATCCTTCTCAACCCCCTCCGAAGAAACATAATCAGCCGCTTCACGGGCCGTCCAAAGTTTGTTTCGGCCTTTTTGGTTCATGCGCTGATCGTGCTCTGTCCTAGCAATATGAGCCAGCTCATCCAAGGCACGGTCCACTGCCCGGCCATCCTTGATCAGCAGCAACATTGAAGCCCCGGACTTCAGCGGACGCTTTATAAGTTTATCGACTCGCGGAAGCGCCAAAGCGTCCACCTTCTCAGCGTAGGATTCAAGCGTCGCCAGCCGTTCCACGTTATCGGGTCGTGGCTCCTGACCCTTTAACCAAGCATATATGCTCGGCCTGGCCACGCCAAACAACTCGGCCATGTCCGTGATGGTCAAACCGAGCGTTGTTTTCAGGGTCTGCAGGCGCTGTTGTAACGTCGCCGATGCGTCCGATGAGAAGTGCCTAACGTCCACCCTCTCGACCTCGGCACTGCTGGAATCGGTACTGATCCAAGCAGGCCTCGCTTTTAAGGCGTCAGCCGTCATCATACCGCCTGATCCTGCATCGGAAGCGGGAGCAAGGGGGCTGGCCACAGCAAGCATAAAAGTCATAGAGGCATAAACACCCCAGCCGGAGGTCACGGAAGCCGGAGAATCCCCCGAAGCCATCCAGTCTTTCTCCATTACAATCCCCATAGCGCTTTTGCCTCGTCCGTAATGGCCGCCTTAAAGGTGTCGATGAGTACAGCGTGCGACGCTTGAAACTGCTTTTCAATAGCGTTCATATCAAACTTAAAACGCTTCTGAACGAAATAGTCAGTGTCCACCAACAACAGGTCACCCTGATAGCTCTTTAGCGTTTCATCCAAATTCAGAGTCTGATTCTGTAAATCAGGCGGAATCGCCAGCCCTTTCTCATTGATCAGAGTCCGCATCACCAGGTTCCCGTCACCCACTATCTTACGTGTCTCGGAAAAGCCATGGTCCAAATCACCAGGCAGCTCCGAATAGGGACCTAACAATGTAGGCTTGACCAAATCCGCTAAAGCAGCTCCGGCAGCCGGCATAACAGCGTCCAGATACCGCATACCGACGCGCTCCACGTACGCCAGATCCACCCGGTCATGCAGAATCCTCAATGCCTGAAGCGCCACGTCCCGACAGTGCGTAAAGCAGTCATAACGGTTGGTGTGATAAACCAGGGCGTCATCCAGCAGAGTAAAACCTTCCGTTCTCTCCATATTGAAGAAACGCCAACGGTTTCTGGGGCGCTGTTCTGGCGGCCGAGGCCCGCCAGGTCCCATGCTGATCAGCAATTCCGTCTGGGTATCCTCTTGATAGTCCGGAAAGCCGTTACTCCGAAGCGCTTCCCGAAAGTCAGAAACAAAACGCTCCATCTGAACGGCGTTGAACTTGACTTGAATCAGGGCATAAAAAACTGGCGGCTTATGCATTTTTGGCTACTCCCTCCATAGAGCGCGGACTTTACACTAAACTTTACACCTCATCCATGAAGACCAGCAAAGTCCCGGAAAGTGCCGCAAACAATGCCGTTTCGCGGTTGGTAGCACAAGGGGATTAGCCGGAGGCGCGGGCGGCGGGGTTGCGGGCGGCGGCCTCGGCCATGACGGCTTTGAGGGCGTGGCAAGTCTGGGTGATGTGGTGGTCTTCCAGAGTGGGATGGACCAGGAACATCAGGCTGGTGTCGCTCAGCTCGTTGGCGTTGGTCAGCGGCGCGTCCGGCACCAGGCCGGCGTCCTGGAAGCACTTCTCCAGATACACTTCCGAGCAGGAGCCGGAGAAACAGGGCACATTATGCTCCTGCACGGCGGCCAGGACACGGTCCCGATCCCAGCCAGCCGCCAACTCAGCGGGCTCCACGAACAGGTAGCACTTATAGCCCGCGTGCCCAACAGTCTCCGGCACGGTGGGCACTCGCAAACCCGAAAGCGCCCGCGCGGTCTCCCAAATGCGCTCGCAGTAAGCACGCCGCATCCGAGTCCACTCGGGCATCCGCGCCAGTTGGATGCGGCCAATGGCCGCCTGGATCTCAGTCAAACGACCGTTGGTACCGAAGCTCTCGTGCAACCACCGATAACCGGGCGGGTGCTCGCGCTCGTACACCGCTTCCCAGCTTTTGCCGTGGTCCTTATAGCTCCACATCCACGACCACAGCGACCGGTCGTTAGTAGTGACCATGCCCCCTTCCCCACCGGTGGTCATGATCTTGTCTTGGCAGAACGACCAGCAGCCCACATGGCCGAAACCGCCCACCGGACGGCCACGCCAGGTGGCGCCGTGGGCCTGGGCGCAGTCCTCGATCAGATAAAGGCCGTGCTGCTCGGCGAGCGCCGTCATGGCGTCCATGTCGCAGGGCCAGCCGGCCAGATGCACGCACAGCACCGCCTTGGGTGGCCGGCGACAGCACCGCCGTCACCGACTCCGCGGTAATGTTCTGGCTGTCCCGGTCCACATCGGCGAACACCGGCGTGGCGCCGACATTAACGATGGCGGACGCGGACGCCAGGAAGGTACGCGACGTGACCACCACTTCATCGCCGGCGCCGATGCCCATGGCCCGCAACGCCATATCCAGCGCCACCGTGCCGTTCGCCACCGCCACCGCGTACTCCGTGCCGGCAAAGGCCGCGAACTCGCGCTCAAACGCCCGGCATTCATCGCCGGTCCAATAATTCACCTTATTAGACAACAACACCCGCTGGACGGCGTCCGCCTCTTCAGGGGTGTAAGACGGCCAGGGAGAGAAAGGCTCGTTTAACATAACAGCACCCCTTCTGTCATTGTGATCCCCATCACAACCATAAGGGCACACCGCTTACCATAGGGCAGCGATGCAAGAATTCCAGGGTAAGTTTGTTATCGGCCGCGTCCGTTGCGGAAACGGCGCTATTTTTTAAATGAAAAATCCGGAGCCGGCGGCATGGCCACAAGTGGCAGCGAAGCCTTCGTTGCGGTTTGCGAGAAGTCCTGCCGCCAGTATGGCCATGCGGCCGAGATAACTTGACCACTGATCTCCTCATCGAGATGAGGACTGTGTAGCTCAGCCTCTGTCGAGAACAGTAAGCCATAGCTGGCTTCAATGGTGGCGACCACTTTATCTTCACCGCCCTCCCGAAAAATCCACCGTAAGCCCAAGGATTGCACGAACCTCGCGAACGAGTTCTCGCCCGGCTTAGGGATAAGCTTCGAAAAAGTAATGGTCGCCATGGATTCCAGAGTAAAAAGATCCCAATCAGTGACCAAGGCAGGGAAGAAGTCCTTATCCATAGACAGCGAATGGGACCGAAGTGCGAGATCCACAAGTTCCATACGCATCAGTGGCTCCTATGAACCCCGGAGGTAGTTATCTTGTTCCATTGAGTCCGAGGTTCATCATTTTGAATTTCTTCGTTTTCAGGGCCGAGGGTCTTCACCAGACCCCGGATCAACTCTTCATTGTGAAGGGGCCGTCGATACCCATGCACCTGCCCGGACACTGTGGACCTGATGAAGAAAACCATCTTATCCGCCAAGTTATAAACAGCAGACGCTCTCTCCATGCTTCCACCCACCTGGTTTTCGACTTGAGGCACATCGCCGTGGCGATGTAGCCACGAGCGCAGGGCCGGCACTTGATCGTAGGCGCGCAGCAAACGGTCCATCGCCTGAGACTGCGACACGTCATCCGCCTCATACTTGGCAAATGCCACCGGGCCGCCGCCAAAAAGCGCCGCCGCGGCCTTTTGCGTCAAACCATGCCGGGCTCGCAATGCCTGAATTTGTTCGCCGGTCAAAAGTTCTTCCACACCTTTCCGGAACGCTAAGCGCTGTCGGCGGTTAAACCGCTCCTGGGCGTCATCGTGAGAAATGGTTCCGCATGCCTGACATTCGGTAAACTGCATTGGCACTTGTTGAGTGACGTCCCCTACGGTTAGGGCTGTTGATTCTTCCACGGTACGAAGCTGCCCTTCACCACAGACGTCGCATTGCTGTCTGTTCATTCTGTTACCTCCTACCCTTAGCGCGAAGGGTGACACGACAACATGTACATTGAGAGGCCATTTTTTGTTATCGAAAACTTGAGATAGTAAGTGATTTTATACTCCACCCATTGACGACCAACATTTCGGCCAAAACCAAACTCATACTCCCAAGCATCCGCCGCAAACCAACACTCTTTATCGTTCCTGCACCACACAGCCTCACGCCATCTACCAAGACGCATGGCATCCATAAGAAACTGAGTAAAGGAAACCGGCTCTTCCTGAGCCTCCAGAGTATCCATAAGCTCCTGCCATTCACGGTGGCATAGTCGAGAACCAAACTGCAGCGACAAAGGCGACCGCATAGCAGCAGCAACATCTTCGACGGCGTAAAGCGGCGCCGACACTCCCAAGCACCGTTCCCCGCTCTCATCGACCGGCGGCGGAGGCGGCCCTTGATATCGACTTAGGATCTTAGCGCTTACCATAATGGTATGTCCATACCCCTCAATATCCATCTACTGGACACATTACACTGACCATATGGACAGCGCAAAGTGGCAAGCCATGCCCGCGAAGGTGTGGTCTCGTGCGAGCGGGCCGTGCCCGCGAAAGGGTGGCGCAGCCACCCGGCATCGGTCGCCAGCGGCTTTGAAGGCATTTCAGGGAGGGCTCTGGGATCCTGCGGGGCAACCTTTGCCGGCCGCTTCGCGGCCTTTCGCGGGCATGGCCCGCTCGCACAAGCGCAGCAGAGGGGATCAACCGGAGGCGCGGGCGGCGGGGTTTTGCGCGGCGGCCTCGGCCATAACGGCTTCGAGGGCGTGGCAGGTCTGGTCGATGTGGCTGTCTTCCAGGGTGGGATGGACCAGGAACATCAGGCTGGTGTCGCTCAGCTCCCGGGCGTTGGTCAGCGGCGCGTCCGGCACCAGGCCGGCGTCCTGGAAACACTTCTCCAGGTACACCTCCGAACAGGAGCCGGAGAAGCACGGCACGTCGTGCTCCAGCACGGCGGCGAGAATACGGTCCCGATCCCAGCCGGCGGCCAGCTCCGAGGGCTCCACGAACAGGTAGCATTTATAGCCGGCGTCAACGCCGCCGCCGCGGTTTCGGCGATGATGTTCTGGCTGTAACAAATTGGCCCGAGCAAGGGTCTACTGGAAAACCTCTTCCAGGGTGGCAACTTCGTAGAGGCGGTCGATCCAGCTCTCCAGTTCGTTCCGGGTGGCGCGCTCAAGCCGGGCGTCGACCTCGGCGGACACAGAGCCGAAGCGGCGCACCAACTGACGACGCAAAATGGCGCGGGCTTCGTTGGTGGAGCCTTGCTCCAGGCCTTGTTGCAAGCCAGTTTGGTGGTGCTGGTCTTTCCATTCCTGGGCGATGTCTCGAATCATCTCTCTGGCCTCTTGCAGGTCGTGCATCTGCGGAATCGTGACGCCCGGCAACCAATGGTGCAAGCGTCTTCGTAGCCACTCCGCGAAACTGTGGCGCAGGCTGATATGCTCGGGCTCACTCAGCCAGTCTACCAACGATGTAAGTATCTCCGGCACCTCCGCGAGAGAGCGCCGGTGCTCCAGACGGAATAACGCGGCCACCAAGTTATTTAGGGGCGCCAACTCATCCATGTCGAAAGCGCCTTCATCAATCAACAAAAGCGCCTGGTCCGGCTGAAACCTGGCCAACGCCGTCGGGCCGGGCTGGACCAGGTCCGACACCCGCCTGGGCGCTCGCCAACGGGCTTCTCCGTTGTACAGCACGATGGGCAGCACCGGTGGCAGCTTCCGCGCGCCATCCAGCGCCTGCCGGCGAATCAGATCCTGATAGAGCAATCCGGTGTACGTCATAATACGCACCGGCATGAACCGGTCCACCGTGGACTGAAACTCCAATAACAGATAGAGGTATATCCACTCCTGGCCCCAGCGCACCCGCCAGATCGCATCATTATGGCGGCTGCGCAGGTCATCGCTAACGTAGCTGCCGTTCATCTTTTCCAAGGAATCGAGATCCAGCTCGGCTACCCAGCTCTCGGGCACGAAGCCGAGAAGCAAGTCCCGCACCATCTCCGCGTGGGAAAACAGCAGCCGGTAGCTGGTGTCGTGATCGTCCATAGCACCCTCCAACAACGAGGAAGGCAGTATGGCAAGCCACCACCGGCTGGACTGTCGGTCAGAACCTCAATCGTTGTCAGCGAACAGCCATTTGTTTTGAGAGAGGGACCTGACCGGGCTGTAAGAGCGGGCGCGGCCCCAAGGCCGGCAAAAGGCAAGACCTGACCCTGTCCTGCCGGGCGGCAGGCCGCCCTTTCGCGGGCGGGGCCCGCTCCCACAATGGCTCGCTCCCACAAGGGAGGGATCAACCGGAGGCGCGGGCGGCGGTGTTGGGGGCGGCGGCCTCGGCCATAACGGCTTCGAGGGCGTGGCAGGTCTGGGCGATGTGGCTGTCTTCCAGGGTGGGGTGGACCAGGAACATCAGGCTGGTGTCGCTCAAATCGCGGGCATGGGTCAGCGGCGCCTCCGGCACCAGGCCCGCGTCCTGGAAGCACTTCTCAAGATACACCTCCGAGCAGGAGCCGGAGAAGCACGGCACGTCATGCTCCAGCACGGCGGCGAGAATACGGTCCCGGTCCCAGCCGGCAGCCAGTTCCGAGGGTTCCACGAACAGGTAGCACTTATAGCCGGCGTGGCCCACGGTGTCCGGCACGGCGGGCACTCGCAAACCCGGCAGCGCGCGTGCGGTCTCCCAAATACGCTCGCAGTAATCACGGCGCATCCGGGTCCACTCGGGCATACGCGCCAACTGGATACGACCAATGGCCGCCTGGATCTCGGTGAGGCGCCCATTGGTGCCGAAGCTCTCATGCAGCCAACGGTAGCCGGGCGGGTGCTCGCGCTCGTACACCGCCTCCCAGCTTTTGCCATGGTCCTTATAGCTCCACATCCAGGACCACAGCGCCCGGTCGTTGGTGGTGACCATGCCGCCTTCCCCACCGGTGGTCATGATCTTGTCCTGGCAGAACGACCAGCAACCCACATGGCCGAAACCGCCCACCGGACGGCCACGCCACGTGGCGCCGTGGGCCTGGGCGCAGTCCTCGATCAGATAGAGGCCATGCTGCTCGGCCAGCGCCGCCATGGCGTCCATGTCGCAGGGCCAGCCGGCCAGATGCACGCAGACCACCGCCTTGGTGGCCGGCGTCAACGCCGCCGCCACGGTCTCAGCGGAGATATTCTGGCTGTCCCGGTCCACATCCGCGAACACCGGGCGCGCGCCCACATTGACGATGGCCGACGCGGAAGCGAGGAAAGTGCGGGAGGTCACCACCACATCATCCCCGGCGCCGATCCCCAAGGCACGTAACGCCAGATCCAGAGCCACGGTGCCGTTGGCCAACGACACCGCGTACTCGGTCTGTGCAAACGCAGCGAACTCACGCTCGAACGCCCGGCACTCATCGCCGGTCCAGTAGTTCACCTTGTTCGACAACAGCACCCGCTGAACCGCATCGGCTTCTTCAGGGGTGTAGGACGGCCAGGGAGGGAAAGGTCCATTCAACATTGCAGCGCTCCTTGAATGCGTGTGATCCCCATCACAACGATAAGATACCATCACCTTAGGTGATGGCCTGTAAACTATAGACAGAGATTGTGTTATCGGGCGGGGACGCCCATGACTGTAGCACCCGGCGGCACATCGGAAACCACCGCCGCGCCGGCACCGACAATAGCGCCACGACCGACCGTGACGCCCTGCTTGACCACGGCGCCGATACCGACCCAGGCGCCCTCTTCCACGGTGACGTTGCCGCCCAAACAGGCCCTGGGGCTAATGTGCACCCAGTCGCCCAGCCTGCAATCGTGCTCGACCACCGCGCCACTGTTGATAATCACGCCCTGACCGGCGCGAGCGTCCGGGTTCACCACCGCACCGGCAAACGCCACGGAGCCGGCACCGAGGGCCGCGAACGGGCTCACCGCAGCCAGCGGGTGAATCACCGTGGCCACGGACACGCCCGCCTCGCGCAACGCAGTCTGCTTTGCCATGCGAATGTCATTAGCTCCAATAGCAACAATGACACCCTCGTAGTCATGATGACGCTCGAGTAGCGCAGCCCAATCACCGACCACCGGCCAGTTGCCATTGTCCTGCTTGTCCGGCCAGGCATCGTCGAAAAACACCAGGCCACGGCAGCCGGCCAGAAGCGCGGCGTCGGCGATCACCTTGCCGTGCCCGCCCGCACCCAGTATAGCCAACGAGTTAATCGTCACGGTTCGACCCCTTGAATCTGGGCATGGTGGCCTCCTCGCCGTGGGAAATGCCATCGCGCTTCAGCACCTGCAGCACGGTCTTAAAAAGAATCTTGATATCCAACCAGAGCGACTGATTGTCCACATACCAGACATCCAGCTCGAACTTCTCTTCCCACGATAAGGCGTTACGGCCATTGATCTGGGCCCAGCCCGTAATGCCCGGCCGGACCTCATGGCGGCGCGCCTGACGCGGGTTATACAGCGACAAATAGTCCATCAGCAGAGGACGGGGCCCGACCAGGCTCATATCGCCTTTCAGCACGTTAAAGAGCTCAGGGAGCTCGTCAAGGCTGGTTGAGCGCAACCAGGCGCCTAACGCGGTGAGACGTTGATGGTCGGGGAGCAGCTCGTCGTCAGAGCCCCGCTCATCAGTCATGGTCCGAAACTTCACCATGTTGAACGGTCGACCCTCAATACCGGGACGTACCTGACGAAAGAATACCGGAGAGCCCAATTTCCGCCAGACCAGAACACAAAGCACAACAATAACCGGTGAAAGCAGCACAAGCGCGGCAAGGGCGCCGACGAAATCCATGGCGCGTTTCATTGAATACCCATTCCTTCAAGCATGGCGGCATTAACCCTATGGACGTCATACTTGGTCTCAGCGATCTGTCTCGACCTCTCACCCATTTTGGCCACCAACCCGGGGGAATCGATCATCTTGATCATAGCGTCCGCCAGAGCCTGAATATCCTTAACCGGCACGAGGAAGCCGTTATCGCCGTCGACCACGGTCTCACGGCAACCCGGCGCGTCCGTGGTGATCACTGGCCGGCCCATGGCCATTGCTTCCAGAACGGTTCGCGGCGTGCCCTCGCGATATGAAGGGAGTACGTACACGCTGCTATCAGTGATCGCTGGTCGCACATCAGGAAGCTTGCCCAGAAACTCTATGATGCCCGCCGCTATCCAGGCGTCCAACTCTGCCTGGTCGATCGCATCCGGGTTATCGTCAACCCAACCGACCAACCGGAACGACACTTCAGGATAATGTTCCTTAACCAGAGCCGCCGCTTGCGCATATTCACGCACACCCTTATCCCCGAGCAAACGCGCAATCAGTAAAAAAGAGAGCGTCTCAGGCAGCGGCGTCACCGTATATTCCGACACATCCACCCCAGAGCCATTCACTATGCAAGAGGGAACGGCGGCCTTAAGTAGTGACAGCTCTCGGAATAACGCCTCATCATCAGGGTTCTGGAAGAAAACAAGTCGGTTGCGCGAAAGAGAGAACCGGTATAAATGCTGAATCAGAGTGCGCAATACCTTACGAACGCCGGTGGCCTCGCCGGTGAAGGCATACCCCAGGCCGGTAATCAGAGCAAAACGGTTCCCTACCCTTGCCATAAAAGCTGCCAAAGAGCCATAAATCACGGGCTTGATAGTATATCCCAGCACATAATCAGCCTTTATCTCACACATCAGTTTGCGCAGAGCGAACAAGACAATCAGATCCTTGACCGGATTCATCCCAGTGCGCTGTAGCGGAATATCATGAATTTGTACACCTAAATTTCTAAGACTTTTTGCAACCTCGGAACGCTGATCAAGGTCAGGGACGGCTACATGGACTCTGTAACCTGAGGCTGCTAGCGCTTCAATCAAAGCGCCACGAAACTTGATTAGTGACGCTGAAAAACTGGCGACCAGCAAAAAAACCGGCGTGGTCATAATTTGACTCCTTTCAGAGAAGCCTGCCCGGATTCAAGCGCAGGCCGAGTCCGACCTATCACCGAAATCAATAAAAAGATCAGCATTGGCACAAACATCCACTTCTGCCTCAGCGCAATACCGAGATTGGCCGTAGTCATCGCCAGGATCAACCAGGCTCCCAGCGAGTAAGCCCACAGAAACACCCGGTTATGCGCGGTCAAGTGAGCAGGCAAGGGCTTTTTGATCATGGCCCATAATCCAGCAATAAACAGAAAAAGCAGGATAGTGTTGTCCAAAGCCGCCGCCACGGAGAACAGATTTCGAACTTCTATTAGCGCGGGCCGAAACAAATAGGTAAACATCTGAACGGGAAGCGGCATAACCGAAATATCAACGGCTCCGCCACCTTCGAGGTTATGTGCCTGTCGACCTTCAATATATTGGATGATGTCGTCTGGACGTGCATTTTCTCCAACACCTGCGTAACTTAGCGCGAGAGGCACAAGAAAAAGCGCTGCAACCAAAGCAATGCCGCCTAGCAATAGGCGCTGTGACAGGGGGATTCTGCGCTGCAAGCAAAAGGATGCAGCGAGCCCAAGAACCAACATGCCTGCCATATGAGGCCTGACCAGCAACATGAGCAAGACAGCGATAATTAGCAAGCACCAACGACGTCTTAAACTCAATGCAGCCCAGAGCGAGAGACCCATGGCGCAAAAGGAAAGCGAGTCCTTGCCCAATCCAGAAGACCAAAAGCTTACAGAGGGAAGGAAAACGATCAGCGAAGCTAGAAGACGAACGCCTCGAGTTTTATCCCAGGTAACCTCTCGGAGCGCGCCATCGAACGCCAATAGCCCGATAAAGCCGAAGACATGGAATGCCAGCGAACACCCTAGGAACGAGAGGCCCATTCCTTGCGAAAAGAAAGATACAACATATCTAACCGCAGCAGTACCAAAAGCGAACTCCAAGTTGTCAGACAGGCTAGAACCGTAATACATGGCGGCATCGCCACCATCGACAATAACAAACTGAAGATAAACTAAAGCAAATAACGCATGCCAGAAATACAAAACGAAAGAGCGAGAGACGGATACCCGGAAGTATCTACATACAAACACAGATAGAAACGCGCCAGTAATAAAGACAAAAAACGCAGAAACAAGCTGAAGGCCGCTTGACGAAAGCTCAGTCATTATCTTCCTCCAAAGAGGAAAAACAGGAAACAAGAACTGGTAGTTGACTGGCGATTGAGTAATGAGCCTTTACAGCAGCAAGGCCAGCTGCACCGAACTGATCACGAAGAGCGGGATTGTCAATAAGCTTGCTGAGCGAACTCCTCCAATCATTCAGATCCCTCGCAAGAAAGCCACATACAGCACCATCTACAATGGAGAGGTTTACGCCCACAGGGCTAGCCACTACAGGTACACCTGAGGCCATATATTGGATCAACTTGTAACCGCACTTTCCGTTTTCCCAAGGCCCGTCTTCTAAAGGCATAACCCCAATGTCCATCTGTCGAATAAGATCTGCCTCAGTATTTTCAGACCAAGGAATAATCGTTACATCAATGTTTGGCAACCGGGCCAGAATTTCTGTAGTGGCTCCGACAAGCAAAAGACGAAAAGCATACTGCTTGCCTAACGCCTGAAGGGCAGGTAGCAATTGCTCAACGTACTTTTGGGTCGAAGGAGACCCGATCCACCCAATGGTGATAGTCGCATCAGGTTCACCGCCTGGAGAATAGCGACGATGGTCTACGACGGTTGGAACTACAATAATACGTTTTGCACCCGCTGCAGACGCTCTAGCAGCAAGGTAATCATTTCCCGCAACCACGCAAGTGGCATGTCGCATAACTGTATCGATCTTTCTACCCAGCAAGCGACGAACAATCCAGCTGTGAGACAGATCGTAATTATGGAAAATGGCATCATCATAATCGACCACATATCTTACACCGACCCAAGATAGGCTCACTTCCACCCAGGCGGGCACATAGGGGAAAAGCTCTTTCTCAAGCCAGATAAACCGGTAACGAAAAAAACTTAGTATCACAATAAAACGGCGAAGATAGGCCAAAATAAGCGAAATGCGAGACCGGCGCTGACCGGCGTAAAGAGAGTCAAGATAGGCCTGGTCAAACAGTGGCTTTACCGTAATATTGCATCCGAGTTTCTCAAGAAATGGGAGGTATTGGAAGGTACGCAATCGGGAACTGGCACCTCTACGAGAATACTTAGGTAATACCAGAACTCGATTGCTCATACTTCATCCTTAACAGAAAAAAGAGCTCGGCGATAAGCTTCAGCACTAGCTTCTAATGAAAAATGCATTACTCCAGATAGCCGGCACTGAGTACGAAAAACATCACGATTTGGAAGCACGTGATGTAGGAACCAATTAGAAATAGACATAAGGGTTTCTTCATCAATCAGTTCGATCAAGATTCCTGACTCTTCATCAACGAAATGTGAGTCGCCCACGCCACGTGTTGCTACGACGGGCACACCACAAAGCAAGTATTCACCCAATTTAATTGGAGCAACTGCTTGCATCGAAAATGTCGGCTGGCGGAACGCGAGGCCGAGATCGCCAGCAGCAAGCCAGCGCGGCACGTCATGAGCATCAACGCGCATAATTGTGATGTGTATGAAAAGGTCACTGTCGGTGGCAGCAACTAGATTCCTCATGATCTCAGGCGAGCCCGTCAGCACAAGAAAATGTGCATCAGGCCGAGAGGCTCTTATAATTTTAAACAGTCTGAGCATGGAATCAGGGCAGTACTGCGGACCAAGAGAGCCGGCGTAAACAATCAGCGGAGTGTCCGTAGATATGCCAAGCTTTTCTTTTATAACAGCACGGTCTGTAGCCTCTCCGGGGGCAAAAAGGAATTTATCCCGTCCATTACTGACGACATGAAACTTGCCCAGGGAGGTGCCGGCACCAGCTCTGGAGTGGAGAACAGGAATCGCTTTGTGCGAACGAGTAAGCACAACGTCTGCACGGCGAACAGCCTGAGCCTCGATATCTCTTAGAACACGGTGAACAAATTTCGATGGCGAATGTCCGGCAAAATCCACACGCTCATCAAGTGGAAGCCCATCAGCATCAAAAATAAAACGCTGGCGCTTCGCACGCAATGCTAAAAGCGAACTGAGCGCAGGAAGAGTACTCCTAGATAGTACAAGATCAATCTTATAGTGCTCGATAGCCCTATGGATATGACGATATCCCATCAAAGCAGTAACTAAGCTCCCAAACGCCACCGGTTTACGCAACACGGGAACAGAAATATAAGTACAACCACTCTCTTCGCAGACCTGACGGCGCTGACTTGTTATTGACGGAGACGACCAAGAAAATTGGAGTATATGAAACTGGAAACCAGAGTCTCTCAGCCTTGAAAATATTGGTAAAAAAAGACTTTCAAGATAAGATACCTGGGGACCATCCCATGTTACAAATAGAATATTCATAACTAGGCTGCCGTCCTATCTCGGCTCCATAATGAAATTAATTCTGGCCGGCCCAAGGCAATAGCCAGCTCTTCTACTGATCTCTGGTAATAATCATCTAAAAGGATGAGCGCTTGCCGATCAGATTCGCTCATCAAAACTTTTTTATTGGTCTTTTGCACTCGCCAATAAATACTGGCCAGAAAGCGTCTAAATGAGCCTTGAAATCGCACTTTCCTTGCAAAGAGAATAGCAACTCGATGAAGCAGCTTATTTCTTGTACGATAGGCAACGTTTGAACTTTCAAAGTCAAAGTCTTCGTAAAAAGAGGCGTCCAATCCAAGCCAATCACATATATTGAAAATTACTTTTTCTCGCTGCTTTTTAATGTCATCAAGCAAGACAACCCTGAAATTGCTCGCAAAAGTTCGGTTCCAAACATCATAGAAACGCACATACTCTCCGTTTATAAGCGAGCTTTTAAAAAAATCAAACGTTTCTTGGTCTTTAAATAAATGTCTTTTTGAACTCAAATCGCCATACAACAAAAGATCGACAATTTCATGGAAAGTCAAGCGTGGATCAATAGTAGCTAGATGATTTAAGTTAAATCGATACCAAGAATAAAGTCTGTCAGATGGCTGTCGAAACATGGCCAATATTTTAATATCTTTATCCACAGCTTTCAGGCAAGCAGGAGCTACAGATTGATAATAATAGTGGGTTGTAGCCTCAAACCTAATAAGCGAGCTATTAACCGTAGAAAATACTTCTTTATAACCTTCAATACCTAATTCATTATACCCAGGCTTCCTTGATTCATAGGAAACGTCCATAAAATAAAACGGCTCCTTTGGATTGGATGAATCACAGTCAGGATGTGCTTTTAACCAATCAGCCAAAGAAGTTGTTCCGCATTTGGGACAGCCCACAATTACGAAATTAGGAAGCACAGTATCTACACTCCGAATTTTTTGCGAATATTTATTGCAATTTTTTTCTTGGCAATCAAAAAAAAGTAGTAAGACCTTGGAAAAACACCGAATCTAACAAACTTTGATTTAAAGAAAAATCGAAAAGGGACTCTTATAAGTTTTAGCTCAGAGCAAACAAAAGCAAACATATATTTTGAGTCACGTTTTATAATGGAGAAATTCAAAAGGAGCCTTAGGATTTGCAACCTATACAATACAGAGCACTCTTGCGTGCACCAATTGACACCTTTATAAAAATCTAACAACCCTGATATGTACGAAGAGTCGACAGATGCGCTTATGCCGGAATAGTTAATTCTATAAAGATAGATTGGCGAAGATATATAGAAAACCTTAACGCCGGGCGCATAGAGCAAAGGTATTGTCCTCACATCCTCAAATACCTGACCTTCTGGGAATTCTATATTCTGAAACAGGTTTATATCAAAAACTCTTAAGCAATTATACCAAGCACCTAGAAGGAAAGCTTGAAACCGAGCATCCTCGCCATCTACGAAACCATCCTTGTTGTGCAGGTTAATAATAGAGTTTCGCCCATCCCCAAATCGACGCATATTAAAGAAAATCATATCGGGTTTATGATTGAGCGCATCTCTTACTTGAACGAAATATTCTGGATCGATACAATCATCGGAATCAACGAACGAAATGTATCTACCTGATGAGGCAGCCACACCGACATTCCTGGCCGCGCTGACTCCGGCATTATTTTGTCTTATAACTCTTAAAACCCCGGATTCAATACGCCTCTGGAATAGAGACATCACTTTTTCAATGCTGGAATCAAAAGAGCCATCATCAACAACAATTACTTCAATATCCCTTGAGAAGCTCTTTGCGGAGAAGATAGAACGCAAACAATCATGAATATAATGTCCGGCGTTAAATGAAGGTATAACAATGGAGAGAAGAATATCCATATTGCCCTCATTAATGGAGAAAACCTACAAGTTTTAATGCATCTTTAATTGCCGATCGAAAACCTAACTTATAAAAGACGTCACCCAGGTATCCACCTTTAGCCCAAATGCATATATAACTCTTAATTTTCGTAAAGGAATCAGCATCCGTGTACAGGCGCTCTCTCAAAAAATAGATTTCAGACATTTTGCTGTAAAGTCTCGAGCAATTCTGCAGCTCTCTGTTATCGCTGCTGGAAAAGTAATTTGAATAATCATTCATCAACATACCCATAATGCTATATCTTTCTTTTCCAACTTTCTCTGAAAGCTTCAGGGAATCGATTAGAGAGGGCTCTGCGCAATCTCCACTAAAAGCGGAATCATGCCTTCTGTATAAAGCTACCGGCTTTCGCGAAATAGCCACGCCACCTAATGCGTTGGCGACCAAACAAACCCACTTATCATGAGCCAACGGGTCATTAACCGCGTACGAATCTCTGGGTCTAATTTTATAGTCTATTATTTTAAATAACTTTGTATTGACTGTTTGCAAAAAGCCAGGCCAGACCCAAACACCTGGGAAACTAAGCCTGCCGTATTCGCCGGGCCTAATTTTGTCCGGGAACACTCTCAAACGATTCAAGTCAGCGTCACATATATATGCATTCTGAAGGACAACGCTTAGATTAGGGTTTTCTCTAATAACCTGTGCAACACTTTCCAATTTATCAGGGAGCCAAACGTCGTCCTGATCACAGAAAGAAACCCACTCTGCTTCACATAGCCCGACAGCTTTGAAGAAGTTATCGGAATATCCGAGTTTCACTTCATTCCTATAAATGCGAACTTTGAATTTTGCAGATTTCCTGAAATCTTCAATAATTGAAATGGTTTTATCACTGGAACCGTCATCACAAATAACCAACTCATATGGCAATCTGGTTTGGGCATTAAGACTATCTAGCTGCTCGCGAACGAAGCTGGCTCCGTTATATGTTGCCATAGCAATTGAAATCTTCATCGCCGACCCACCACTTTATTAAAAAGAGCAACATCTTCGCGGTAGTAATCTTCGATAAAACTTTTAACTAATTTACTTTCAAACAAGTGGCCAAGTCTCATATCACGGTCGACCAACATCATATCCTTTATGCGACTCTTTATAATTTTCGGGAGCAGAATGGTCAAAACACCTTTTATAGGCCGTAATGATGTCAGCGCAAATCGATAGAAATCGTTTTTGTATACCATCGATTTGTTTTTATTCAGTGTTTTTTCTTCTCTTATCGAGGCGGCGTCTTTGCCCATGCGAAGAAGAATATCTGATATCAGTTTTTCGATCTGTGCAGTTGTATATACACAATCCACCAATGGCTCAGCGTCAAGATATAAGTAATCTATTTGACGTTGAAAATGAATATACTCAGGCGGCAGCAGCGTTTTTGGTCGCGCGTTTCTAGACAGAAAATCAATACACGACTCAAGCTCTTTAGTTATGTTGCTTTCGGTAAGGTTCTGAATATTTTTACTTTTATACATCCTGACTCTTTGAGAAACAGAGGAAGCAAACCTCTTGTAAGGATCTCTTATTACAGCAAATGACCAATATTCCTGTATCGCCCGTAATTCATCCGGAAAATGTTCCTTCAATACAAATAGAGGTATATGAACATAATCCAATAAACCCAACTCAGGATGGATATCTACACGCGCAGTGTATGCTCCCCTAGATCTATCATAAGGCTGTAAGTACTGTCGTATTGTTGTACCTGCACATTTAGGAATATGGACAAAGGCAATATGATGATGGTCATCAATAATCATAAATTCAACCTAATACCGTAGGCATAAAGCCAAGGCGCTTTTTGAACAGTACTACCAAAAGTATATTCCAGATAACTAAGCCAGCAGCGACCGCTGACGCGGCCCCTAAAGAACCATACTTAGGAATTAATACAATCGCCATTATAACGTTCGCGAGCAAAGCTGATATTTGAGCAAACAAAGTATCTTTCTCGAAGCCACTCATGGTGAGGAACTGACCAACGGAACCACATGCAACATTAAAAACCTGTCCCGCGGTGAGAATAGCCAGAGGCAGCGCTGCGGAATCAGCGTACTCATTACCGTACACAAATTTGATGATTGGTGCACCAAAGAGAATTAACGGAATACCCAAAGGCAAAGCGGCCATAAGCGCTATACGTGATGAGTAACGAGAGATTTTTCGTAATCTCTCTTTATTCCCGTCTTTATACGAGCTAATGATATGAGGAGAAATAACCATATTAATTAATGCAAGACAAAAAACCACAAGTGATGAACTACTCATGCATATCTGCATTACGGCTACCTCTTCAGGACTGCCTAACCACCCTAGAAGTAGAATGCCTATCTGACTATTCAGGCTACCGACTGCAGCTAATAAGGTGAAAGGTAGAATAGCTCTAAGCCAAAGAGAATCTTGATACTCGGGCGCCGTTGTTTTTACTTGCTTAGGAATGCGTCGGGCAAGAAGTACAGAGCCGACCAAGAAGGCCGCTCCGGTTGCGGCGAGCTGTCCTCCCATTACGGTCAAGGGGTTTAACATTCCAGCCAGTAGTAAAATAGACGCAATTATCAAATGAACTGCGGGTTTGAGCACTAGGTCCGGTAACTGGGCCAGGATGACATGTTTCAATCCCCGCAGCGTATTGCCTCTTATGGAATTAAACCCAAGGAAGGGCACAAGAAAGGCAGCGAGAGCTAATAAGGACCACCGATCATGGGTTTCCCAATGAGCATAACTGCCGGCCAGCGTAATGATGACTACTATGTAAACCAAACTCCCTGATAGAACCCAGCAGTTTGCACGATTCAGTAGGCCACGAAACATGCTCCATTCAGCACCGTGCTTATATTTAGCAACTTCCCGGGTAACTAGCTGGCCAAGGCCTGGACCGACAGGCAGCGCCAAGGTGGTAAGCAGCGTAAGAACAAAGACATACTGCCCGTATCCCAACGGCCCTAACCCACGGGCGAGCAAGATCGAAGCACCAAAAGTCAATGGCAGCGAGAGCAGTTTTATACCACCCACTCCTAGTACACCTCGCACTAACTGAGCTCGCAGCCCCTGACCGCGCCTCAGATCGGCTATCTGCGCGTGCCAACTCCTCAAGCGTATACCTCAGCTTCCATTAGTGGCTTACCTTGCGCGTCTTTACCGGAAACAAGGGGTGTCAACGAACCTAAGTCTACCGGCCAGTTAATCGCTATATCGTTATCCGACCAAAGGAGACACCTTTCATACTCTGGAGCATAAAAGTCAGTGCACTTATATTGAAAATCAGCGGTTTGACTGAGTACAAGAAAACCGTGAGCAAAACCGGGCGGCACCCAAAGCTGATGCTGGTTTTCTTCAGAAAGAACCTCACCCACCCAATGGCCAAAACTTCGTGATGCTCTTCTTAGGTCAACTGCAACATCAAAGACTTCGCCACGAGTACAGCGCACTAGTTTCCCTTGGGGCTGTTGAATTTGGTAATGGAGACCACGTAGAGTATTTTTCACAGAACGGCTATGATTATCCTGAACGAAGGTGGCATCAATACCGAGTTCAGAAAATGCGCGGGCGTTCCAGGTTTCCATGAAGAATCCACGCTCATCTCCAAATAGTTTTGGCTTAATTAACTTAACCTCCGGAATACGAGTTTCGAAGACTTCCATTTATTCCTGCTCCAGCAGTTTCATCAGATAAGCGCCGTAGCTATTTTTCTTTAGCAACTTCGCCTGAACCCTCAGCTGCTCCTTGCTTATGAACCTCATGCGCAAGGCAATTTCTTCCAGACAAGCCACTTTCAGGCCTTGTCGCTTCTCCAGTGTTTCAATATAACCTGCGGCTTCGTGCAGGGAATCGAATGTACCGGTATCTAGCCATGCGTAGCCTCGCCCAAGCAGCTCTACATTGAGGTTCCCTCGCTCAAGGTAGACCTGATTCACAGTAGTAATTTCCAGCTCGCCCCTATCGGAGGGTTTAACCTTTTTGGCAATCTCAACTACGTCGTTATCGTAGAAATAGAGTCCCGTAACCGCGTAGTTGGATTTAGGTTCTGAGGGCTTTTCTTCAATAGATACCGCACGCTTGTTTTCGTCAAACTCGACCACGCCAAAGCGTTCCGGGTCTGAGACGTGATAGCCGAAGACCGTGGCACCACTTTCCTGTTCATTGGCAGCCTGAAGCATCTGTGACAGGCCCGGCCCGTGGTATATATTGTCGCCCAACACTAGGCAAACTGGATCCTTGCCGATAAATTCTTCGCCGATAATAAACGCCTGTGCCAAGCCATCCGGGCTGGGCTGAATAGCATAGGTTATTTCGATGCCGAACTGGCTGCCGTCACCCAAAAGGCGCTGGAACCCCGCCTGATCTTCCGGAGTTGTGATGATCAGCACCTCACGAATACCCGCCAGCATGAGAACTGACAGCGGATAATAGATCATGGGCTTGTCGTAGATGGGCAGCAGCTGCTTGGACACGCCAATGGTAAGCGGATACAAGCGTGTGCCGGAGCCTCCGGCCAGAATGATACCTTTTCGGTTGCTCATGAGAGTTCCTTGTTGGTTTCCTGAAGCATACGTTTCACGCCCTGCTTCCAATCAGGTAGTTCAAGATGAAAGGTTTCGGCAATCGCCTGACAGTTCAGCCGTGAATTTTTGGGCCTCACGGCAGGGACCGGGTATTCCTCACTGGGAATAGGGTTCACGGATTGAACGGCGAGTGGAAATCCAGCTTCTTTCGCCCAATCAATAACGTAGCGCGCGTAGTCATACCAGGAAGTCTCACCACTAGCGGCCAGATGATAAAGACCAGATCCGGTAGGCTGCTGTGCAGAGCGACGGAGGGTGTGCGCGGTGATGTCGGCAACCAGCTCAGCGCCGGTGGGGGCCCCAATCTGGTCATTGATGACATTCAAGGTTTCACGGTCAGCGGCAAGACGCAGCATGGTCTTCGCGAAGTTATTGCCCTGACTGGCGTACACCCAGCTGGTACGAAATATCAGATGATGGCAACCACTGGCCTGAATCGCCTGCTCCCCGGCAAGCTTTGTGGCACCATATACATTGAGTGGTGCCGTGTTGTCGCTTTCTTTCCAGGGCTGATCGCCACTGCCGTCGAAGACGTAATCCGTAGAATAATGCACTAGCCAGCCCCCAAGGGCAGCCATCCGATCTGCCATCAGGGCAGGAGCCTTATGGTTGAGGTGCGCGGCCAGCTCCGGTTCGCTCTGGGCCTTATCCACCGCTGTATAGGCCGCAGCGTTGACCAGCACATCGGGCTTAATGTGATCGATGGTTTCTTGCAGACCATCCAGGTCGGCAATATCACCGCATAATCCACTATGGCCGGCACGATCCAGTGCTACCAGCTTGCCCAACGGGGCCAGTGCGCGTTGCAACTCCCAGCCGACCTGGCCATTTTTCCCCAGTAGAAGGATTGTGTTTGTTGCCTGCGTCCTTGCCATGGCGTCTATTCCTCTTCCATCGAACCGGTTCCGAGGCGCTCGCGCATATAGCTGCCGTCCTGAACTCGCTGGCACCACTCGCCGTTATCCAGGTACCACTGTACGGTTTTCCTGATACCGGTTTCGAAGGTCTCTGTTGGCGTCCAGCCCAGCTCTCGCTCAATCTTGCCGGCATCAATGGCGTAACGGAGGTCATGGCCGGGGCGATCTTGTACGTGGGTGATCAGATCCCGGTACCGGCTGATACCTTCAGGCTTCTCCGGGACCAGTTCTTCAAGAAGATCGCAGAGGGTACGTACCACTTCGATATTCTGCTTTTCATTGTGCCCCCCGATATTGTAGGTCTCCCCTACTTCTCCTGCGGTGGCAACCTTGTAGAGAGCACGGGCGTGGTCTTCCACGTAGAGCCAGTCGCGCACCTGGGTCCCTTGCCCATAGACTGGTAAGGGTTTGCCCTCCAGGGCGTTGAGAATCATCAGGGGGATGAGCTTTTCCGGGAAATGATATGGGCCGTAATTGTTGGAGCAGTTGGTAATCAGGGTCGGGAAGCCATAAGTACGGCGCCAGGCGCGAACGAGATGGTCTGAGCTTGCCTTGCTGGCGGAATACGGCGAGCTTGGGGCATAAGGGGTGGTTTCGGTAAACAGGTCCTCCGGGCCTTCAAGATCACCATATACTTCATCGGTGGAGATGTGGTGGAAACGGAAGCCTTTCTGAGCGGCTTTGTCCAGCGTCTTCCAGTATTGACGTGCCGCTTCCAGCAAGGTGTAGGTCCCGATGATGTTGGTTTCCATGAAGGCTGCCGGGCCATCAATGGAGCGATCGACGTGGCTTTCGGCGGCAAGGTGCATGATGACATCGGGTTGGTGCCGTTTTAATACCCCATCTAGGGTATGCCGGTCACAAATATCCACTTTTTCAAACGCATAGCGAGAACTATTGCTGACACTGACCAGGCTTTCCAGGTTGCCGGCATAGGTGAGCTTGTCCACATTGACTACGCTGTCTTCCGTATTGCTGATGATGTGACGAATAACGGCGGAACCAATAAAGCCTGCACCACCGGTGACCATAATTTTCATGCATTGCTCCCGGCATTCAATGTACCTTCGTACCAGGGCATGGCCTTACCGATGCCATCGTAAATGCGGTAGGCGGGTTCATAACCCAGCAACTCTTGTGCCTTGCTGATGTCCGCCTGGGAGTGGCGAACATCCCCGGCACGGAAATCTCTATATCTCGGGGCGTTTCTATAGTCGACTCCGCACTGGTTCAACGCCGTTTTCAGCGCATCAAAAAGCGTATTGAGAGTCGTTCTATCCCCAAGAGCCACGTTATAGACGTGATTTTTAACATCTGCCTGGGCCGTGGCCGCCAGAAGATTGATCTGCACCACGTTCTCGATAAAGCAGAAGTCCCGGCTGGTTTCGCCATCGCCATTGATGAAGACGTCCTCGCCCTGGATCATGGCGGCGGTCCATTTTGGGATGACTGCGGCGTAGGCACCATTGGGGTCCTGACGTTTGCCGAAGACGTTAAAATAACGCAGACCGATGGTGTTGAAATCGTAGGTGCGTGCAAACACGTCGGCGTAGAGCTCGTTGACGTACTTGGTGACCGCATAAGGAGAAAGAGGTTTGCCGATCTTGTCTTCGACTTTGGGTAGGCCTGGGTGATCACCGTAGGTGGAGCTTGAAGCTGCGTAGGTGAAGCTCTTCACCCCTTCATCTCTGGATGCCACCAGCATGTTCAGGAAACCGTCGATGTTGGTCTGGTTGGTGGTAACGGGGTCTTCGATGGAGCGTGGGACCGAGCCCAGGGCGGCTTGGTGGAGGACGTAGTCTGTCCCCTTTACGGCTTCGCGGCAGTCTTCCAGCTTGCGGATGTCGCCTTCGATAAAGCGGAAGCGTCCCCACTGCTCTTCAATGACCAGGGTCTGGACTTCGTCGAGGTTGCGCTGGTGGCCCGTGGCGAAGTTATCCAGCCCTACTACTGTCTGGCCCAGTTTGAGCAAAGTTTCCAGCAGGTTGGAGCCGATGAAGCCGGCTACGCCTGTGATTAGCCAGGTTTTGGGGTTGGCTTGGAGGTCGGCTTTTACTTGTTCGTAGCGGGTCATTGATTTCCAGTTTGGTAGTGGCTGCTAGCATTCGCGGGCAAGGCCCGCCCCTACAAAGTCCGTCCCACGGCCGCCTTCTAGAGGCGGAGATCAACAGCCTCTTTCGGCAGCACGTACTTCAGGTCGTAGAGCACGTGCGGATCGCGGCCCAGCTCGCGGATTTCGCTGGCGGGCATGGCTTTGAACTCATTGTGGGCCACGGCCAGGACGATGCCATCGTAACTGGCCACTTGGGGTTTTTCGATGGGCTGGATGCCGTACTCCCGGTAGGCCTCATCCGGGTTGATCCAGGGGTCGTAGACGTCGACGCTGACGTTGTAGTCCTGGAGCTCGCGGATCACATCGATCACCCGGGTGTTGCGCAGGTCCGGGCAGTTTTCCTTGAAGGTCAGGCCCATTACCAGTACCCGGGCGCCGTTGACCTGGATGCAGCGGTCCAGCATGGCTTTAACGAGCTCGCTGGCCACGAAACGGCCCATGCCGTCGTTGATACGCCGCCCGGAGAGGATCACTTCCGGGTGGTAACCCACCGCCTGGGCTTTGTGGGTCAGGTAGTAGGGGTCCACGCCGATGCAGTGGCCGCCCACCAGGCCCGGACGGAACGGCAGAAAGTTCCATTTAGTGCCGGCGGCTTCCAGCACTTCCTGAGTGTCGATGTTCATGCGCTTGAAGATCATCGCCAGTTCGTTAACCAGGGCGATGTTCAGATCCCGCTGGGTGTTCTCGATCACCTTGGCGGCTTCCGCCACCTTAATGCTGGAGGCTCGGTGGGTGCCGGCGGTGATCACGGAGGCATAGAGGCGGTCCACGGTGTCCGCCACTTCCGGGGTGGAGCCGGCGGTGACTTTCATGATGTCGGTGACGCGGTGGAGCTTATCGCCCGGGTTGATGCGCTCCGGGCTGTAGCCGGCGTAGAAGTCCTGGTTGAATGCGAGGCCGGAGACCCGCTCCAGCACCGGCACGCAGTGCTCCTCGGTGGCGCCGGGGAACACGGTGGACTCGTAGATCACGATGTTGCCGGGCTTGAGGGTCTCGCCGATGGTCTCGGACGCCTTGATCAGCGGCGTCAGGTCGGGCTGGCGGTGCTCGTCGATGGGGGTCGGCACGGTGACGATGTAGACGTTGCAGCCGTCCAGCGCCGCCGGATCATCGCTGAACGCCAGGCCCTCCGAGGCGGCCAGCTCCGCGTCGCTGAGTTCCCGGGTAAAGTCGTGCCCTTCGCGCAGGTCGCGGATACGGTCGCGGTTGACGTCGAAGCCCACCACCGGGCGGTGCTTGCCGAACTCCGCGGCCAGGGGCAGGCCTACATAGCCGAGGCCGATTACGGCGAGTTTGATGTCTTTCTGGGTGGGGTGGGTCATTCTTTCGGTACCTTGTGGTTTGTCAGGAGTGTCGAGTGATGCTTATACAACCCGCTGGATCTCTTCGCAGGCTTTCTGGATGGACCGGGAACCAGGATCATTCGATTGGTCCAAGCACCGCTGCGCGACCTGTGCGCCATATTTTTTCCCACCGTCCCGGTACTGGTTTTTGTAATCTTGGGTCTCGTCAACTTGCCCTGTTTCACCCCAGCGGGCCCAGGACTCTATATTCATTTTCGGAATAAATATGAGAACCTTCTCATCTGAACCGATGGGAGAAACACTGCGTTTTACAAGGGCCGTCCGCAACTGCGACCAGCGTTGCTCATGCGTCAATTGATCGGCGTCTGTCATGACCACCAACCAGAGGTTCTCGTCTTTCGGTTTTGTTCTTCGAGCACACAACTCGTTGGCAAACTGCTCGCGAACAGACTGCTCACCGGACCCTAAACCATAGGGCACGTCCACACGAGATGTCTGAACCGTGTTCTTTCCGAACCGGCGCTGAAGATAACCCCGCACGAACTGGTAGCTTTTTTCGTCCTCGCAGAGCACGACAAAGCGCTTTTTCTGAGCCATCCCTTCTCTCTACCTTCGTCCTTGTTTCTAGCTATTATTTATCCAGCCACGCTCTAGCAGATCGTCCATCTTTATAGGTGCGTCCGTTTCCGACGGCCCAATCCTCTTGCAGCGGGTTGGCCCGACCCCATTATCGCGCTCAAGCCAGTAGCCGTATCCCGACGCCAGGAAGTTAACCAGCCTGGGATGATGGGAGATTAAGAACGCTTGCAGCTGCCGCTCTTCGACGAAATCTTGCAAGTGATCCAGCCACGGCTGAATCTCCGGAAGCGCCAGGAAGTTTTCCGGTTCGTCGATGCATAAAGTAGCGCCTTGCGGATCCGCCAGGCCGTTTACTATGGAATACAGGGCGATCAGCGCCCTTTGACCTTCTGATAACGACGAAAAATGGTAGAGTTCTTTATCGCAGAATTCCGCTCTTAGCACACGAGCGTCCCCCGCCGCATCTAGCCTTAAAAGACGAAAGCCGGGCAGGCGGTCCCTGAGCTGTTCCGTGGATTGCTGAACGGCATCAAAACTGATCTGCACCAGGCGCCGGTACCAGTCGGCGAAATCGGACATATCGATCTTGGGTTTGTCGATTTCACGGCGACTTTCCGCGCTCATGGCAAACGGATTGATTCTGACTACCCATATTCGACTGATGCGCTGTTTAAACCATGTAAGCCGCTTATTGTCATTGCCGGACATCAGAAAGCCGACCCCCGATTGGGTCCAGTCCATGGGAAAGACGGGGCCAGCGGTGCCATCATCTCTGTAGAGATGCGCCTCACCTTTTACCAGCTCGAAAAGCGTCTTTCCCTGATAGTGTAACGTCTCATGCCAAACCCGCTGTTTGCCTTCACCGAGGTTGTACTGGACGGCGAGCTTGTATTGATACAGATGTTCTGGCGCCGGGCCTTCAATATCGAGTTCAATCCGAATCTCGTTGTCAGCCTGCATTCCCTGGGCACGAGTGAAATCCATCGCAGGGAAAACCTGCTCCAGGCGCTCACCGTCCGCCACAAATCTTCGGACCTTATCCAAGACTTCCAAGAGGCTCGATTTACCCGCGCCGTTCGACCCCATCAAGAGGGCCAATTGCGACGGCTCGACCTCGAAGTTCACCAATGATCGGAAATTGTGGACATAAATACGTTTAATCATCGATGCAGTGCTCCCAGTGGGGGCGTAAGGTCATGCCGGTGGTGGCCATGGTCGGCTTCCTGCTCAAACTGAATACTTTTATGAATATACAATTATGCATTCCTGGCTGCTGTCTTGATAGCGTCGCTAACCATTGCAGAGCCCAAATATCCGGCCGGGGACCGCCATGGCCCGTGTCACAAGGGCATTAAAGTCCGTGTCGGCCACTGGCACTGTCTCCCTCTTCCATCAAGTGCAGATTGCGGCCAACGCGCCGCAGGTCACGCCGTGCCGCTTCCAGTGTCGCCACCCGGAGCGGCCGGCCAGGCGCTGCCCGCATGCTCTTCAGCACCTCTTCGAGCGTGCGCTTGGTATGGGTGAATTCGATGGTGCCATAGCGTGTTCGATAAATGCCTTTTCGACCGGTGCTCATGACCGTGAGCCGATCGATAAGGATCTGTGAGATGACGCCGTATTCACTGAGGGCGGATTCCAAACTGACGTAGTTGTACTCGCCCGGGCGCAGCGCCTTGGCGATGTGTTCGACGGTGTAGCCATCGTAGCTGGCCGCATGGGGGTTCACATAAACCCCCCGTGCCCCACGCTCCAGCAGGCCATGGCGGATCATTCGCGCCAGGCTTTTTTCGAAAGCCTTGGCCGAGTCATCGGGAAACAGGCGGCGCAACTCGTGATGAGAAAACACATAGCGGCCCTGTTTGTCCCATTTACTGAGCACCTCTTGCAGATCGTTTCGAGTCATTGGTGTACATCTGCCCTACCTTTTAGGGGTATAAATGTACACTTGATCCATCCGGCCGTGAAGTATCGTCCGGGCACGCTACCGCCGCAGGGTTTGCCGTCGGTTCCCTGAGGACGGATCAGTGCCTTTTCTTTTTTGGCAGGTCTCTGGGTTCCTGCCGGCAAGCTTTGCTTGCCTTTCGCGGGCGGGGCCCGCTCGCACGGGGCTATAAAGCCCTAAAAAATGAGGGTCTGGTGGATCGGGTGATCCCGCTCATAACGACCGGAAAGCCAGACGTCCAGTTCATCCGTGAAACGTTCACTTAAACTCCGAAGAGACTGATATTCGTCACTGTCCTGCCTGTTTTCACGCTTAACCGCAACCAGAGCGTCGCGAATATCGGGATTCGACACCGATGCAACAAATTCCTCGTAGATCGAAGTGAGCCTCTCTGCTCTCTCAGCACCGCCTACCTCTCGTATGCGGTCGAGCACGGGGATGTGGAACAGCTCCGCCGCCCTGTGCAATTTTTCGTCATGGCTCAGCCCCGCCAGCTCGGCGGCGACTATCACGCCACCGAAATACAGCAACTTCCGTGAAAAGCGGAGCTTGATATTCCTCAGGCCCCAAGGTTTACGCTGCTCGGTCACCTTGTGCTCAAAGTCCGTGGTGATGGTGTTGTTCTTCCCCCCATAACCGACACCTCCTTGTTATTATTGTGGCGCTTTTTAGTGAACGACCTCCATACGCGCTTTAGTTTGGTTCATCGCGGATTACCGGGAAAAGCGGCTTTGATCTTCAGGAAGAAGTAGTCGCTGTCCCGGTAGCCATAGGCCATGCGCTTGATGACCTTGATCCTGTTGTTCATACCCTCCAGCAC
>Ga0098035_1000180_pt1 | contig 33520 bp, 19 predicted proteins | sample 3_EtaG_FD_75046 | JGI IMG/M metagenome (GOLD analysis project Ga0098035, IMG submission 75046) | Marine viral communities from the Subarctic Pacific Ocean - 3_ETSP_OMZ_AT15126 metaG | ecosystem: Environmental > Aquatic > Marine > Oceanic | place: Pacific Ocean | collected 2015-01-07
GACCGCACAGTCAACCGTCGAGACGACAATATAAGAGTAAAAATCGAAGAAAGATTTAATTTAGCTTCTCATGTTGGAGATTTGTTATTTATTTATGAATCACCGCACATAAGAGCCACCGCGGAGACTCTCGAAGCCCACACCGGAGGTGCCCTCAGTATTAGCAGTTTTACTGGCGATGATACGCAGTTGGAGCAGGATCCTCCGGCCTCGGAGGCATCGTCTATGGTTGATGCTGTTATAACAGATCTTAAATATGAATTTATAGCTGTAGACGATACTTTTGATGTTATAGGCGAGGAATTTTTATCCAATTATCCGGATTTTCTAAGTTCATTCGAAAGCCACAACAAGACTTATGAGCCTCAAACCGTTTTGCTAAATGAAATGTTGGGCGTAAATCTTGAAAAATCTCAGAAATTTAGAGAAGATTTTATAGGCAATACTTTAGATACATTTTTCAAGACTGTTGCTGATATTGGTGCGAAAGAAGAGAGTGCTTGGGATTATGGCGCCAATTATGACGATTTAATGACAGAAGATTTTATGTATGGTGTTATTCATCCGGACAACGGCTCTTTTGTACAATATATGGAAGCAAATCAACTTATAAATGGCGCCGACAGACCTTATTATGAAAGAGACATGGTGCTGGGCATCAGCTTTAACCAATTTAAGACCATTGCTGAAGGTGGCACAATGAACGATGTGAGGGTGCTTTTTCTGGATCCTCCCACATTTGGAGGAAATTATCTTCGCCCCGCTTTACATGTTAGACCACTTAAGCCAGAAGGATGGCTAGGCGTTATAGACGTGTTTTTTCCTGAAGCTAGCCCCTGTGAACCAAAAAATGCTGATTTAATTGATTTTGAGCAAATTCAAAAAATGATGGATGATATTTATCCAAATATTCCCGAAGATGAAAGATTAAAGTCTGATCCGACATGTGCGCTGGAACTACCCTATAATAGAATTTTACAAAGACCAGCCAAGGCCGGCCTTGTTGGACTTATCACTGCCGCTATTAGACTTTATGTTTGTGCTCATTTTATTAAAGGGTTTCCGACATTTACAAAATTTGCTCCACGTTGTCCTGGCGTATTTAGCACTGTTTACGCTTCTTATATTATAGAAGTTATGGAAAAGCAGTTCAAAGATGCGCAAGCTCCTTTCTGGGAACTTTTTAATGTTTTTAAAGATGAAGAATTCTGGTATGCATTTTTAGAACAGTCAGTACAAATGTATGCGATGCTTGTTGATAGTGGTAATATAGCAGAACCGCCGCCGGCAGTATTAGATGCTCTTTTTAGACTTAACGATTTACAAGCAGATTATGAATTTCCATTCAAAAATGATTTACAAGTTGCGAAAGATACTGGTGATGCCGGCACCTTTCAGACACTTGGGGGCTATAGACTAGATAAAAATTTAGAAGCTGTTAGGGCGACCGAAGAGGACGCAAAAATAATCCTCAAAGAATTGGTGATTGAACAAATGAATTTTATGGCCGATAAATTCATAAATAATATGGGAAAACTCGGATGGCATCCAGAAGTTCATGATATGACTTATTATTTATTAGAAAAAATGACTGTTGATAGTGGACTTACATTGAATAGTGCAATGAACCCTGACGGCTCATTCACAGCAGACTACATCGATATTGGAACAGTACCAGATACTGAATATTATACTTATGGTGGTGAATTTGTAGTTGAGGAAGCAAATGAAGTAGATGAGGAAAACTCACCGGTGCGTGAATACGGCGAAGAATATGTTGGCGATTATCATGTAATTTCGGATGATAATGGAAAACTTATATGGGTAACCGGAGCAGAACACGTTGATGAACCACAGGATACATTGCAGCCAATAGTTTATAAAACTTCGGTACCGATTGGCGATGTTCCAGAACTCGGCGCCCCCTCAACTAAATCTGCTGATATTAATCAGCCGTTTATATTGGAAAAATATATTTCTATTAACGGTCAAAAGAAAAGCCCAACCACAGCATATGCTGAAATCAGAGATCCGAATTTAGATCTAGCACAAAATATTTCAGATATATATCCGGGCACACTTAAAGTTGTTGAAGATCAAAGTGGTAATCCCGTTGGCTTAAGTGGCGAATTGGGCGTTCGATATGGATTATTATTTTCTGTAGTAATCGAGGGCGCCAAATATGAAGTAACTTCGGTCGAACTCGATGCTTTAGATTTACCACTTAATGAATTTTCTAATTTTGTTAGTAATAGCAAATTGCTACTTTGCCTTATTAATCATTTGAAGGAAGACAAGAAATTTAAACTTATTAGTGAATATGTTTTTCCGCTAAAAAAATTAGTTGGTTTAACAGCGATTTATAATGATATGGGAATATTGCCCTCAATAGGCGAATTAACTGTTGATAAATTTAAGACTTTTTGGAGTCCGTTAAGCCCTAATCCTGCCACTGCTGCTGGAACTTTCGTTCGCTCCATTGTCTCTCTATTTAGCGATGGTACACTATTTGATACCAATTCAAAACCTGGATTGCAAATTGTACTCGAAAAGGAAGACCTCCTTGACGAAAACGGAAATCCCGTGACACAGACTGTCGCAACACAGACCTTGGGGTCTCTTGGTACGGGAGATCCCGAATATGACGAAGAAGAGGTACCCATTCAAGTTGTTAAAAGTGCCGTTCTACAAAAACTTCCTGACGCCCCCGATGGTGCATGGGCCCACGTTCGAGATCGCCTTCCTGATACTCTTTTTAATCCATTAGCGGGATTCGGTATAATAGAGTGGGATTTTTGGAGTCAAGAGATACTTAGAAAGACCAGAGCCAGAGTTAAGAGAATATTTAAATCTTATTATCATTCAAAGGGTTTTAGTCTTGATACGAATTTTGGAGAATTTGTAAGCCCTGGTGAGATGATAAAGAAAGAACTCAAGGCAATTTTAAAACCGGCGCCCGGAGTTCGACAAATACCATACTGGATGCGCGGCCGATTAAGAACTAATCCGTTTGATGCTAATGGAAATGTATGCGAAAATGATTGATGATAATATTTATAGTAATGAGGTAATATAATATGGCTGGTTTAGCACCAAAATTACCGTTAACCAAAGATTCAGGAGATGGCTATACTCTAGTTAAAACACTCAAAAATATGATTAAACAAAATTTTAAAATGTTAATTCTTACGGTACCGGGTGAAAGAGTTATGGTTCCTGAATATGGTGTTGGTATGAAAAGATATTTATTTAATAATTTTAATGAAAACACTTATGCAGAAATAGATTCAAGAATAAGAGAGCAAGTTGAAATTTATATGCCGTTCGTTAAGATTCAAGAAGTGGCATTTGGCTCAGATAGCCAAGACATGAATTTGTTAGGAGTATCTATCAGATATTCTATTCCTAGAATTGGTGCAACAGATTTATTAGAATTTACTATTTAAAAATTGAGGGTTTTTTATGTCCGATGAACAGAAAAAGATAGTACCCATTGATTATACTCATAGAGAATTTAATTCAATTCGTGATGATCTTATACAAATAGCAGAAAGATTCTATCCAGATACGTTTCAAGATTTCAGCGAAGGCTCTTTTGGGGCAATGATGGTAGATGCAGTAGCCTATGTGGGCGATCAACTTTCTTTTTATTTAGATTATAATATTAATGAAACATTTTTAGATACTGCTTATCAATATGATAATGTATTAAGACAAGGAAGAATTTTAGGGTATAAATACACGGGGCGCCCCTCCACTTTTGGTAAAGTTGCTTTGTATGTTTTGGTCCCGGCTTCATCAACCGGCTTAGGACCCGATAAGGATTATATTCCAATTATGAAACGTGGATCTCGATTTACGTCAGATACTGGATTAAATTATGTTCTTACTGAAAATATTGATTTTAATGCACCACAAAATCCGATTGTTGCCGCAAGAACAAATACGGCGACGGGCGCCCCAACTTATTATGCGATTAAAGCATATGGAAATGTGGTGTCTGGATATTTTAGTCGCGATCAAATGACAGTGGGAGCCTATGAAAGATTTAAAAGAGTAGGACTAAAAAATCCCAACATCTCAGAAATTATCTCCGTTACTGATTCAGATGGAAATGAATATTTTGAAGTAGATTATCTTTCTCAAGATATGGTTTTTAAAGAAATATCGAATAAGAATTTTAAAAATGATAATGTACCTTCAATTTTAAAACCATATTTAGTATCAAGAAAATTTGTTGTAGAAAGAGGTCGTAATAACACAATTATTCAATTTGGAAGTGGCAAATCGGGCGAATCAGATGTTGTAGCCGATCCGGGCGCCGTAGCTATGGATATTTTTGGAAAAACCTATGTAACTGATACTACATTTGATCCAACAAAATTAAGTAAAAATGACAGTCTTGGGATTGTTCCTTCAAATACAACCTTGACCGTAGTATATCGAGTGACTAATCCCGCTAATTCCAATTTAGCAGTAAACTCACTAACACAAGTCTCAAATGCTATTTTGGAATTTAATGATAGGCAATCGCTTACTGCGGGCACCGTTAACACAATTATATCATCAGTAGAGGTGACCAATGAAGAGCCTATAGTTGGTGATGTAACAAGCGCTACAACGAGTGAAATTAAGAGAAGGATTTTTGACACGTTCCCGACACAGAACAGGGCAGTAACTCAAGCTGACTATGAAAATTTGGCATATCGTATGGCAGCAAAATTTGGCTCTATTAAGAGATGTTCCGTACAAAGAGATCCAAGCTCAAGAAAACGAAATTTGAACATGTATGTTGTTTCTGAAGATAAATTTAAGAAACTTGCAACTGCAAATTCAACTATAAAAAATAATTTAAAGACATGGCTTAATCAATATAGAATGATAAATGATACGATTGATATTTTAGATGCGTTTATTATTAATTTAGGAATTGAATTTATAATTACACCCTCTGCCGGAGTTAACAAATTTGATGTATTACAGGCATGCATAGCACAACTGAAAGGACGATATAGTAATCATTTTTATATCGGAGAGCCGGTCTATGTTACCGACATAATTACAGAATTAAATAAAGTCAAAGGTGTATTAGACGTTATTAAAGTAAAGATAGTAAATAAAAGTGGCACCGGCGCCGCCACCAGTTATTCTGGAGTACGATTTGATATTAATGAAAATATGTCGCCGGATGGAACATATATTGTTATTCCTAAAAATGCTGTTGCGGAAGTTAAATATCCTACTGTAGATATTAAAGGAAAAATTAGATAATGGCCATTAAACATTATTCAGCTTCGGCCGACACAACAATTGTTAATGCATTTCAGCCAAATTTAAAAACCAGAGGTACCGGCGCGAATGCCGGCGCTGCAGATGTTCTCGAAACGTTTTCGATTTATGGCCGCCAATCCACAAGTTCAGCGGAACTTTCTAGAGTTTTAATTAAATTTCCAATTCCATCTATTACCACTGATAGAAATAATGGGGTAATTCCGGCTAGTGGGAGTGTTAGCTTCTATCTTAGAATGTTTAATGCGCAACATTCTAAAACAGTACCATCGGGCGCTTTTTCTTATGTAATCGAACCTTTATCAAGAGATTGGCAAGAAGGCTATGGGCTCGATTTAGAAGAGTATAAAGATGTAACCAAAGGCAATGTAGGTGCAAATTGGCTATACGCCGATGATTCAACAGCTTGGACAAAAGTTGGTGGCGATTATGTAACAACTGCGAATGCAGCATATCCCTGGCGTTGGTATAATGTAACGGGCGGAATGGGCTTGGAAGATTTTGAGGTTGATATAACACAACTAGTGGAATTGTGGTCGGCCGGAACACTGAATAATTTTGGCGTTGGTGTACATTTATCCGGAGCGTATGAAGCAATATATTCCTCTGCCGACAACGGCACATATACAGGCTATATAGAAAACCCAACAGGCTCTACAACTTCTTATTATACAAAACGATTTTTTGGGAGAGGTTCTCAATATTTTTTCAAACGCCCCGTCATTGAGGCGCGCTGGAATTCGACAGTAAAAGACGATAGAGGTGATATTTTTTATAGCAGTTCATTGGCGGGCGTTAATGATAATTTAAATACTATATTTCTTTACAATTATGTTCGTGGTCAATTAGCGAATATTCCATCTATTGGCACAAAAGCTATTTTCGTAAGTTTTTATTCGGGCTCTGATGATAATTCGAAATCTAGTGGACAGGCCGCCTCCTCTAGCGCTACTACACGCGCCGCCATAACACTTCCAACGACTCTTCCACGCGCTTGGGTGACTAGTGAAAACCCCTATGTTGTGACCGGCTCTTACGTTTCTACTGGAATTTATAGTGCATCCTTCGCCATAACAGGTGTAGCCGCCCCCCTTACAAAGATTTTTGATGTCTGGCATGATGGAAGTGGCAAAAACAATCCCTGGGCTAGTGTAGAGTTCGCGACAGCCTCATTTAATCCGCTTAACATGAGCGCTTCGCAAACAGTTGCCAAACCAACATATTATATGAATATTACAAATCTAAGAAACAAATATCGCAATGACGAAACCGCCAGATTTAATTTATATATTAGAAATAAGAATTGGAGCCCCACTGTTTATACTGTGGCGAATACAAGCCCAGAAAGTACAACAATTATGAGCGCGTCATATCGCGTATTTAGGTTGGTAGATGGGCTTGAAGTAGTATCATATGGCACCGGATCCGATTTGCATACACAGTTATCGTATGATATATCGGGCAATTATTTTGATTTTGATATGAAATTGCTTGATCCGGGCTATGCATATGCTTTCAAATTGGCCTTTTATGATGCTGCGCTGACTTCCTGGGTCGAACAGCCTGAAATATTTAAGTTCAGAGTAGAAGAATATGAGTATTAAAAAACTTTTTGGTTCGACAAATAAATCTAGAAATTATCTGTCAGATACTACTGAAAAAAATGTATTCGAAGATGTTGAGTCTGCGAGAAATGTCCGCGCTATTGAAGCGAAACAAAATACATTTGTTCCGCAAATAGATTACGCAGAGCCGGCCAATTTTGCAAAATATGGTTCTGCCTACTTGTATTATAAATCTGCTGTTGAGCACATATATGATTATTACCCGTATGATGGCTCTGATGCCGAAATTAATGAATTTTATAATAAACTTCTCGATATTGAAAAATATATTTTTGACAATTTATATCCCCGAACAAATGGATATGTTAGATTAAGTAATGATGGGTGGGGCTCTTTAGATGGTTCCTTGTCAGATGGCTATGGAACACCAGCAACTCCAGAATATATTACTTTTTTTGGTGGACCAAATACCGCATCTTATACTAAATTAACTCAAATATTTGATAATCCAACAAATAATAAATACCAATTTTCAAACATATACAACACAGATATTTATACTTCCGAAGGATTACCATCGGATTATGCTTCTGGTTCTCGTGAATCAAATCTTAAAGCCGATTTTGACAACGGCGTGACCATTGAATTTTGGCTCAAGAAGGATGCTTTTACAAATGCCAAAACTGAAAAAGAAGTTATCTTTGATATGTGGAACAATGAAACTTCTGGAAGCAGCGACTATGGAAGAATCAGAGTGGAATTGGACGGAGACGCGTCCGGTTCTCCTTTCTTGATTACGGCATTATCTGGTACATCCGGCATATATCAACAATCGATTGGTACTAATCTAACAATTAGCTCTTTAAAATCATTCCAGCATTATGCGATTAGTCTGCAGAATTCAGGTAGTTCTTTTGTTACAAAATTATATGTTACCGGGGCCATAGAAGATACAAATGTAATTACCGGTAGTGCTACTGGTCCAGCCTGGACGGCGCCCCTTAATGCGCTGAAGAGTAAAAATATGATGGGACGCATAGGGGCCCTTTTAACTCCCGCAGCTTCGCCTGCTGGTCCGGTTGGCGCCGCCACTGCAGGTAAATTAAGTGCTTCTTTGGACGAATTTAGATTTTGGAAAATCGCAAGAGATTCGAATCAAATTGCTCGTTATTACAACGATAACATAAGGGGCGGTGCAAATACTGACATAAATAATGCGACACTCGGTATTTATTTTAAATTTAATGAAGGGATAACCACAGTCGCAAGTACTGACAGTACTGTGCTGGATTATTCTGGTCGCATAAGCAACGGTGTCTGGACAGGTTATGGTTCCAATTCTAGAACAACTTCATCTGCTATTGTTGACGCCAGTGCTGCATCAACAGAATATAAAGATCCAATTATATATCTATCTCATCCGGACGTAACTTCTTTAAAGACAGATTTATTGACCAAAGGCGAGTATCATGATGCAAACAATAATGCTGCTTTTGTTAATTTAGCTCCATCATGGGTACTAGAAGAAGATGAAAATTACACTAGTGATTTAAGATTGCTTTCGCACATTGTAGCTGCATATTTCGATAAGCTTTATTTACAAATTTCCGCTGTACCTTCCTTTAAGAGAACAACCTATACTAGTGCGTCAGCTGTTCCATTGCCATTCGCAGAACATTTGCCTCAATCACTTGGGCTTTATACTCCAGAACTATTTGTTGATTCAAGCGTGTTTGAGAAATTCTTAAATAGAAATCAAGATGTTTTGTTTGAATCCGATCTGAATGAAACAAAGAATTTAATTTATTTAAATCTTTACAATAGTTTAGCTGGTATTTTTAAGGCAAAAGGCACAGAAAAGGCAATTAAAAATGTATTTAGATGTTTCTACCTAGACGATAAAGTATTGAGATTAAAGACATATGTTGATAGTCAAACTTACGAATTAAAAGATAATTTACAATTAATATTGGCCGAGAATACATCAATTAATTTCAATAAAAGAAGTAATCTTGCCGGCGTTGTATATCAAAAAGCAGATTCTTCTAATTCGAATGCAGCCGGATTTATTTCTGGAACTTATGCTAGCGATAAAGAAGATAGATATGGGTTTACAGCCGAAGCAAATATAATTTTTCCTAGATTTTCTTTACAAGATGCATCATATGATAGAGATTATCGACAAATTTCTTTATTTGGTATGCATGAGGCCAACACAGCTTCTGCTGATGATACCACTTGGCTAACTACTGATGATGCAAACTTTCAAGTCCTCGCGATTAGAGATGCCGAAAAATCAAAAAACGTTTATTTTAAATTAACATCATCGAACTCTCCATATCCATTTCCCACTTTAACAAGCAGTGTCTTTTTTGATACCTATGATAATGAACAATGGAATATTTCTGTTAGAATTAAGCCGGATAATTATCCGCTAGCGACCTTAGTTACTGGTTCTACTGTGTCTAACTATACTTTAGAATTTAGAGGCATTAACGCTGTTGGTGATACACTTCAGAATAATTTCTTATTGACAGCATCTCTTTCCAGAACAACAGGATCGAATTTCGCAAAATCAGCTAAGAGATTATATGCTGGTTCGAGAAGAACAAATGTCACAGGAGCCATTCTTGATAAAAGTGATATTCTTTTTACTAGCTTAAAATATTGGACGAAATATCTTGAGAATAATGATGTTGAACAACACCTGTATGATATAAACAATAGGGGCATATCGGGATCATATCAGAACATTTCTGCTTTAGATAGCAATTTATCGGGATCAGATGCTTTAAATCTTAATACTTTAGCATTAAATTGGACTTTCGATAATATAACTGGTTCAGATAGTGGCGGTAATTTTTATTATGTAAGCGACATTAGTTCTGGCTCGGCAGATATAAGAAATAATTATGACTGGATCGGCGGAATTAGTGGGTATCAACATACCGGCTATGGATATGGATTTGTAACTAGCTCTACTGATGTAATAAATAAAGAACGTCTCAATTCTTTAAAACTTATAGATCCAGAGGGCCCCGTGTATTCGGAAATGGTTCAGGCTTCATCTGCAGGTATTAGATTTTTCCCAATTCCAGAGACACGTCCAAAATATTTTTATACTCTTGAAAAGAGCATGTATAATGCAATATCGGAAGAGATGTTGGCATTTTTTGCCGGAGTTGTTGATTTCAATAATTTAATTGGCGAACCTGTTAACCGATATCGTGAACGCTATAAGTCATTAGAAAAATTAAGAGAAATCTTCTTTAGAAGAGTCACACAAGTTTCTGATGTAGAAAAATTTCTTAATTATTATAAATGGCTTGATGATGCAATTGCGGAGATTATTGCGCAATTAGTGCCGGCTTCTGCAAGATTTATTAATGATACATATAACATAATCGAAAGTCATGTTTTAGAAAGAAATAAATATAAAACTCAATTTCCAACTCTTGAATTTAAGCCCCCCGATCTAGAAGCTGCTCTTTTGGGCGCCCCACAATTAGGCTTTGTTGTTCTTGGGGACGATGGTGATAACCAGCAGGAAGAAGGACTGCAGGACGCCGATGCATCGCCACGTCCCCATGGCGCCCGGCCTAACCGCTTTAAATCTTCTGGTGATACTAATGTTGATTTGGCATTAAAAGAAATTGCTGCTAACATCGGATTATCTAGCGATCCAAATCCAGTATTTCTTACGGACGCCGATGGAACAACATATAAAAGAAACCAAAGTATAAGTAGACATTTCTCCAAACCATACGTATCAGAATTTACCAGAGGGGAAACGACTTCTCCTAGTATTATTAAAGGTGGCGTGAATTTTGACAATAATAAGAGAATAGATTTTACTTATAATGCATTATATCCTGCCGGCCCAACTAATCAAAGTGGTGGAATTTTTGTACCACAAAACGTTTTGCTTGGATTTACAGCAGATTTAGTAGCAGAAAAAAGCGCCTCTTTCGTTCCGTATCCAAATAAGAAAACAAAGAGAATTATGAAGGTTCAGCATGGGCGCGATTGGGAAAATGCAACAGGCTATAGTAATGTCAAATCATCGATGGCATTTCCATTTAATTTGATAAGTTCTTCTGTTAAGTCCGGCTACAATAAAGAGGTTATTGAAAAAATTGAAGCAAATGTGATGATTACGAATTTACACAATGATGTATATGGCTCCGATATGGAAAAGCCGGCCCAGGGGCCCTTTACTGAATTCGCAGTCGGAGGTCATCAATCACGGCACATAAGTTTGAATACGGGCTCAGATGATTATAAAACGCGCCCAGAGGCATGGAAAATACTTCTAGATACGTGTGATGCAATTCGAGCTATTAGTGGTGGTATAGCTATGGTGGGCGCTGATTATCCATGGCCAGAAGCAAATGCAGTGGGCGCTACGCCATATCCAATGACTGCATCTCAAAAAGCAGTATACTACCGCGATCATATTGCGAAAAGACCGGTAAATATTCGCAATATTCATCATACAACTGGCTCTACAAAGTTAGGAAACTACAATCATAAATATGAAGTTGTTAGTAGTGTCGGAGCTTTTTCAAATCCCCGGGGTTTTGTAGATAATCAGCCCACATTGCCAACTCAAATTACGAACACTCCATCGGCGTCACAAGGGCGTTCTATTCTTGATATAAGAAGAGACGCGGACAATCATTTCGAGTTTATACCAGCATATTCAATCAATTATCTGACAGCTAGTGCCAATAAAACAATTATTCGTGGTAAATTTTCATCTGGTGGCGGCTTAGAAACAATGGGCGTTGGCTATAATGACATTCGCTCAGATGAATATTCTGTATATAATGCTTTCAATTATAGAAACTTAACAGTTATAAGACCAAATCAGAATATATCTGGCACTGTGTCTGAGGCGGTCGGATCCGGAACTGCCGGAATTAGAGTATCTGATATTCATGGAAAAGATTTTGGTCTTCGTACACATCTTGCAAGGCATGCCGGCCGCTTTGGTAGAGATTCTACACTGGTTACAAATCCTGGCGCCTCCTACGATCAGTCGCCGGCATTTAACAAGATTCAGAGAAATCCTCGCAAAAGAATTATTCAGAATGCTGATGGAACATTCGCCACTTCTTCTCAATATGATAACTTTTACGTGCAACATCAGATTCCCCGGGCAGATCGTCAATATGCATGGGTTACTGGCTCATTAGCTTCTGGCGCCCTAAAAGGCCCAGATGAAATACGTTATTATGGCTATGCCCCGGTTACAGGGCCACAAGCCGGTTATTATTCTAGTTCTGCTACAGGCTGGACTGCTTATTTTGATTTCGTATCTGCTAGTTCAGTTTTGGGCAAAGCAGGAACAGCATCAATTTATCAACCAACTTTAGGTCTTAATATATATGTAGTCGATCCTATTGATGCAAACAACGATAATAATCAAGGATACGCCCTTGTTACAAATGTTACAAATTATTATAATAATACATTACTAACTAAATATAAAATTCCAGGCAATCTTAATAGAAAAGCAGATTATTTCAATTTGCTTATGGCAAGACGCAAAAATGTTTTTGGATATCGTGCCGCCCCACAAACAGGGCCCGCACAACATCCAATATTGCGAAGACATCGCATGCAGAATACATTTACGGCTGAAATGGGAACATCCCAAAGATATACTGTTAAGCCGGTCACATTACGAGGACGCCCAGCTTCAATTAATGTGGATATTGACAATGAGAATGTCACCCTAAAGACAACTTATGGTAACGAGAATCTCTATTTTAGTGATTCGGAATTGAATGAAAGATTGTTACACAACCCGCCGGCTAAGGAGACCCCATTTAGCCAAATTATTGATATCGCCAACACTTCAACTAATTATAAATTAAATTGGGTTCTTTATTCTGAAACATTATTTCCTTCTGCAATAAATGAATTTACATCTGGCTCTTCTACACGAGTAGGATATGATAATTTATATTGGAGAAATGTCCAGCTAGATAGAAATAACTTACATAATGATAATGTTTTAACTAACTCCTTTGGACTAAGAGTGAGTCAAAGTTCGTGGCCACTAGATGCCCCATTAGGGTTTCTCACCAGAAGCGCCATATCTTCAATTAGCAAAAATTCTACACTTGCTTTGAGAGGGACGAATTCTGCTGGTGAATTACAAAATGAATATTTCCATATTGTATCGGGAACATTTGCAGTCGTTATCGCAAACAAAAGACAAAATCTTATAGCTTCCGGATTATACTCCAGAAAACATACCCTTCCGGGGCCCAACACCGTTGTTAGCCCTTCTGGTATGCCCATTCCCGAAACTGGATCTATAACCTATACCTCGAAATTTACAAATGTTGTTGGTTTCGGCGCCGGCGAAGCAGTTTGGGAAGCTGATACTCAAGCGGGCATTGTGATAAAATCAGGTACAGGTTCTGTATTCCAGGCTTCTTCTTCGACGCCCTGGTTTGATGATTATGATGCCTATAAGGATGATTTAACTAAAGTTATTAAAGGTTATGCGGTAATTCCTGAATTTAGAATAAGCGAACATGTTGAAGATTATATGAAATTTGGCATTGATGCGAATAATAAGTTTGATACATTTGAAATTGTGGGAACAAACAAAAATAGCTCACAAGCTGATTTCTACAAAGATTATTCAAATTCTGAATTTATGACTGAATTCTTAAACGTTAAAGAAAAAACATTATTAGATGCAAAAGAAATAATGTTAGTGTGTAGTGCATCAATTAGACTTAATCCTTATAATGGGTTTTATCCTGCGCAACGTACTGTTGAATTGGTAAAAAGATTTAAGAATTCATTTGGTAATTCAATAGTAGGAGAAGATAACGTTGCTTCTGTTCCGAACGCTACATCGGGCATTACACGACCATTAATGCAAACTTTATTTTCTCCTGGTTTATTGTATAATACAATTAAATCTGGCATAGCTGTTGATTATCCCATTATTACCGATCATACGAAATATATGAAAGATTATTACGGCAACATTACCACGAATTCTTCGACGTGGATGATTACTACTCAAACTACTAGTTCATCCCCCGGAATTGAAGGATATGAAGGTGGATCATTTTGGGATTATAGAATTCCTTTCGAGGCTTTAATTAAACCTGAAAAATATCTTAATAACTTAAGATTTTTTGATTTTGAACCTCACCCCTCGGCCTCTCTCAACAATGTGACATCTTCCTTTAGGGGAGAGGGTGATCCATTATATTCTATGATGGCATCTAACTTCTTTGGAGAAGTAGGAAACTTCTTTTTGAAAGACGGCGCCTATACTCGACTTGAATCGAATACAGTTACATCTGATTTAGAATTTAAATCTGGAAGTATTTTTGGAGCACGCCTAAAGATTCGTCGCTCAATGAGTGGAAGCAGGGTATATCGATATGAATCCGGATCCAGCGGAAATAATCTTGCATATGGTCAGTATGGAGGCAGGGCATATAACTCTACAACCAAAAAATTTACAAATGGTGTTTTTCCATTGCCACAAGATCCGCGACAAGCGCCGAAAAAGAAGCTACAAGAAGATTTCACAATGTATAGCCGTCCGACAGCCTTTGGTCCCCCAATCGCGGGAAGACCTTCTTCATCTTACGCAACATCATCAAATGTTGCTTTAACAGATCCTGCAGATAGCGCCGCCGGCTTTAATTGGGCGTATACACCTCCATATTATAATGGCGAAGCATGGCTTGATTTTATTTTTGCGCCAACTCATGATACAAAATACGATTTGGAAAAGATATTATCAGAAGCAAAAACAGTTTTTTGGCGCGCCGACCCTGGTATTTCAGCATCAGTCGGTGTAGGTGCGTCTGTTGCACTTTCAGGTACACAATTATTGCCTACATTTAGTGGAAGTCATGCAACCCATCCAGATTATGGCGGTGTCGGTGATTTAATTTATGATGGCGCCAACGTCAATCTGAATGCAATGCAAATTACTGCCAGTATTAATTGTTTTGGAGTTGAAAGAGTAACAAGACAGAGAATGGATCAATTTGGTAATCCGATATCATCTGAAAACGAAACTGTTGGTAAGAAATGGGTTATCCAGCCCAAAATGGAGACTCCAATGCTAAACTTTAATAACTTAGGGGCTCATCCGATTACAAACGCAGCCTCTAATCTTAGTCTTCCAACATATTCTTCAGCATCGGTACCCCGAGGAATGTGGCATCAATTTGGTATAATTGACCCGGATCCAGCAAAAGGAATCTTTTTAGAAATTGGAGACATTCCTGTGGAATGGCTTAAGTATCATTATGAAGTTGTAAACAATAATAGCGCCTACAATAAAGAGAATGCTAGCCTAAATGGTGCCGCCGTTCATAGAAGAATGAAATCACTAACAGATGTTGTGAAGTTCGATAATAATAATATCTCGAAACGTTTGGGAGAATTGGCCGATGCTCTAACTATTAGAGAGGCGATTGTGGCTATTCCGTATCAAACAATAGTATCAACAACAGATTCAAAATTAACTAATTACAGGCAACAAAATAAAACATTCTTTCCAGTCGATAGAAAGAAAATAAATGCTTGTTTAGATTCGGCTATCGGCAGCAAAGAGGGCGATTCATTGGAAACTGCCGGCGAATCTATTAGAAAATTGGTTCAAAAAATGCAGAGATATAATTTACCACCACAATTTGATTTTATCAACAATCTTACAATTGATCCGATGGCAATGTATATTTTTGAATTTGAATATACATTTGATAAAGACGATCTAAGTTATATTTGGCAAAACTTAGCGCCTCGGAATTACAAGAAGATTACGAAAACTGCTACCTCCATAGCTCATCCCTTTGCGGATAATGAATTATTAGATGCCGAGAGCATAGTTGATGAAAATACCAGATGGATGATATTTAAAGTCAAACAACGTTCGTATGCTAAATATGAAGATCAAGTTATTTCTCAAATTGGTGAATCAGCGAATAAGGGCGAAATTTTTGAGAAAGGAACTCAAAATAAATCTAGCACGTATCCGCTTGAATTTAACTGGCCTTATGATTATATTTCATTTGTAGAATCTGTTAAATTCGATACGGAAATACTTTATCAAGGTTCTACCAAGCAATTAAGCAAAGGAAAGCTTTCGGCAGGAAATTTCAATCAGCAAGCTAAGAATGGACAGGTCCCACAAAAAGGCTCGACCGGTAGACAGCAAGCTAAGAATGGACAGGGCTTGAAAAAAGGCTCGACCAGATCAACAGCCACAGATCGTACAACAAATCGAGGTCGCAATCGAGGTGGCGGTAATTATTAAGGATTAAAATGGCAAAATTTATTAATAAAAAAGAACAAGTTTTTGATTTGAAATTGACTTCATATGGTCGTTATCTTCTCTCTATTGGCACATTTAAGCCAACTTATTATGCTTTTTATGATGATAACGTTATTTATGATAAAAAATATGCAAACACCAGTTCTGTAGAAAATCAAAATAACGTTGATAAGCGCATTAAAGATGATACACAATATCTCGAAAGTTTAGTACTTTTTAAAGATGTGGAGGAAACTTTGCAAAGTGCCGGCGGGGCCCAAAACTTTGAAGATGACCCCAGCATTACAGGGCGCATGACGGTTCCCGATGCGACTATTTTTAAATTTGATGCTGCAATAGGTGATGCTCTTTTAGATGGTGCAAAAAATCATGCGCCGGCCTGGAAAGTAGCTAGTTTACAAAGTAGAATTAGCTCTTCAGTTGGAAAAGATAACGCTAATGATACATTAATTCCGCAACTTAATATCTCCGCAAGCTATACACTAAGGGTATCAGAAAATGAATTCAATTTTGATCCTCATGATGTCCGCGAGTTAAATAATAAAACTGGAGTATTTATGGATAATAATGTTATTGAATTAATAAGTGATGATCCGATATATTATACTGAAGAATTAAATACAGAATTGCTCAACAAAAATTTTGAAATTGAAGTCTTCCAGATTTTAGATACACCCCATACGGGCAGTGTCGAAAATGCTATTTTTGCAAAAGAAAATTTATTGAGAAAATATTTCCAGAAAGAAATCCCACAAGTACAAAATGGTTTTTTGGTTTCAGAGACCAAAAAGACAATTGATGTAGATAGATTATCAACAGGTAGTATTGAATATTATTTTGATGTTTTGCTCGATACACAAGTAGAACAAGACTTAGCCTGTAGGGGCGCCTCAATATTTAATAAAGAATCATATTATATTGATTTAGATTTTGATTGTGAACAAGAGAAGGATAAAAGTTTGTTTTATGATATTTATGGATCAGTTACGGAGCCCGAAATATGTCTAGATTAATTTTAAAGGGAGATGTACGAAGTAATATTGGTGAATTTCTTCCGGCGCCATTTATCGATAGAATTTATATTGAAGGGACGGATTCCGAAAGTCAACTAAGGGTTCAAACATCTGTATTTGTATCTGATGAAATCGATAGAGTGGTGTCAGAAAACGGAGTAGCCGTATCAGATGAAAGTGCTTACAAATCTGCTCTTGAAAAAATAAATTATTATACATTAATTATGATTAATATGAGCCATACTGGCTTTTATGAAGACATAATAAATGGAGAAGTAAATCCTTTAGCTTTGTATAAATATACAAATTCATTATTTTCTGGAAAAACCGAAATTTGTCTTAATGGAAGTAAAGGCCGCTGTTATTCGGTAGATTTCGGGACAGTATATTTAAGTCAGATTTATCCGTTATCAGAAACACCAGAGACATTATTTGATGAAAATGGAAATAAAATTTTAAAATATATGTCGGAAAAAACATTTAGGTCCCCAACATCAGTTGTAGAATATGGAGGAGTTGAGGCAGAAGAAATTCTTCCAGACTCTTGGAATTCCGTAACTTCAATGCAAGTATTGGCGTTTGCCAGTACTGAAAATCTGGATGATTTACCAGAAAAAGAAGAAGACGCTAATATGCTGCTTCTTGATACTCAAATATCTGATATTTCATATGAGAAAGTTTTCGAGAATGGCTTAATAACAGACAGAAATCAATCAGAATATATAGATAATAATGATGCGATATATGATCAGACCGCCATGATTGCAATCGATTCTTTGGCTTATAAAGTTAATAAGATATCTCATGAACAGATTGCTGAAAATTTTCAAGATCTATTGAATCAATATTCTGGAGAATACGAGAAGGAAGCAGGAAATGCCAAGCTTAAAAGAATGATGGATAATATTTCTTTTATTCTAGAAACTTTTGGAGATAAAGCCGATTTATTACCACAATTGAATACGCTTAGAAGAGCATTTCCCGACAAAACGCCGGCCAAGCCCATTGGTAAATTTTATAAGAGCTTCAGGGAAAGAATATTTAATATAAATAAAGTTGTTAAAAATGGACAAGCCTTAAAAAGAAAAATAGTTTACAATGGAAAGGTTGTTGATTTGCGCGCAACTCCGATTGGTGATGAAGTAACACTTAGTCATGATGGCTCTCCTATTGGTTCAAATTATATATATTCAAATAATTGGGTAGCATCAAAAATGGATGTTGACCCAGAAGATGAAGTCGATAAATATGAAGTAGTTAGCGGATATTTTTTCTTTGATTATGAAAAAGCTTTGCGTCGTACTTCTGATATATCACAATTATTCGATATTAATAAGTTAGAAAACTGGGGCTCTCACATACCATATGATTCTTATGAAGTGATAGACACATATGTTAATCGTTATGGTTCCGAAGAAGATGTAACTATCGGGTGTGCTTTTGTGCAAGAACAGACTTATCCTGTTATGAACCACGTATACCTTCAGGATCAGGGCACCGCTGATAGACTTATAGTTAATCCTTCGTCCGGCCATCGGGCCATCCTGGCATTACAGGAAACTCCTTATGGACTTGATAGTTCTGCCGCCGACGATTGGGCCGCGAATGGCTATATTAGTAGCCTAGTACTTCGTAATTTTATTAATCCGACAAATATACAATTTTCGAGCATTAAGGATTATAGATTAATGTGTTATGAATTGTTGGATTATCAACAGAATTCGACCGCAACTGAATATACAGCAAGAACATCAATAACTGATAAAACAGTTAATATTGCACAAGTGCTTACTGCGTCTTGTCGTACTGCATATGAAGATTTTAAAGAATATTATGATTTTGCAAGTAACGAATTATGTAGTTTTAATGAAGATATAGGTGTCTTTAATAATTTCTTTAGTGAGGGCGCCCTGGCCAGATATGAAGATTCAGAAAGTGCCCCCTGGTATAGAGGTCCAATTAATTATTTATTACATTTGGATTTAATATACGATACATATAGGGGAGACATAGACCAAATCACAAAAACTGCTCAAACAATGTCGGATCAGCTTAATCCTGTACACGGAAGCAGACAAGCGATTGAAGATTTTAATAGTACATTTTCAGAATTTATAAATAATGTATATGGCGCCATCCCAAACGACAGAACATCTATTGTTGGCGATAAAATGGCAACAATGATTGGAGGATATACGAAAACATTTGAAACAACATTGGTAATGCCAACGACATCTAGGCTGACGATTACGACCGGGGACGCCCTCGTTGCTGCAGCCGGCCCAGAGGATGCCGGCAGCGCCAGGGCTGGCGGCACTACGCCCGGTGGCTCCACATCCGGCTATACCGGCGCCGGCGGCTCCGAACGGGGCCCCGACACCTCTGGAGGCGGCGGAATTCAATGAGCACCATAAGATTTAAGAAAAGGAGACAATCATGAACTATAGTAATAAAAAATTAATAAAAAATAAGAAACCCAATAGAGTAATATCTAATGATAAAATCATTAATGGCCAAAGAGTAAATGCAAAAAATAATATTGAAAAATATAGAATTATGAAGGCGACACAAACATTGTCAAAGAACAACGTCACAAAATTCACAAATACTACAGATGTATCCTTAGACGCATTAAATCTTTTTGATACCATTGGTTGTACAACAGTTGATGGTTTAGATAAGAATTTTACTTTAATTACTGAACAGACGGATGATGAAACGCTTACAAATCCCAATATTGATATTACAAAGTCTAAACGTCCCACTAAACGTAAAAATTTAGATGCTACCAAAAGTTTTCCCAATGCAGATGATCCTTTTTACGAAGTTGATGTTGGGCGAAAAGAGAATACACAGCAAAAACAAGCGACAGAAAGAAGATTAAAATCAGGGAATAAAATAACCAGATTAGCCTCAGATATTGCATTGGTCAATACTGATAAAAGCTTTAATAGTACTTTGAAGCAATTTAAGAGTCAAACGAGTCATGGCTTAGGCGCGCCGCAAGCTTCGGGCAAGAACTTTCGACCGTCGCGATGATGTTTAGGCATGTTGGGGTGGTGGAAAATATTAAGACTTAAAATTAATTTATGCGAATAATTATTAACAAGTAAGGAATAAGATATGGGATTATTAGACACGGCCAAGAAATTCAAGGAAGACGTTGTTGAAGCCGTTGAAGAAGCACTTGAAGAGGTCATAGGGGCAGGAGAACAGATACTGGGCGCCGGCGTCGACGCCGCCCAGGAGATGGGGGCAGCAGCGGCCGAAGCCGGCCAGCAGCTTGGCACCGCACTCGGTGAAAAAGAGGGTGTCCCCGGAGCCCTTGCTGCTGGGGTTGATCTCCTCGCCAGCACCGCCGGCGCTGCCGGCCAGGGCTTCTTGGGTGCTGCAGCCGAAGGCGCCCAAGATCTTGTCGAAGCCTATGTAGATATCCACCAAGCCATGGCAACCGCAGCCGAGCAAGCGGGAGAAGACACTATTGATGTTATTGTTGCTGGCGCCAATGACATCAAAGGAACCGTAGTTGGGGGCGCCTCCACCGTCGCTGTTGCTATCGCAGCCGGCGCCACCATTGTTGCCGATGCGGTTGTCAGTGGTGTGATCGGCGGTTTGGGCGCCATAGGGGCCGGCGCCCTGGGCGCTTATGAAAAAGGAACGGCTGCCTTGGAATCGATGACATGGGGTACCCCAGATACCGGTATAGACGCAGCCCTCGGAACCGACGACGAATACGGCGGCCTTGGCACCACCTTTACCAGTGGCGGCGACACCGACGACACTGACACCACCGACGACGGTGTTGCCGGTGTCGCAGTTGTTGTCGATACTTATACGGATTCCGGAAGCAATTCGGACGAAGCATTAGAATATGAAATTTGGAAAATTGCGTATGCAATACCAATTACTGATCGGGCCGGCCTTGTCGGTACCGATAATTTTAATTTAATATTTGGTACATATTTAGTATTGGCTTCTGATGGCAATATATATGATGCTGCAACTGTACGAGAGGGAATTCTTAACGCTACAATGCTAGCTGGCGCCACTGACACTTACGGCACCACAACCGCCATGACGACTACGCTGCTTGCGACCGGACAAGAGGTTTTAACTGAATATACAGCCGACACCGGACTAGACGCGAATATACTTAATGATAGTAATCTTAGCGGAATATCTCCGTTTAAAATAGTGGAAAACGATACTGTACTTTCGTTCGGCTTGGGAGGAGAATCTTTTATAGTAGGATGGGCCTACGGAAACACAACAAGACCATCATTCAAATATTCAACTACCATTGGGCAATTACTTGTCAATGTGGGTGGAGGCGCACAGATGACTAACACTTCTGAAATTTATAGTGTTTTAGACGGGGGAGACGCTGCCCCTATTCAATCTACATTTTCGCGATCTAGCATCACAAATTTTGAAAATAATTACGAAAGTTTAGTTAATGATTTGGTCAGCGCTATAATAAAAAGCTCAGCCGATCTCTCGCTGCCAGTTTTTAATTTCAAGAAAGCCAAAAGAAAGAAAATTAGTCTTAAAAAATTATCTATATTTGACAGTCCCGAAACGGGCACAGTTACCGATACCGCTGCAGTCTCCACAGCCGTCGTTGCATCCACATCAGCAACTACGACAACAACAACTACTTATTGATGATAGGAATTATTAATGGGCGCTATTGAATATCAAATAATTGATTCAGGACTTCTTTCTGGATCATCTAGAGATGCTTTTAGAACAGCAATTGGCGGCTACTGGTACGAAGACGAATCAGATTATGGCACAACTATAAATTTTACTAACTCGGATCCGAGTCAGCCTGAATTTAAATATTTTAATAAACTCTTCTTGCCCGCCAAAAAAGAAAGTGAAATTAATTCTAAAATAGTTGATAGTGCTATTGTGATACCAAATAAGAGATTCCCAGTTAGAATCGCTGGTGGCAAAGAATATGTTAAAGATGATCTGCATTGGCGCGCCCTACTGCTTGGCGGGTCACACGGAGAAAACACGCACTCCAGTATATACAACACTTCAGTTTTTCAATATCTCAACTTTAAATATGATAAACCATATTCAAAAATTACAGCATCAGCATTAGCTAGTTATGCGTCAAGCGAAATACAAATATCATATGATTATTCGGATTATTTGCCACAATATGAAGATTATGTTAAAGGATTAGATTCTGAATTATTGTTGCCGAATTATCATATTTTGGCAGATCTTTCACGTCACGATTTTAACACAAACCCGGCATTAGTTAATGCATATCCAAATGAATTAATAAATTTTGTTTCACTTGAAGGAGAATATGAAAATATAAATAATTTTTTTACTTTCAATAAAGCTAATATATCTTACCCGGTACCATCATGGCGAATAACACTTTTTGATGATCTCGTGAAAAAAAATACCAATTTATCAATACAATATTTAACTTCTTCTTTGGTGCAAAATCCACTATCGGCATCTACAAATAAATGGGCTAAAAACAAATTACAAACAATTTTATTTGATCAAGAGACAATAAAAAATATTTCCGCAACACAGGATTACCAAGAGTGCCTTCCTTTCAAAATAAAAATAAAATTTCCAACAACACCAACGAGCAATTTTATAGATTCTATTAATGAAAATAATTTCTCATCTAGATTTATTAAAGTATTATATGAGATATTTGATAATAAAATAGATGATTTTACCCCGGTAAATAAAAATTATATTAATTATTTGGATTATGATGCCGGCTCGGAAGATGAATTGATTGAACATGTACAGGAAGTAAATAATACTACTTTGAGGGAGATTGATTATGTTAAATTTTTAGCTTATTGCTATAACAATTATATGAGTAAGACTGAAAATTGTATGTTTATAGGAGATGATAACTTACATCGATTAGCTGCAACAAGCAAAGATGATACATATCGCCATGTTAATACTGAAACCGTTTTGGGTGTTTTAAGTGATACAGTAAATTTTATATCAAATGAGAGTAATGCCGGCGTTTATAAGTGGAGCGATCTATTTGGCATTAACGAAAGACATACCGAGGCGATTGCATATCGTGTAGAAAAGATCGGTGGGCCCCCAGCCGGAGACAATAAGACGCAAAATATTTTGCAAAATTTTTGGCTTGTTAACTCAAAAGATATGGCCGATTTTGATTTTTTTGATAGCCAAGTTAAATTTGATACGGAATATACCTATAATGTTTATGCATATATGTTAACGGTCGGTATTAAATATAATACTAGTGATTTAAGACTTAGCCGACAATTAAATTGTGAAGATAGTGGCGGAAGGGTAGGCTTGGAATTTTATGATCCTTTTTCTACCGATGAAGAATCTGCTGAAAAATTATTTGATGGCGCGAGTTATGCTAGCTCAAATTTTGATGATTCATTTGGCGGTAGTGAATTCGGGAATAATGAAAGATTATATTCCTCATATCCTTATTTAGCCGATCTTTATTTAAATTATGAACCAACAGTTAAAGTTGTTGAAGTACCCCTTTATTCTAAGACACTAAGAGTATTGGACAACCCCACCAATAGACTAAATGTCGTGCCCTACCAAGTCATAGATTCTTCCCAGAAAGTGGGATTTAATTTTACATATAATGCGTACACATCAACAGATTTTCCTAGTACAATTAGTGAAAGTGATCAAACATATAAACAACAATATATGCATGCCAATGATTTGCTGGATAATTCAATTCTCGCGAAAGAAAGCATTTCAAAACCCAGGTACTTAGAAGTATATAGATTATCAGAAAAACCAAAAGCGATTACCGATTTCGATGGTAATTTAATTGCAACATTAGATTTAAAGATTAAAAATTCAAAAAATACTGACGCGTCAGTTTTTTATGAAGCTAAAGTCCAGGCAAATAAAAAATACTACTATTTGTTTAGAGTATTGAATCAACAGCGAAATTTATCACACCTAACAGAAATATATGAGACACAGCTAATTAATGATGGAGGCTATGTATACGCAATTTTTAATGTATTATTTGAATCAGAATTAGAAGAAGAAATATTTGATAAAACTTCAAAACAGTATAAGAAGCTTTTTCAGCTACAGCCAAATCTTAAACAACTGCAGCTTAACACGGAGGGTGTTGATTTTAATCAAGGCGCCTATTCACAAATTAATAACTTAATTGTTGGAACTGCAGATGATTTAATTTGGAACAAAACTTTTAAAATTCGTCTAACATCTAAAAAGACTGATAGAAAAATTGATTTAAATATTACTTATTATTTGAATAGCGAATAACCAAAATCATGACTATTTACGTAAAGAGAGGGATATAAATGTCTTTTTTAGATAATTCGGGCGATATTATTCTTGATGCTGTATTGACCGAAACTGGACGACGCCGGATGGCGCAAGGAAATTTTAAAATTGTAAAGTTTGCTCTTGGCGATGATGAAATTGATTATAGTCTTTATAAAAAGAATCATTCATCGGGCTCAGCATATTATGATTTAGAAATTTTACAAACTCCCGTTTTTGAGGCTTTTACACAAATTAATGCTGGTATTAATTACGGATTATTGGCCACAGCGGCCACAGATTTATTGTATATGCCCGTACTTAAAATTAATGAAAAAACCGCATATGGTGATAATGTCAGGAAACGAAATGGACTTTATTATGTAACGGATACATCCGGTGATACTTCAGCCAAGAACATTAAAAGTAAATTAAACGATGCCAGCATTTCTTATTTAGAAGGCTCTACTACTGGTAATAGCTATATAATGGTAGAAGGTGGCTTAGATACTGGCTTCGGAACGACCCCCGTAGGAAGCTCGGAAAATAGAGAAAGTAATATTGTGGCTAATAATCTAAATGATACTAGTTTTACTGTTTTTGTTGATAATAGAATAATTTCTGAAGTTAGAGGCGCCTCCCCCACTTCTTATGTTAATAATACTTCCGGAGATGGCGGAACAGATTTGAATTATAGTATCGATTTAGTTGCGGGAACGCCAACTAGCCTAAATATTGGCGTAGAAAATTATACCGGCTATAAGATTAATGCAATACCTAATCAGATTTCTTATAATACCCAGGCCACCGATCAGGACTTTTCAGTGATCGGGGGGCCGCGCTCTGCAATGACGGGTATTTCACTCGTTGTTAAATCAGGATTAAGTGCTGAATATTCATTATATGGCACTGTCAGCGACACAACACGCGTATCGGGAGTGACTGTTGACTTTATTGATACCATGGTTTATGTAGCGGGAGACAACAGTGGCGCCACCATTGAAGTACCCACTACAGTAATTAAATTGTCATAATAATATTGGAGAAATTAAATGGCAGTAGCAAGTTATGAGATGCTCGACGCGTCCAAAGACGTAACGACAACTAGAACACTTTTACACGAATCGATTCCGTTGACCGGAACAATTATCAGTGGAACTTATGGAACGTTCCCCGATGAAGGTAATATTAAAAACTATACGCATGGACAATTTCAGAGTGTTTATGATTATCCTTATCTAAGTTCATCAGCAAATCATATTTTTGATTTAACTATTGGTTATGATGAAGGTTCACCATTGTCGGCCTCAAGTGCGACAACGGCATCAACTTCTCAACAGAGCAAGAAAATCAATATGTATAATCAATTTTCTCAAGTATTATTGGGTTATACTGGTTCTAATAATGTTGTCAGAAAATTTGAGTTAGATCTAACTCTTGACCAGACTGGCTCAATGAGTGAATGTGTTTTTATTAATCTCTCTCGATTAATTACTAAAGATCAAATTAAGAAAGGTACCTTTAAGATTGTTATTGGAACTGGTTCTTGGGCAACTTCTCATGGGCTAGCCGCCAATACGGTTAAAACATTATCGGATGCCTCTGCTTCGGATACTGGCGGCACTACCAATACTATTGGTGGTGACTATGGGGTACTTTATGATAGTACGGGTAGTGTTCCACGCGGCGTTATTTTTTATCAAGCCGGCATAGCTGTTTTGAGTACTTCTTCTTTTGGTACTTCTTATTCAACGACTCAATTTTTTAGTGATTCTTCGGGATACAAGAGTATTGATCGTGCTTTTGTTAGTTCTTCTATTACCGGTACATGCGATTCTGTTCGACATAGAATTCAGAACATTACCTTTAATAATACTACAGAGATTAATTCGACAATTTATTTCTGTCGTGTACCTCATAACAAATATAATTATAGTTCAAATCCAACATATTTGTCTGCTAGTACTATCCGTGTAAAGTCAGTAAATACTGATACACCCGTTGCTTATATTACAACAATTGGACTATATAGCTCGAATAGTGAATTGTTAGCGGTTGCCAAGCTATCAGAGCCATTACGCAAAGATCCAACAAATGAATTAACTTTGCGTGTAAGACTAGACTATTAAAATACAATAAGTGCTGAGAAACTAATTGAATAAATGACTAATTATTAGACGAAAGGTCATTATGTCTTTAAAAAAGTTTGGCGAAAATGATATTATTCTAAATACGATGAAAACTCATCCTAAATGTGAGTTTTTCGTCTTTGATGGTAAAATATATTATAACAATATTCCGGAACAATCCGGCGCATTTAGCAATAGAATCTATAATGTCCCGCCCGGCCATGTTAGTTTATATGAATATAACATAGATAAATTAAGTGGTTCTAATAATTTTATTTATCCATTTATTACAAAAGGAGGCGCCGGCGATTCCTTTAGCACTGTTAGTGCTCAAGCATATACCACCAATTATGCTTACGGGGATACAATAACTTCAAGTTATCCCATGTCAGCCTCTATTGTGCGAGAATTTATGTCCGGCGCCGTCAGTGGTGGGGCCGGCGAAACAATAATAGGCACTACGTCAAGTTTTTATGGAAGAACAATATACTATGAAACTCCAGAATTTCGACATTTTTATGCTCTTAAAAATAGATTAAATTTTTATGGCATAAGGAGCGAGCATTATAAAGTAACTTCTTCTTATGGCGATAAAAGTAAGCAGGTAATTAATTTAATATCTATTCCTTCTATTATTTTTGGTTCAAAAATTAAACCCGGCTCCCTGTCTCTTAAGTGGTATTTCACAGGTTCATTAGCAGCCGAATTGCAAGACAAAAGACATAACGGAGAATTAATTGAGGTCTCAGGTTCGAATACTGGCTCAGTTGGCGGCGTTGTTTTATATGATGAAGGCTTTATATTATTAACTGGTTCATGGAATCTTAATGGCGAAAGCATCAAATTAGCACAGGGCGCCTCTGCAGATAATCCAAAATGGATTTATTTTGGTGCTGGCGCCAATGATGGCGTTACACGAGCATCTGCCGGCACAAGTTACGGAAAAGCATCGTTTGATTTATCTTTTAAGGGAACAACAGAAGTACAAGTAATGACCATGTTCGCACATGCTCGCCGTGGAGAAGTGAATTATTCAAATAATCCGACATTCTTGTCATATAATCAAAGTCAGTCACAGACAACATCTTCACAAATTTATGAAGAAAATTCTTCTAGGACTATTTTTAATACAGTAAGTTCGAGTTATCTAGATTATGCGGCCCCCTTCAAGCGACAAGTTTATATTTCGAGAGTCGCGATTTATGATAAAAATAAAAATCTAATTGGCGTTGCAACAATTTCAAATCCAGTCTTAAAAGAAGAAGATCAAGATCTTTCCTTTAAACTAAAACTTGATATATAGTATAATAAAAATATGATCCTTGGATTGGATATATCAACTAGCATTACTGGGTTTGCTGTTATTGCAGATGGTGTATTAGTTTATTATGATTCAATAGACTTGCGTAAACATAAATCTGTGTTCGCAAAAACTATCGAGATCAAAGAAAAGCTTATGGACATATATGAAATGTACCAGTGCGATAATGATTTTTTTATACCAGTAAGTTCTGAACGCCCAATTGAACATATATACATCGAACAGCCGTTCACCTTTTTTAATTCTGGAGGATCTTCAGCAAAAACAATGGCAGTATTACAACGATTCAATGGTATTGTATCGTGGCTAATTTATGAATTATTTGAAATTGAACCACAATATGTTGGCGCTACAACAGCACGTAAATTATGCGGTATTAAAGTACCGAGAGGACAAAAGGCGAAACAAGTTGTATTAGAACATTTACTAGAACACGAACCAGAATTTAAAATAGAACATACTATACACGGCAATCCAAAGCCAGAATCTTATGATAGAGCAGATGCTATCGTAGTTGCAAAGGCTGGATACATAACCGAACAAAAAAAAGAAAATTAATTTTTTCCCTTGACGCCGCATAAAAATGTGATTATATTATATATGCAAGTAGATCATAGCGACTACTTGCGATCTTATACTATTTCAGATAAGGAGAAATAAAATGACTAGTATTATTCGCAGGGGTGCATTCCCCGCTCGTACACCATCAAAGCGAGAATTCTTAACCCCATTTGATGGACTATTCAACACAATGCTGAATGATATGTTTCCGACAATTCACCGAGAATTTGGAGACGACTTTTTCGCTCAAGGTTCATATCCCAAATGTAACGTTGTAAATTTCGATGATAGAATCGAAATCGAAGCTGCAATTCCCGGCTTGACTAAGGAAGACGTAACAGTTGAAATCGCTGACGGCGTTCTTATGATTAAGGCCGAGAGCAACCAGCGTGTGGAAGTCGATGATTCCCAATATGTTCGCCGCGAAGTTAAGCGATCAGCATTTGAGCGCTCTTTTCGTCTAGGAGACAATCTTAACGAATCAGAAATCACCGGAACACACGACAATGGAATTTTGACTATTGTGGTGCCCAAGGTTCAACCTACAAACTTTAGGCCAGAAGTACGACAAATCGAGATTCAATAACTAAAGAATCTTATTTTTGAATAAATAACCATGCTTTCGAGTAAGGTTATTTGTTGATTTTTAAAATAGAGTATGTTATACTATGAATAATAGTGAACTATTTAGGATATGAGCGATTTTCACGATAACTGGCGTAAATTTATAAATGAATCTTCTTTATCGCGTCTTCATCAACATACACAAGAACACGATACGGCGATTATAACAGCGTATCGCGACGATCCAGCAGATCCCGAGGGATGTATCGAAGAGCTTCCGTCGCATGCAAATGATAATATTAGCAGGAACAGAGAACTCAAAGCCGTCTTACTCCGTAAAGGATACGGTGTAACTCGCGTGGATGGATCTTATGTAGAGAATTTTGAAGACCCTGATCCTCTTAAGAGAGTTGAAGTAAGTGAAGAAAGTTTCTTTGTGGTTAATCTTAAAGACGATCCCGGATTTGTGGACGAGATTAAAAACTTAGGAGAAACCTTTTGCCAAGATTCAGTTCTGATTATTCCCCAAGGAGGCGCCAGCGCCTACTTGTTGGGTACTAATGATACCTTGTTTCCGGGATACGGTGGCCAAGAATCTGTAGGCGATTATTCTGCCGGCAGAGAAGCCGAATTTATGAGCAAAATTCGCGGCAGACCTTTCACTTTTAAAGAAATAAAGAATATGGAAACTTTTGAAAATCTATCCAGAAACGCAAAGTGGGTGGTTGCTAAAATCACAGAAAGGGTATTAAAGAAATGAAGAATTTATTTGAGAATTGGCAAACTTTTATAAACGAGCAACAACTTTCGGATTATGAGTCTCAATATGAGCCAGGAAAGATTCGTTTATTTCACTTTACTCATTCAGCAAGAAATCAAGATAAATTTGTGGTTGATCCTGAGTTTTTTGTAACGTCTCGCGGAGCATACTCTCGTAATGAATGGATCCGCAGTCGTTATCCGAGATCATTTTATTATACCGATCCTCAACACAAGGAACATATTGTAACTGGCGATTTGGTTTCTGTGGATGTTCCAGTTGAAAGAATCTATAATTTACGAAAAGATCCCAACGATTATCTTGGCAAACATCGTCACCCAATTTTTGGCTTAAGAAACGATATGGAATGGACAGAGATGTTAGAAGATATTGCTGATAGTTATGGCGGTGTTTATTATACTCTCGGCCCCGGAGGGGCCCCAGTAGTTGCTTATTTCGACCCTCTTGAAGCTACGAAGGTTGAAGAAACATCTTGACAATGATTTGTCATCATGTTATAATATATAAAAAATAGGAGAAGTACTTTGAGAGGTACAATTGAGATAGGCGATTTGGTCTGGAATGGACATAGCGGCTGGTTACGTTTTGGTACGGTTACTAACAAAAGAATTAGCGACGACGGCTGGGCTTATTATACGGTAGATTGGCATAATGATGAAAGATATCAAAATGCTCAAGACTGTTATAGTTCCTTTAATTCAAATGTTCAATATGGTTTAACTGAATTTAAGACCGGTCAAGTTTGGGGTATCACTCCCGAAAGATTAGAACAAATTCTGGAATCTTATAAAAACCACAATAGCTGACTTTTTGTCCGGCGTGCTTATGAATCAGATTGCAGCTAAAAAGATATTGCGCAAAGTTCTAGGATCGCAGCGGGAGAGCGGCGGTGAATTACTTTTTCGCTGTCCCGCATGCGATCATCACAAACACAAGCTATCTGTTAATCTTAATAAGAATGTTTTTAAATGCTGGGTTTGTGATTATCGTGGTCGTAATGTTCGTCGTCTTATAAGACGTTTTGGTACATTCACGCAGTTACAGCAATGGGATGAGATTACAAATCGATTTGATATCGAGAGATTCTCCGAATTATTCTCGGAAGAACCGATTGAAGAAAGCAAAGAGCAAATTGAATTCCCATCAGAGTTTATAAGTCTCACTAGTAAGAAATTACCAGCGACTGCTAAATTTGCTTATAGATATTTGCAAGAGCGCGGATTAACTGATAATGATATTCTTCGGTGGAAAATTGGCTATTGTTTTAATGGAAATTATCGTAACAGGGTGGTTATCCCATCATTTGACGATGACGGCGATATAAATTATTTTGTTGCGAGATCACATAATGGAGATTCTTATAAGTATAAAAACCCAAGAGCATCAAAAGATATTATATTCAATGAGCTATTTATTAATTGGAACGATGATTTAGTACTTGTCGAGGGAATCTTTGATGCAATTAACGCCGGAAACGCTGTGCCTATATTGGGATCAACATTGCGATCCGATTCACGATTATTACGAAAGATTGTCTTTAACGATACCCCCGTTTATATTGCCCTTGATCCTGATGCTGCCGGCAAGGAGCGTAAAATTATTAAAACGCTTCTTCGTTACGACATTGAACTTTATAAAATAGATGTCTCAGGCTACGAGGATATAGGCGCAATGCCAAGAGAAGTATTTGCCGAGAGAAAGAAACAAGCTTCCTTTATTGATAGAGATAACTATTTATTATTAGATTTATTGTCGGCAATATAGGAACTCTCTTATGAGAATTACAGAAGCGCGCCTAAAAAAGATTATTAGAGAGGAAGTTGAGGCTAAGCTTATTTTAGAAGCCTTAGAGCAAGAGCTTTTAAGCGAGGGGCTTATTTCGTTCATTAAAAAACACCTTGGCGGCTCAAAAGGCTGGAAAGATCTTTTAGATGACGCAGAAAAGGGCGAGATCAAAAAACAAGAACTAGAAAGATACACGCCAGCACAAAGAATAATTGCTATTGCGCTGGCTGGAACTCTTGGTGTTGGTGCCGTCCAAGGAGCTTTTGAAGTTGAGGAATATACCTTTAATAAGGCAGAAGCCTCTGCTGCTGTTGACTTTACACAAGCGCTAGAGAAAGCCAACGAAAAAATTAAAAATATTAAAAACTTTAAGGATCTTGCTCAAGCTGAAATAGAAACTTCTATTGATGTTGGTACTGAAGACGGGTTGAATAATTATTTGGATGACATTAGAACGAAGTATACTTGGCAAGAAACCGACAACGTTCTCGTCGGGGGACCAGGATTAAGGGCCAATAATGCTGATGCCAAAGGCTTCGTAGCTGTCCCGCCAAATCAAATTGACGACAATACAATTTTGCCCTTTGTACATATGTCAGCAATAGACTACCAAAATGTATTAAGAACAACATTTCTTGCAGGGCCTAATGGCGATGCAGAATTAGAAAATTTTGTTACATCCTATGGCGACTCTTCAAAATGGTCTTATGAAAATAGTTTATATGCACCCTTAGCAGATCTCACGTCCGATGACGCCACCGGAATTCCAGATAGCGAAGAAACAGAAAATATGATAGATTTTTATAAAAATCTGGATCCGACTAAAGAATTGATGCTTCCTTTAGAGTGGTCTGTCGCGTATGACTTGCTGCTCCAAAGACAAGCGGCTGGAAAATAAAAAAATAGTTGCATTAACAGAATAAATGTAGTATTATATTACTATGAAGTATATAGACCTTTTTAGAATTTCCAGCCCACTAAAGTCACCAGTATGGTTTACTGCCCAAATCACTGTACTTTGTATTAGTTGGTGTATCGGTATTTTTGTAGCAGCGCCGTTGTTTGCAGAATTTTATAGATTTATTGGCTCATTGTTAGGTGCATAATAATTAATGGAGAATTTGTGGGCTTAACATTCGCACATATATCGGATACTCATATTAAAAATCTGAAGTATCATTACGAGTATCGAATAATTTTTGATCAGTTATATGAAGCTATTCGAGAACAAAAAGTAGATTACATTATACATTGCGGAGATATCGCGCACACAAAAACACAAATCTCACCAGAGTTTGTGGAAATGTGTTCTGACTTCTTTCGCAATCTAGCAAATATAGCGCCAACTTATATTATATTAGGTAATCATGATGGCAATCTTAAGAACAGTAGTCGTCAAGATGCACTGACACCAATCGTTGATGCATTAGATCACAGTGACTTGCATCTTCTTAAGAATTCTGGCGAAGTTCATTTAAACGATGAGTATTGCCTTAATGTATTATCAGTATTTGATCGTGACAATTGGGTTACGCCGACTGATCCAGGCAAGATTAATATCGCTCTTTATCATGGTTCTATTAGTCGCTGCAAAACTGACATGAATTGGACGATGACTTTTGGCGAAGATGAAATAGGCATCTTTGATAATTTCGATTTCGCGATGCTTGGAGATATTCACCGGCGCCAGTTCTTGGATGAAGAAGGTCGCGTATGGTATGCCGGCTCTACCATTCAGCAAAATCATGGCGAGACTAACGATAAGGGTATATTGATTTGGGATATTAATTCTAAAGATGATTGGAATATAGATCCAATTGTGCTTAAGAACCCAAAACCATTCTTTACTATTCCTTTGACTCTCAAAGGTCGAATGCCA
>Ga0098035_1000182_pt1 | contig 33378 bp, 37 predicted proteins | sample 3_EtaG_FD_75046 | JGI IMG/M metagenome (GOLD analysis project Ga0098035, IMG submission 75046) | Marine viral communities from the Subarctic Pacific Ocean - 3_ETSP_OMZ_AT15126 metaG | ecosystem: Environmental > Aquatic > Marine > Oceanic | place: Pacific Ocean | collected 2015-01-07
ACTGGTGGTGCATTGGGTGGAACTTTAACAACAGATGCCAATGGTGCAGTAGGTGGAGTATTTGCTATTCCAAGTCCAACTGTATCTGGTAATCCTACATGGCAAACTGGTACTATTAATTTTAGATTAACATCAAGTTCCACAAATGAGATATCATCTGATATAGAAACTTTTGCACAAGTAAATTATGTTGCAACTGGAATATTAGAAACAAGAGAAAGAGATGTTATCGGAACTAGAAATGGTCGAATTATTACCAATGATGTTTCGGAAAGTGTTACTAGTAGAAGGGAATATTATACTCCATTTGGTATGGGTGCAGATGGTACAGGTGCGATAATCACTGGTTATCAAGACCCATTAGCACAATCATTTATATCTGAAAGCACTACTGGAGAATTTATAACAAAAATAGATGTATATTTTTCTGCAAAAGATTCTACAATTCCAGTAACATTACAAATAAGAGAGATGGATAATGGATTTCCAACAAGAAATGTTTTACCACTTGGTAGTGTAACATTAAATCCATCTTCAGTAAATATTGATGCAAGTACAGCTGCTACTGCAACAACATTTACTTTTGATTCACCAATTTATATTGCACCTAATGTAGAATATGCTATGGTATTAATGTCAGATTCACAGGATTATAATGTTTGGATTTCTCGAATGGGAGAAACAGATGTAACTGCTGGAAGATTTATAAACGACCAACCACATCTTGGTGTATTATTTAAATCACAAAACAATTCTACTTGGAGTGCCTTTGATTTTGAAGATTTAAAATTTACTTTATATAGAGCATCATTCACAACTGGAACAAATGGTACTTTAACATTAAATAATGATGCATTATCAACACAAACTTTAAATGCGAATCCTATTGAAAGTTTTGCTTCAACTGCTCTTGTTAAAGTTAGACAAACAGACCATCAAATGTATTCAACATCAAACAATGTAACTATCGCTGGTGTATCGAGTGGATTATCAACAACATTAAATGGTGCGATTAATGATAGTACCACAAGTCCTGTTATGGATGCTGTAACAAACTTTACAGATTCAAGTGGAGTTTATAATGCGATTTCATCAAATTATTATATTAAGATTGATGATGAAATTATTTTATATACAGGTGTTTCTACCAAGACACTTACTGGTGTAGTAAGGGGTTCAAGAAGTACAACTGCAGCTGCTCATGATGATGGCGCAACGGTTGAGTTCTATCAATTCAATGGATTAATATTAGATGAAATTAATAAAACACATACTGCAGTTGCGAATGTGGGGATTGATTCTTATACAGTTTCAACCACACTTTCAGCTGAAACTGCTGGAACATTTGGTGGTAGTTCTGTAACTACAACACAAAATGCATTGTTTGATACTTTTAAAGTATTAATACCAACATTAGGATTTCCAGAAACAACATTAGCTCCAACTATTAAATCTACATCTGGAACAAGTTCAGACGGAACGCAAACTTCATTTAGTAAAGCAAGTACAGGTGTAGCGTTTGATTTAAATGAAAATTATGATTTTGATGTTCCAAAAATTATTGCATCTGGTATCAATGAAACAAATGAATTGTCTGGTGTTAAATCATTATCGTTAGATTTTGTATTAAATAGTACAAGTGAGTATGTTTCTCCATATGTTGATTTAGACCAAAAGACAATTGTTTGTGTTGCGAATAGAATGACAAATGTAGATAGTTCATCTGATGTTTATCCAACAGGCGATTATGTTGATGCAGTCGAACCAGAAGGCGATAGTGGCGAAACAGTTTATGTGACTAGAAAGGTTGGATTAGATACTCCTGCTACTGCGTTGAGAGTTATCCTTGATGCACATAAACCTTCTACTGCTGATATTAAAGTTATGTATAAAATTCTAAGGTCAGATGACGCATCTAACTTTGATGACTTGGGTTGGGTATATTTCAATAGTACAGGAACTACTGATAGCACTGTAACTGCAAATACTACGAAAGATAACTTTACTGAATATCAATATACTGCAGGTAAAAAAGATGATGGTACGGGAAGTGCGTTAGATGAATTTATTTCATTTGCGATTAAGATTAAAATGCAAGGAACAAATTGTGCTGAAGCACCAAGAATAAAAGATTTAAGGGCAATGGCACTAGCAACATAAAATTATGAGTGGAAGAATACCAGTAAAAGATAAATCAGATTTAGCAAGAGATGTTCATTCTAGTGGAATCGTAAATACAAATAGAAGTGCATACGAAACTGCAATTAAACGAGCAAGAGATGCACAAAGACAAAGAGATGAAATCAGGGAAGCTACACGAGAAATAAACGAATTAAAGAATGAAATGGGTGAAATTAAATCTCTTTTGATGAAGTTAGCGAACACTTCTTAGTCGTTTACTAACCCATCTTCTTTATAAATATAAACAAAGGAAGAAGTAAATGGCAACACCAACAACAAAAGCAACATTCAAAAATTATTGTTTAAGGTCATTAGGTCAACCTGTTATCGAAATTAATGTTGATGATGACCAATTAGACGATAGAGTTGAAGAAGCGCTTCAATATTTTCAAGAAATGCACTATAATGGTGTAGAAAGAGTTTTTCTTAAACACGTAATAACAGCCGCAGATTTAACAAGGGGACAAGCAAACGATACTGCTGCAACTGCAACAGATGATAAAGATGGTTCAACAACTGCCGATTGGGTAGAACAAAAAGGTTGGATACCTGTTCCAGATACAGTTTTATCAGTCGTTAGAGTTTTTCCTTTTGATGACAGTTCAACAAATAATTTATTTGATGTGAGATATCAATTGAGATTAAATGATTTATATGATTTTTCTTCTACATCTGTTATGCATTATAAAATGACAATGCAACATTTATCTTTTTTAAATCAAATGTTAGTGGGAGAAATTCCCCTAAGACATAATCAACATCAAAACAGATTGTATATAGATATGGATTGGACAAATGATATTGCTGCTGGTGAATATTTAATTATAGAAGCATATAGACAACTTGACCCGACAACTTATACTTCAATATGGAATGATATGTATTTCAAAAGATATGCAATCGCCTTGGTAAAAAAACAATGGGGGAATAATCTACTTAAATTTCGAGGTATGCAAATGTTAGGTGGTGTTGAAATTAATGGTGAGACTATTCTTACCGAAGCGAAAGAAGAACTAGAAAAACTTCAAGAAGAAATAAAATTAGCATATGATGTACCACCAATGGTTCAAATAGGATAGATAAATGCCAACAAATGTATACTTTGATACTGGAACTCAATCAGAACAAGACCTTTATGAAGCAATCGCTATTGAACAAATAAAGATTCAAGGTCAAGAAGTATATTATTTACCAAGAACACTTGTAAAAGAAGATAGTCTTTTTTATGAAGATAGTCTTTCTAAATTTGATGATGCTTATTTAATTGAAATGACATTTAATGAAGTTGAAGGTTTTGGTGGCGAAAAAGAATTAATGGGCAAATTCGGTTTGGAAATGAGAGAAGAATGTTCCTTTACCGTTGCAAGAAGAAGATTTGAAGAATTAGTTGGGATTGATTCCAACCTTATAGTTTCGTCAAGACCAAACGAAGGCGATTTAATTTACTTCCCTAAAGTAAATAAAATGTTTGAAATAACATTTGTTGACCATGACGACCCATTCTATCAAGTACAAAATAGACCTACATACAGATTAAGTTGTAGAACATTTGAATATTCAAGTGAAATTATTGATACTGATATAGCAGAAATAGATGCAGTAGAAACAACATTTACAAGAGATTCAATGCAGTATCAAGTTTCAATGGAACAATCTGGTTCATATACAGAAAGTTTCCAACTGGAAAGTTCTGCTGGTGGAGAGAATTTAATATTAGACGGAACAGATGGTTCTAGTACAAATGCTGATAGTGATATCATTGGTGAAACTGAATACTTATCTGGTGCAATACTCGCAGAAGATACCGAACAATCAAGAATTGATTTCTATAATAATTTTGGTTTATCATTCACAGTTGGTGAAAGAATTGTCGGTGCAAGTTCTGGTGCTATCGCATATGTGTTGGATACATTAGACCCAATGGCATATACTTTAATTACTGCAACAGAATTTACAGATGGTGAAACTTTTACTGGGCAAACAAGTCAAACCACAGCGAAAATAAAAGATTTGCTAGGAACAAAACACTATATAGTTAAAGAGGATTATATAGTAGGAGACCAAAGTTCAGATTATAAAGCACAAAATGAATATCTTGATGTACTTGATGATACCATTTTTGATTTTTCTGAATCAAATCCATTCTCAGAAGGTGGATTATAGGAGTTATAAATCATGTTAGGACAATCACAATTCTATCACGAAACAATTAGAAAATTAGTAGTAGCTTTCGGAAGTATGTTTAATGACATTCACTTAGTTCGTAAGAACAATGCTGGTGTTATTACACAAACTATGAAAGTTCCACTCGCATATGGACCGAAACAAAAATTTCTTGCGAGACTTAGACAGGACTCAACTTTAGATAATAAAGTCGCAATAACTTTGCCTCGTATCGGTTTTGAAATAACTGGATTAACTTATGACCCTACACGAAAATTAAATCGTGTTCAAAAATTTAAAAAAGTTAAAAGTGGTAGTAATAAACAATTAGAAACTCAATATATGCCTGTTCCTTATAATTTGGAATTTGCATTATCTATCATGTCAAAAAATAGTGATGATGGGTTACAAATATTAGAACAAATACTTCCATATTTTCAACCAGATTATACTGTAACAATTAATGATAATGTTGCAATGGATTCTAAAAGAGATATTCCTATTATATTAAATAGTATTAGTTATGAAGATAGTTATGAAGGCGATTATGCTTCAAGACGTTCTATATTATATAATCTTGCTTTCACATTGAAATTTTATCTATACGGGCCAGTTACTTCAACAAGTATTATCAAAACTGTGCAAGTCGACCAATACGCAGATATGCCTGATAAATCTCCTACAAGAGAACAGAGATATACAGTTACACCTGACCCAACATCTGCAGATGCAGATGATGATTTTGGATTTAATGAAACATCATCTTTCTATCAAGATGCGAAAGATTATAATCCAACTACAGGTTCAGACGAATAAATACTTCTGTAGGATAGTATTATGAGTATTGATGAAAAAATAAATGAAGCATTGGATATCGTTGAGGATATAAAAAACGAAGAAAAGAAAATTATTCCCCGACCATCTGGTGATGATGAAAAAGAAATTGACTACAAGTATAGTCGTGAAAATTTCTATAACCTAATTGAAAGAGGTCAAGATGCGATTGAAGGTATTCTTACTCTTGCAAAAGAATCAGAACATCCAAGAACATATGAAGTTGCTGGACAATTAATTAAAAATGTTGCTGAAGTAACAGAAAAATTAATGCAACTTCAAAATGATATGAAAAAATTAAAACAAGTTCCAAACAACGCACCAAAAAGTGTAACCAATGCATTGTTCGTTGGTTCAACTGCTGAATTACAAAAAGCGTTAACTGGAAAAGGGAGAATTGAAAAAGATGTTTCCACCGATGCCGACATTAGAAGCACAGACAGCGGAACTGACTAGGTTTTTGTTGCCATGGGTTGGCATTTTACTTAGTGCTATCATTGCGATTATGTTTAAAGATTGGGCGACATCTTTAGCAAAAGGATTGCAATTTAAATGGAATCCTGCTTTTAATGAAGGCGATGAAATTATTCTTGATGGCACACAGGGAATGATTGTAAAGATTGGTGCAAGAGAAACAGTATTCAGTGTATATTCTGATAGTGGTTTAATATGGAGATATGTTCCAAACGAAAGAATTGCATATTTAAAATTAGAAAAAGTGATTAATCCCGATTTGCATTTAGATACCAAAGTAGAAAAAGCAAAAAAATTACAAGACATGATTGATATGTTGCAAAATGAAAAAATTACTGCGAATAAAAAAGATATAGAGCAACTGAAAAATGGCGACAAATAAAACTTATCTTGGCAATCCCAACTTAAAAGCTGCCAATACAAAAATAAACTGGACACCAGAAACGGTTAAAGAATACACTAAGTGTATGAAAGACCCACTTTATTTTATTGAACAATATATTAGAATCATATCTCTTGATGAAGGTTTAATACCTTTCAAGATGTATAAGTTTCAAAAGAAAATGATTAAAACTTTTCATAAGAATCGTTTTAGTATTTGTAAACTCCCAAGACAATCTGGAAAATCTACGACCATAATAGCTTATTTGTTATACTATGTTTTATTTAATTCAACTGTTAATGTTGCTATTCTCGCAAACAAAGCTGCAACTGCAAGAGATATCCTCGGGAGATTACAACTTGCATATGAAAATTTACCTAAGTGGTTACAACAAGGTGTGTTACAATGGAATAAAGGTTCTCTTGAATTAGAAAATGGTTCGAAAATACTTGCCGCTTCTACAAGTGCTAGTGCAGTAAGGGGTGGTAGTTATAATATTATCTTCTTAGATGAGTTTGCATATGTTCCAAGTAATATCGCAGAACAATTTTTTAGTTCTGTTTATCCTACAATATCTGCTGGTAAAGATACAAAAGTGATTATCGTTTCAACCCCACGGGGTATGAATATGTTTTATAAATTGTGGATTGATTCGGAAAATAAAAGGAATTCTTATATACCAATAGAAGTTCATTGGAAAGAAATTCCTGGTAGAAATGAAAAATGGAAAAAAGAAACGATACGGAATACATCAGAAGCACAGTTCCAAACAGAATTTGAATGTGAATTTTTGGGTTCTGTAAATACTTTAATATCGCCGTCTAAATTAAGACGACTTGCATATAAAAATCCAATTAAAACAAGTGCTGGATTAGATGTTCATATAATGCCAGAAAAAGGGCATACTTATATGTTGGTTGCAGATGTATCAAGAGGACTTGCAAATGATTATTCTGCATTTTTAGTTATTGATATAACAGAACTGCCATATAAAGTTGTTGCGAAATATAGAGATAATGAAATTAAACCTTTATTGTTTCCAAATAAAATATATGATGTTGGAAAAGCGTATAACCAAGCATTCGTGCTTGTGGAAGTAAATGATATCGGAGAACAAGTCGCACATGCATTACAATTTGATTTAGAATATGATAATATGTTAATGGCGATGATGCGTGGTCGTGCTGGACAGGTACTTGGTTCTGGACTTGGTGGAGCTGGTAGGTCGCAACTTGGAGTAAGAACAACAAAATCTGTAAAGAAAATTGGTTGTTCTAATTTTAAAACTCTGATAGAATCAGATAAACTTATTACACAAGATTATGATTTCATTAATGAAATGTCAACTTTTGTTATTCATGGAAGTTCATATACGGCAGATGATGGGTGTAATGATGATTTGGTAATGTGTGGTGTATTGTTTTCGTGGTGTACTACCCAACAATTTTATAAAGAATTAACTGATATTGATTTAAGAAAAAAGATAAGTTTAGAATCAGCAGAACAACTTGAAAGTGATATGTTGCCATTTGGGTTTGTCGTAGATGGTTTAGAAGAAGAAAATGTCGGTGAAATGGTAGATGATTTTGGAACTCGGTGGTCACCTGTTATAAGAACAACTGACGATTTTTAATTATATAAATTCAAGTAAATCATTATCTATTTTTAACCAACAATTATAACAAACAATTTTACATTCGGATAATAATTGCTTGATTTCTTCTCTACTTGATTCATTTAACCCTTTTCTTTTAGAGAGTTTTCTAATTTTCGCATCATGTGGGTGGAATTTAAGACATATTGTTTCACTTTCACTACAATATTTGCATGATTTACCAATCAGATACTCATTTAACCACTGAACACGCTTATAATAGTTTCTTCTCGCAACTTTTTTAATGGTATCTTTATATTTGTCGTAATGATTATTACCCATAAAACTATTTATATGTCTTATCACATATAAAACATCTTTTTTAGAAACATCAATTTTATAAATATTATTAAAATCTAAAAAGATTTTTATGATAATATCATAAATTTTAATAAAAGGAGACACAAACATGGGATTTTTAGTTTCTCCAGGTGTACAAGTTAAAGAAATAGATTTAACTAATGTCATTCCTGCTGTTTCTACTTCCATTGCGGCTATTTCATTGCCTGCATATAAAGGACCAGTAGAAGACGTAGTAGATATTAGTTCTGAACAAGAACTTGTACAAACTTTTGGAAAACCAAATGGTAGTAATTTCGAGCCTTGGTTCGTTGCTGCCAACTTTCTTAAATATGGAAATGCATTAAGAGTTGTAAGACCAACATCTGCAATTGTAAATGCTTGTGTAAGTGGTACTGCTGTATTAATTAAGAATGACGACCATTACCAAGAAAACTATGCAAGTGGACAGGGTTCTGTCGGCGAATGGGCTGCAAGAACTGCTGGTACTTGGGGTAATTCAGTCGGCGTTTCAATGTGTCCAAGTGCAACTGCATTTGAACAACATATGGGTGACACTTATCAAGTTAATGACGCATCTGCAGCTGCATTAGATACAACTATAACTGTTGATAGTAATGCTGGTAGCACGATTAATGTCGGCGACTTGGTATCTTTCTCATCTGCTGACGCTTCATCTGATTCAAGTGCATTTAGTGCTGTAACAGGACATGAAGGCATTGAATATGAAGTAACAGCAAACAGTGGTACTGTATTGACTATTCGTCAAAAAGACCACGGTGATGGTAAAGGATTAGAAGCTGCCGTTACAGATGATTCTTATATTCTTAGACGTTGGAGATGGTATGATTTATTCTCTACTGCTCCAGGCACATCTGCATGGGCAACTGCAAATAGTCGTGGGTCAAATGATGAAATGCATGTAGTCGTATATGACACAACTGGTGATATCACTGGAAGTGATGTTGATGTAAACGGTCAACGAACAGCGTCAGTTATTGAAACTTTCGCACATTTATCTAAAAACTCAGCTGCAAAAACACCACAGGGTGGTACTAATTACTATCCAGATGTAATTTTTGCACAATCACAATGGATTTATTGGACGGACCACAATTCAAGTGGCTCAAACTGGGGTACAGATACAACTTCAACATATACTGCTGTAAATTCGCCAACCTTAAACGCACTTTCAAGTGGTACTGATGATTATTCAGTAACAATCGGCGAACACACAGTCGCATATGACAGATTTAAAGACCCTGAACTTATAGATGTTAATCTAATTTTAGCAGGGACAACTCCAAATAGTGCAACAGATGGTGACACATATGGTACAATGTTAATCGACCTTTGTGAAAAAAGGAAAGATTGTATTTGTTTCATCTCGCCAGCAAGGAATGATGTTGTAAATGTAGCAACTGCATTGACACAGACTGACAATGTTAAAACATATTTTGATACATTACCATCTTCATCTTACGCAGTATTTGATAGTGGTTACAAATATATGTACGACAAATATAATGATGTTTATAGACATGTTCCATTAAATGGAGATGTTGCTGGGACTTGTGCAAATACAGATATAGTAACTGACCCTTGGTTCTCACCTGCTGGATTCAACAGGGGACAAATCAGAGGTGCAGTAAAACTTGCATACGACCCAAAACAAGCACACAGAGATACTCTTTATAAAGCACGAATTAATCCAGTAGTTAATTTTTCTGGACAGGGTGTACATTTATTCGGAGATAAAACTGCATTAACAAAACCAAGTGCATTTGATAGAATCAACGTAAGAAGATTGTTTATCGTTCTTGAAAAAGCAATTTCAACTGCTTCTAAATATCAACTTTTTGAATTCAATGATGAATTTACAAGAGCACAATTTAGAAATATGGTTGAACCATTTTTAAGAGATGTACAAGGTAGACGAGGAATTACAGACTTTAGTGTAGTTTGTGATGCGTCAAATAACACAGGAGAAGTCATTGACAGAAATGAGTTTATTGCTGATATATACATCAAACCAGCAAGGTCAATCAACTTCATTACACTAAATTTCATAGCAACAAGGACTGGTGTCGCATTTAGCGAGGTCGGTGGTTAATAGGAGAGAACAATGGCAACATTAGACGAATTTAAAGCTCAGTTAATCGGCGGCGGTGCTAGACCGAATCAGTTTAGAGTTACATTAACACCACCATCTGGAATCGTAATAGAATTAGATGTAAGAAGAACATCTTTTCTTGTTAAAGCAACTAACTTACCAACACAAAATATAGGTGAGATACCTGTACCATTTAGAGGTAGAACACTTTATATGGCAGGTGATAGAGCAGAATTTGATGCATGGACAACAACTATCATCAATGATACTGACTTTATGGTAAGAAACGCTGTTGAAAGATGGATGAATGGTATTAATGACCTTGCAGAAAATACAGGTGTTACTGATGTTTCTGATTATCAGACAGACGCAACTGTAGAACAACTCGATAGGGATGATACTGTGTTAAAAACATATATCTTTAGAGGATTATGGCCACAAAGTTTGGGTGCAATTGAATTAAGTCATGAGACTGCAAATGCACTTGAAGAATTTGAGGTTACTTGGAGATATCAACACTTTGTAGCATCTGGAGTAAACTTCTAATTTAGTCTTACTAAATAATAGTAGTAAGAAAATTAGAAGGCAGGTAATACACAATGGCAGAACTCTTTGGGTTCAAGATTACCAGAGTTAAAGAAGGAGAAGGCAGTGGTGAAGGTTTCACCACTCCATCCCCTGATGATGGGGCAGTTGAAGTCTCAGGCGCTGGGCATTTTGCATCAGTATTAGATTTAGAAGGCAAAACAAAATCAGATGATGATTTAATTCGTAGATATCGTGATATCGCACAACAAGCAGAGTGTGATATGGCAGTAGAAGATATCGTTAACGAAGCGATTGTCGCTGACGAAGCGGACCAATCCGTTTCGCCTATTCTGGAAAACGTACCTGTTCCAGAAAATATCAAAAGAAAAATAAGAGACGAATTCAATAATATTTTAAGTCTTTTGCATTTTCAAAAGAAAGGACATGATGTTTTTAGAAGATGGTATGTTGACGGAAGATGTTATTATCATATGATAATAGATAAAGAAAATCCGAAATTGGGTATCAAAGAATTAAGATATATCGACCCTCGGAAAATTAAAAAAGTAAGACAAGTTAATAGAAAGAAAGACCCTAAAACTGGATTAGATTTAGTAAAAAATATAGATGAATTTTATGTATATAATGAAAAAGGAATGCAACAAGGTCTCAATACTTCTGGTATTCAAATCGCTAGCGATTCAATCGCATATTGTACATCTGGATTAATAGACCAAAACTCTGGTAGAGTTCTTTCACATTTACATAAAGCAATTAAACCTGTTAATCAATTAAGAATGATTGAAGATTCTCTTGTTATTTACAGAATATCAAGAGCGCCAGAAAGAAGAATTTTTAGAATTGATGTAGGAAATTTACCTAAAGTAAAAGCAGAACAATATCTTCGTGATGTAATGAATCGTTATAGAAATAAACTTGTATATGATGCAACTACTGGTGAAATCCGTGATGATAGAAATCATATGTCAATGCTAGAAGATTTCTGGCTACCAATCAGAGAAGGTGGTAGGGGAACAGATGTTCAAACTCTGCCTGCTGGACAAAATCTTGGTGAAATTGAAGATATAAAATATTTTCAAAAAAGATTATATCGTTCACTAAATGTTCCAGTTTCAAGACTTACAGAAGAATCTCCAGGAACAGTAGTGGGTGCTGGTAGGTCAACTGAAGTAACAAGAGATGAATTAAAATTTACAAAGTTTGTTCAAAGATTAAGAAAGAAATTTACAGGATTGTTCCTTGATGTAATGAGAACACAATTAATATTAAAAGGAATAATCAATGACGAAGATTGGCATGACATGAAAGAACATATCAATTTCAATTTCTTAAAAGATGGACATTTCTCAGAATTAAAAGACGCAGAACTATTACAAAACAGAATAGATACTCTTGATAGAATGCAATCATATATCGGAACATTTTATAGTAAAACTTATGTACAAAAATATGTTTTACGAATGAGTGATACCGAGATATCAAGAATGAAAGATGAAATTAAATCAGAAAGTGGTGAAGGTGACCTTAATGTGCCAGACCATAGTGATGGCGTAACAAGATATCCAATTATGCCTCCAGGTGCTACTCAAATTGATATGACAAAAACTGAAGAAATGCCTGAAGATGATGAAGGAGAAACTGGAGAACCATCAGATGATGAAGGAGATAAATTATAATGAGTGATGAAGTTAAAAAAGTGATTGATTCAATCGAAAAAGGAGATAATATCGAAGCGGAAAGGGGATTTAAAGATGCCATGACGACAAAAGTCGCAGATGGACTTGAAGTTAAAAGACAAGAAGTCGCAGGTAATATAATTAAAACAACTGTTCCCGAAGAAGCTCCTGATAATGTCAACGATAAACCAAATGAAGAATAAAAAGTTCGAAGATTTCCTTTCTCAGATTTCTGAGAAAGATGAACACAAAAAAACTAAGGGATATAAAAAGCTTTCTCCGAAAATGAAGAATGCTGTGGACTTTATTATGAAAAAAATGCACGATAAGCCACAAAATTTCCTAAATAGTTTTGATAACAGTATAAAAGATACTGCAAGAAAATTTAAAGTAACGAAAAACGAACTTATGGACTATTTTGAAAAAGAATTATTTGCAGTAATGTAAGGATAGAAAGATATGGCAGTAACAAATCAAACATTAATAGATACAAGTTATAAAACAGTTATCAAAACAGTAAGTGATAACGCATCAAATAGTGCAGTAAGTGTTTTAGACGCATCTGCAATGACTCTTGCATCTACAGACCCTAGATTATCTATTGCAAAAATATGGTGGTCTATTGAATCTGCATCTGGTGGTGTCGAACTTTTATGGGACGCAACATCAAATGTTCAAGCAATTATTTTAACAGGCAACGGTACTTATGGTTATGATGCTGGTCAACCAGCACTGACAAACAATGCTGGTTCTGGAATTAGTGGAGATGTTTTGGTCACAAATGCGACTGGTACATTTACTTTAGTTACAGAATTCCACAAAGTATCTGGTTGGACTAACACTACATAAGAGAGGATAGTTAAATGGCATTAAAGTTAATCGCAGAACACATAGAAGATGTAGAATACATTACTGAAGAAAATGAGAAAGGTGAGAAAGAATATAAAATAAAAGGTATATTCATGCAGGCTGATGTTAAAAATCGGAATGGTAGAGTATATCCGTTTGATATTCTAAAGAAGGAAGTTGCTAATTACAATAAGAACTTCACAAGACAAAAAAGAGCATTCGGTGAATTAGGACACCCAGACGGTCCGACTGTAAATCTTGAAAGAGTTTCACATATGATTACAGCATTGTATCCAGATGGTAAGAACTTCATAGGAGAAGCGAAAATCATGGATACACCAATGGGTAAAATTGTCAAGTCGTTGATGGATGAAGGTGCTAAACTCGGAGTATCTAGTCGTGGATTAGGTTCTCTAAAGGAAAAAAATGGTGCATCATACGTTAAGGATGATTTTTACCTAGCAACGGCTGCTGATATCGTTGCCGACCCATCTGCACCAAACGCTTTCGTAGAAGGTATTATGGAAGGGAAAGAGTGGATATGGGACAACGGTATATTACAAGAAGCAGAAATTGCACAACATAAATTGGAAATTGAGAAAGGAATTCAGTCAAGAAACGCAAACATTTACGCATTAGAGTTTGCAAAGTTTCTCAAAAAACTTTAATTTATAAATATTATTATAAAAAATATAGGAAAAAGGAGATTTCCACATGTCAGAAATAGATAAAACAATTGAGGAACTTGAAACTGAGGTATTAGCCGAACTCGAAGCTGCTGATTCTGAAGAAGCTCAAGAAGTTGCTGAAGAAACTAAAGAAGAAGAAACAGCACTAGATGAGAAAAAAGCTCCGAAAGTTGAAAATAAGGACGTAGAAGATTTAGGTCCTGCTGTTACATCTCCTACTGACGCTAAATCGTCATCTGCAAAATCTGGTGAAAAAACCAAACAAACTAAAGACGCTGCACATAAACATGCTGCGCCTGCAGATAAACCAGAAAAACTAAAAGCAGAAGATATGTTAAAAGCAATATCTGATAAATTATCGAAAGCAGATGAAGCTAAGTTAGAGAAGATGTATAATAAAATCGTTAACGAACAAGTCAAAGATGACGAGGACGAAGACGAAACTAAACAAGAACTTGCAAAAGCCAAAGAAGAAAAGAAAGAAGCAATGGAAAAAAGAATTAAGGAAATCAAAGTCAAAGAAGACGTTGATGCCCTAGTATCTGGAGAAGATAAACTTTCAGATGAATTCAAAGAAAAAGCTTCTACAATCTTCGAAGCCGCTGTAAAATCAAAAGTCAGAACAGAAATTGAAAGACTAGAAGATGAATATACTAAGGAACTTACTGAACAATCTGATAAATCAAAAGATGAGTTAATAGATAAAGTTGATTCTTATCTTGACTACGTAGTTCAAGAATGGATGAAAGAAAACGAACTCGCAATTGAAAGAGGATTAAAAGGTGAGATTTCTGAGGATTTCATTAGTGGTTTAAAACAATTGTTTGACGACCATTACATTGATGTTCCTGACGAAAAATATGATGTGTTAGAAGCTCAATCTAAAAAAATTGAAGAACTTGAAGAACAACTCAATCAACAAATTGAGAAAGATAAAGAACTTCATTCAGAAATCGGCGAACTAACAAAAGATTCTATCGTAAAAGAAGTATCAGACGAATTAGTCGATACAGAGGTAGAAAAGTTCAAAGGTCTTATTGAAGATGTTGACTACACAGATGCTGAAAGTTATAAATCAAAACTTGAAACATTAAAAGAGTCATATTTTCCAAAAAGAGCTGAAGAACAAAGCACAAATGAAATATCAGATGACGAAACTGTTAACGAAGTAGAAACATCTGATAAGATGGCTGCGTATATGTCCGCTATCAGTAAAACTCATAAACGTGCAAAATAATAATAAATTGAATTATATTGATGGAAATAGAGACGTATACTAAAGTAAAATTTAAAAAAGGAGACGCAAAAAATGTTTCAATCTAATAATTTACAAGAAAAGTGGCAGCCAGTCCTTGAACACCCAGAATTGGGCGAAATCAAAGACCCTTATAGACGTGCTGTAACTACTGTAATTCTCGAAAACCAAGAAAAAGCGTTAAGAGAAGATAGAAGCTTTTTACAAGAAGCTGCGCCAACTAACTCAACTGGTTCTAACGTAGATAATTGGGAACCAATCCTAATTTCACTCGTTAGACGAGCAATGCCTAACTTGATTGCATACGACATTTGTGGTGTGCAACCAATGACAGGTCCTACTGGTCTTATTTTCGCAATGAGAAGTAGGTCTGTATCACAAACAGGTGCTGAAGCGTTAGTTAATGAAGCTGATTCTGGTATATCTAATGATGACGCTGCTGGTGATTTAACATCATCTGCAATGACTGGAAGCAACCCTGCAACTTTAAACGATTCACCATCTGCTGGTACATACTTGTCGCCAGGCGGCATGTCAACTGCACAAGGTGAAGCACTTGGAGATGCAGCGGCAAATGCTTTCGCAGAAATGGCTTTCTCAATTGAGAAACAAACTGTTACTGCTAAATCCAGAGCATTAAAAGCTGAATATTCTATGGAACTTGCACAAGACCTTAAAGCTATTCATGGTCTTGACGCTGAGACTGAGCTTGCAAACATTCTCTCTGCAGAAATACTTGCAGAAATAAACAGAGAAGTTGTAAGAACAATTTACATTGTTGCGAAAAAAGGTGCCCAGATTAACACAACTACTGCTGGTATCTTTGATTTAGACACAGACTCTAATGGTAGATGGTCCGTTGAGAAATTCAAAGGACTATTATTCGCTATCGAGAGAGATGCCAACGCTGTTGGTCAACAAACAAGGAGAGGAAAAGGTAACATAATTATTTGTTCTGCTGATGTAGCATCTGCATTACAAATGGCTGGTGTACTTGATTACACTCCTGCATTAAACTCAAATCTTAATGTTGATGATACTGCAAACACATTTGCTGGTACATTAAACGGAAGATATAAAGTTTATGTTGACCCATATGCTGCTAACGTAGCTGCTTCGCAGTATTATGTTGTAGGATATAAAGGTAGTTCACCTTATGACGCTGGTTTGTTCTATTGTCCATACGTACCACTACAAATGGTAAGAGCAGTTGGAGAAGATACTTTCCAACCAAAAATTGGCTTTAAAACAAGATATGGTATCACAGGCAACCCATTTGCTTCAGGTGTACTTGCATCTGGAACAGCTGCTGGTGATGTCGGTGCGCTAGACGCAAACGATAATGTTTATTATCGCAGAGTCAAAGTCACAAATCTGATGTAGCTTTTAGTTACATTAGTTTGTTACTGCAACTTACGCAAGTAAAAACGCAAGAGAGGGAACTTTTAGTTCCCTTTTTTGTTTGATACTATACATGAGGTTTGTTTCTTTATAAATAGATATATGAACCCCCTAATTAAAACAACAGATGATAATTTCCACAAAGAAGTTCTTGATTCCGACATTCCTGTTCTGGTAGATTTTTGGGCACCTTGGTGTGGTCCGTGTAGAATGCTTATTCCAACATTGCAACGGATATCAGAAGAAAATGCTGGAAAAATAAAGATTGTAAAAATTAATATAGACGAGAATCAAGAAACGGTGGCAAAGTTTAAGATTAGAAGTATTCCAACAATGCTAATTTTCAACAAAGGTGAAGTTGAAAAAAGGATAGTTGGTTCATTACGTAAACAACAGATTGAGACAATTTTGGAAGAAATTTTCTATAGAATTTCTCAACGGACCATCTATAATGCATTATAGGAGTAAAAATGGCAAAGTTAGGAAAAAAGTTAACACAGGAACACAAAGATAAGATAAGCAAGGGTTGCATGGGACATGTACAACCAGAAAGTCAGAAAGAAGCTGTAAGAATGGTGCAGTCTATGACTTGGATAGTAACCACACCACATGGAAAGCAAGTACGAGTAGTCAATCTTTGCGAATACGGAAGGAAACACAACCTCGGTCCAGCATGGCAAGGCAATTGCGTAAAGCACGGTCATAGCAAGGGTTACTACGTCAAAAGAGTATCAAGAACTAAATCAGACATTAAAAAAGGACGTATACAGGTAAACCCTTGACTTTATGGTTAAATATGTTATACTCTCATTATTATTATGGACAATACCGCTTTATGCAGAAATAAAAAACGAGGGGGTCGTAGTTCAATTGGAGAGAGCCCCTGGTTGTCGACCAGGAAGTTGTGGGTTCGAGTCCCATCGACCCCGAGGAAGTATTGTAATAAATGGATTGTCTTGGCATGATAGCAATATTGGATTCAATGAAAAGAATTACGGTTTAGGATTAGAAAAAGATTTAAATAAAAAAGTTTTTATATATGGTGGTTTTTTTAAAGATAGTTTTAATGCAACAGCAAAATATATAGCAACAGGTTATAGGATTTTATCAAAAGGAGATATTAGTTTTAACGGAATCGTAGGAATAACACATAAAAATATAAATTGGAATGAAGATAGGGTGTTGCCGTATATACTTCCAAGTGTTTCGTTTTATAATTTTAATCTTGTTGTATTACCAGAAGGTGGATATAAAGACTATAAATGGCCTACAACATTATTTCTTCAATATAAACTAAATATTAATAATTAATGAAAAAACTAGAAAAAATTCAAAAAATGATTGAAACAATCAGGAATTATGGTTCTGCCATTGAAGAAGAAGTATTATTAACAATGCAAATTGTTCCAAGAGAAAAATTTGTAAATGAAAATCCGTTTGGTAATCATCCCGTAGCAATAGGTTATGGACAAACTATTTCGCAACCTTTTATCGTGGCATATATGACACATAAATTAAATTTAAAACCAAATCATAAAGTATTAGAAATAGGAACTGGGTCAGGATATCAAACTGCTATCTTGTCAATATTATGTGAATCTGTTTATACGGTAGAAAGACTTAAAGAATTATCTGTTAAAGCACAAAAGATACTTGAATCTTTGGAATATAATAATATACAATTTGCGATTGAAGATGGTCATGATGGTTGGGAAGAACATGCACCTTATGATAGAATCATGGTAACTGCAACAGCAAAAGGCGTACCTATGAATTTATTAAGACAACTTAAAGTAAATGGTAAAATGATACTTCCAATTGAAATTCCTAACGGTAAGGAACAATTGATTATGGTAACCAAGAAAGATTCTGATTGTTTATATGAACAAGAAGACTTAATACTTGTGCGTTTTGTGCCTTTGGTACATGGAACTTCTTTAAAATATTTACAAAAAGAATAGTTGGTTGGTACGTTTCTTGCATCATTATATGATAGATTAAAGAGATTGAATCTTATAAATATAGATAATGTACGAGGAGTTTATAATAAAATAGACACAGATGTTTCTATATCTATAGGAACAATTTTCGCAAACAAAAAAAGAAAACTAGGAGAACAAAGATGATAAAAAATATTTTCCTTGTTCTATTTGCATCTTTACTGCTTACAGTAGGTTCGATTGCAGACGGAACGGCAAATAATGAATTTGAAAAGGTAGAAAATAATGTCATAGTTAATTTTGGTGACTTGACAGTAGGACATAGGTCATATGTTGATGATGATGAAGCTCAACTTATATTAGGTTATAACGTATGGGATTCATTACAAGTTCTATACAAGAATGTAACTGGAGTTGGCGAAGACCAACACAAATTCAGACTTACACATAATACTTTTCAAGTAGGTAATTTTTATGCAAACGCTGTTGTTGAATACATAATGAAAACAGATGACGGTGATGACGTTGTAAGAGTTAGACCAGAAGTAGGTGTAGCATTTCCTATAACTGATAAACTTTCAGCTGGTTATTCATTCTCACCACATTGGGATGTTGACCAAGATGAAGATAGTTGGCTATGGGAACATAATCACTATAGACACGTTGCTGGTGTTGATTATCAAATCAATGACCAATTCACTTTAGGTGTTTTCGCTGAGATTCACCGAGATGCAGAAAATAAACTTCAAGAACAGTTCTTAGGAACTGAATTGAGATTCAATTTTCCTGCATTAGCCATTTTTCATAAGTAAAGATGGAGATTTAAAGGGGGGTTGCAAAACAACCCCTTTTTTTCGCTTGACAAACCAAAAAAAATGTTATATACTATTATAAATACTAATAATAGGCAAGAGTGGTTTAGATTCGAGTTAACGTTCATTAACTCACGGAGAAAATCAAGAGATTGATACTATAAAAATCTAAACATTCCACTCATGCCTTATCTTCTTTATAAATATTAATATGGCAACTGTAACAAATACTTTATCAAGACAACCCACTAAATTAGATTATGCTGCTCCTACGCAGTTTAAATTTAATATCTTTAATCTACCTAAAGTAGAATATTTTATAATCACTGCCAATGTACCAGGTATAAGTCTTACTGCTATAGACCATGCCACTCCATTTAAAACGACACCTATTTTGGGTGACGGATTAACATATGATAATCTGGATATATCTTTTATTGTAGATGAAAACTATGAAAACTATCTTGAACTTCACAATTGGTTGGTCGGGATTGGTTTTCCACAAAAAAGAGAACAGTTCAAAGATTATAGAGACACAGAATCAGGCAGATTTCCTGGTGCAAAAACAAGACACACAAGCAAAGATATTGGAGATACAAAACTCGGAGCTGCAACTCCAGATAAAAGTTTATATAGTGATGCAACAATGACACTTCTTTCTTCTAAACATAACCCCGTTGTCGAAGTTAGGTTTAGAGATGTCTTTCCATTGACAATGGCGGCATTAGAATATACTCAAGCGGATACTGATGTAACATATTTAACTATGACAGCAAGTTTCGCTTATTCTCATTACGAAGTTATAACTCTATAAATAATAATATAACGACATAAACTATTGACTTGATTGAAAAATAAGGTATAATATATAGAATGGATTTAAACACGTTACAGGAAGAAGTTGATAAAGATGTTAAAATTAAATCTGACCACTTAGATATTGAATCTTTACGAATTCCTGAACTTCACAATAAATATTTAAAATATTATAATCGTTTCCAATTAATTCTTAGAAAAACAGAAACAGACTATAAAGAACTTTATAAAGAGAAGTGGGAATATTATACTGGCAAATCTTCACCACAAGTTTATAAAGAAACCCCATTTGAGTTTAAAGTTTTAAAAGCAGATGTTCCAACCTATCTTGAAAGTGATAAAGACTTGATAGAACTACAACACAAAATAAATTATAACAAAACAATCGTAACATATCTTGAACAGGTTTTACGGTCAATAAATAATCGTACATTCACGATTAAAAATGCAATCGAATGGAAAAAATTTGAAGCGGGAGTAATATAATGACAAAGAAAAATTCAATTGAATCGAAAAAAGTAGAACCAAAAATTGGCGATTACATTCAAGAATATCCAAACATCTTGTCACCCAAACTTTGTAATCAAATTATAAAGTATTATGAATCAACTGGTGAATTTGAAAAGAGTACATATAGCACAGATAGTGGTTTGTCGTCTAAAACCGAAGAACGAGTAAGAATGGACGAACAATGGATTACCAGAAAAGAAAAGGGTGGATTGTATGGCGATTTATTAGCAGGATTTAAAATTGCGTTACAAAAATATTCAGAACTCTATCCAGATGTTGTGATACAACATTCTACACCTTTTCGTTTAAATCGTTATTCAGCACCAGGTGGATTTATGGTCAGACATATTGATAACATACATCATAGTCATGGTCAACGATATGGATTTCCACACATTACAATGTTAATGTTTATGAGTGATGATTATAAAGGTGGTGAACTTGATTTGTGTGATGGATTGTATGTTAAAAAACCTAAAACTGGAACTTGTGTAGTTTTTCCGTCTAACTTTATGTATCCACATGAAGTAAAACCAGTTACGGAAGGAACAAGATACACAGTTATGGTTTGGTTGATGTAAAGGAGAAAATTATTATGAAAGAATTACAACATTATAGAATATTTCCTACTAATGTTTTTTCATTTAAAGGTGAAAGTATAAATGAAAAGAAAATGCAGGAATATCTTAATAAGAAATCGAAAGAAGACTCGGACAGGAAAGGAAACTGGCAATCTGAGCCCGAATTGCATAAAAATAAAATATTTAAAGCATTGGCAGATAATGCACTTGAAGCTACTCAAGCAGCTTGTGATGCGTTAAAGTACGACCCTAGTTACAAACTTGAAATTACAAGCATGTGGGGTAATATCTTACAAAAATATGAATGTCATCCACCACATACACATTCAAATAATGTATGGTCGGGTGTATATTACATAACACAATCGCCAGGACAAAGCAGTATTCAATATTTTATTGGACAACAACAATCACAAGTTTTGTTACCAAGAGTAACTGAACAAAATTTAGACAATGGAAACCTTGTTGGTTTTCCGTCTGAAAAGGGACAGGGATATGTGTTCCCAAGTTGGGTAGTACATTGGGTGCCTCCCCATTTAGATACGACACCAAGAATAAGTGTCGCATGGAATATAATACTTAGAGGCGAATATGGACACCAAAAGGATTTCCAATACGCTAGAATTTAAGATTGAAAACAAATGTCATCAACTCTCCAGTCATGTATTGTAACCAAAATAAATGAAGTCTATCTACACTTAGATGTAGAACGAAATGTCGCTTATGAATTATCAGATTTTTTTACATTTGAAGTTCCAGGTTCAAGATTTATGCCGAGTGTTCGTAATAAATTCTGGGACGGAAAGATTAGACTTTTTAATCAACAAACTGGAGAAATATATTGTGGTTTATTGCCACAAATTAAAGAATTTTGCAAACGCAATGAAATAGAAATCGTAATTGCAGATGATGTTGAAGCTTCCAGAAAGATAGATAAACCTGTTGTAAAAGATTTTATTGAATCTCTCAAACCAAAATCCAAAGGAAAACTTTTAGAAGTAAGAGATTATCAAGTAGATGCAGTTCATAATGCGATTTCAAACAATCGTGCATTGTTATTATCGCCTACTGCGTCTGGTAAATCACTTATTATCTATGCGTTAGTTCGTTATTATCAAATGATGGATTTAAAATCATTGATAATCGTTCCTACAACAAGTCTCGTTGAACAAATGTATTCTGATTTTCTTGATTACGGATGGAAAGAAAACTATTTACAAAAATTATATCAAGGACACGATAAAAAAGTTATAAATGATGTCATGATATCAACTTGGCAATCTTTATATAAAATGCCGAAAAAATATTTTGATGAATTTGGTTGTGTCATAGGAGATGAAGCACATTTATATAAAGCAAAATCTCTTACAAGCATTCTTACCAAATTAACTAATGCAAAATATCGTTTTGGTTTGACTGGAACTCTTGATGATTCACAAACTCATAGATTAGTTCTTGAAGGGTTGTTTGGAAGTTTAAGTAGGGTTGTTAAAACTAAAGAGTTAATGGATTCAAAAACACTTGCAGAATTAAATATTAAATGTTTGTTGTTAGAATATTCAGAAGATGATTGTAAATATATAAAAGATTTTAAATATGCACAGGAAATAGATTTCTTAGTAACATCTGAAAAAAGAAATGAATTCATTTCAAATTTAACTGTATCCACGAAAGGAAATACTTTATGTTTATTTCAATTGGTAGAAAAACACGGCAACCCTTTACATGATTTAATAAAACAAAAAGTTTCTGCAAACAGAAAAGTATTTTTTGTATTTGGTGGAACGAGTGCAGATACAAGAGAAGATATCCGAAGAATAACAGAAAAAGAAAACAATGCTATTATCGTAGCTTCTTATGGAACATTCTCTACTGGAATTAATATCCGTAATTTACACAATGTTATTTTCGCTAGTCCATCTAAAAGTAGAATCAGAGTATTACAATCAATAGGTAGGGGATTAAGAAGGGGAGATAACAAGAAAAATGTAAAACTTTATGATATTGCTGATGATTTAACACATAAAAGTAGAAAGAATTTTACTTTAAAACACTTTATAGAAAGGATTAATCTTTATAATGAAGAACAGTTCGAATACAACATTAAAAAGATACAAATGAGATAAATATAAGTATATGAGTGATTTAGCTAAAGAACTCCCAACATATTATATAATTAAATTTTTTAATGGTGAAGAAATTGTTTGTGATTTAAATCATATAGATGAAGAACAAGTAAAATTAATTAATCCAATGAAAATTCATGCTTATCCTAAGATGACAGAAACAGGACAAGTCAAAGAACAAATTGCACTTCATAGATGGTTACATCCTTACACTAACGAAACAGAGTTCACTGTTGGTAAAAAAAACATAATGACAATTGCAAAGTGTTCGGATACAATGATGATATATTATGAAAACTTTTTATTTAAAAAAGATGATGATAACTTAACACACAAAGAAGTTGAACTAAAAAATCAAGAGAAGAAACATACAAGAGAATATGTTACAGTTAAAACTGAAGATGATGTACACTAACTTATATTTGAAGAACCCACATGGTAAGTATACACAAAAAATATTTTTTGTCAAGCGATTGACAAGATAAAAAAGATGGTGTATAATATTATATAATGAAAAAAAGAAAATCAAGAAAAACAACTGATGAACATTATGTAGATAACAAACAGTTTCTACAAGCGATGAAAGATTGGAAAGAGGAATGTAGGATTGCGAAAAATTTAAACAAACCTGTTCCAATTGTTTCTAATTACATTGGCGAATGTTTTATGAAGATAGCAAATCATTTATCGTATCGCCCCAACTTTATTAACTATACTTACAGAGATGAAATGATTTCAGATGGAATAGAAAACTGTGTACAATATAGTTATAATTTTAACCCAGAAAAATCAACCAACCCATTTGCATATTTTACACAAATAATTTATTATGCATTTGTGAGAAGGATACAAAAAGAAAAGAAACAATCCCATATTAAAAACAAGATGATGGAACGAGATGTTTTTGAACCCTATATAAAACAGAAAGGGGACACAAACGATTATAATAGTCCAGCATTTGATGAGTTTAAAAATATGATGTTGCCGGAAGAAGATGTTTATAAACCTAAGACCAAGATTAAAAGTAAGAAAAAATCTTTAAAGAAAAAAGGAATAAACTTGGGATTAGAAATATTCATGGGTAACGCTGACTAACAATTTAATATTATGAAGATAGCAATAATCGGCGACCAGCACATGGGTGCAAGAAACGACAACCTTTCGTTTGTAAAATATTTTAAAAAGTTTTATGAGGAAATATTTTTTCCTTATATGGACGAACATAATATCACTACCATAATAAATTTGGGCGATATGTTCGATAGAAGAAAGTATGTCAACTTTAATACTTTACATTTTACAAAAGAAACATGGTTAGAACCTTTAAGAAAAAGAAACATTAGTGTTCATTGTCTTGTAGGAAACCATGATACTTATTTTAAAAATACAAACGAGATAAATTCTTGTAATCTTTTATTTGATGAATATGAAAATATCCACATATATCCAGAACCAGAAGTAATTGAATTTGGTGGAGTGCCAGTATTGTTTATGCCTTGGATGAATGCTGAAAACTATCCAGAGTGTGTTCGTTATCTTCAACAAGCAAAAACTGATATATGTTTTGGACATTTAGAAATAAGTGGGTTTGAACAACATAAGGGACATCTTGCAGAACAAGGTTATGATAAAAGTTTATTTAAAAGATTTGAATTAGTTTTTTCTGGACACTACCACCGTAAATCAGATGATGGACAGATTTGTTATCTTGGAGCTCCATATGAAATGACATGGAGTGATTACGAATGTCCAAAGGGATTTCATGTCTTTGATTTAGATACGAGAGAACTAACAAGGATTGAAAATCCACATAAGATTCATAAAAAGATTTATTTTGATGACAAGAAGAATGATTATGATAAACATGATGTATCACAATATAAAGATTCTTATGTAAAAGTGATTGTTGTTAACAAAAAGGATTTTTATAAGTTTGATAAGTTTACGGATAGACTTATAGGTGACTCTGAAGCATATGAAGTAAAAATTATAGAAGATTTTTCTGAAATAAATGCCGAGAATATAAGTGATGAGATTATGGAGAACACAGAAGATACAATGACGTTGGTTGAAAAGTATATTGATGATATAGATACAGATTTAGATAAAAAAAGATTAAAAGAGATAATGAAAAGTTTATATATTGAGGCAAGTGATTTAGATGTCAATAATATTTAACAAAGTCAAGTGGAAAAACATACTTTCCACTGGCAATAACTTTATAGAAGTAGACTTAAACTCTAAATCAAAAACATTGATTGTGGGTGAGAATGGTTCTGGTAAATCTACTATTCTTGACGCAATTTGTTTTGGATTATTCAATAGACCTTTTCGTCAAGTTACCAAAGGACAACTTGTTAATTCTGTAAATGAAAGAGATGGCGAAGTTCAAGTAGATTTTTCTGTTGGACAACAAAAGTTTAAAATTATTCGTGGTATTAAACCAAACAAGTTTGAGATTTATTCTAATGGAACAATGATAAATCAGGATGCAGCTGCTAAAGATTATCAAAAATATCTTGAACAACAAATACTTAAATTGAATTATCGTTCTTTTACCCAAGTTGTTATCTTGGGCGCTTCTACATTTGTTCCTTTTATGAAACTATCATCTACACACCGTAGAGAAGTTGTAGAAGAAATCTTGGATATTAAAATCTTTTCGTTGATGAATCTTTTATTAAAAAACAAGTTAAAAGATATCACTAATGATATTACTTCTATAGACAACGAATATAAATTATACGAACAGAAAATAGAACTTCAACAAAAACATTTAAAGGATTTACAAGACAACAAAGATAAAATTATTGATGATAATAATAAAAAGATTGAGAAAAATGTTAAATCTATTACAACAAGACAAGATAAAGTGGACAAACTAGAAATAAAGAATGTAGATTTTATGAAACAGATTGAAGAACAACCTATTATCGCCAAGAAATTAAAAAAATTAAACAAACTTCATAATACAATAACTGAAAAAGAAACAAGGATTAAGAAAGAAGTAGAATTTTTTGATAACAACGAAGAATGTCCTACATGCGAACAAGTTATTGATTCTGATTTTAAATCTAAAGCAGTAGAATTAAGAACAAAGAAACTTAAAGAGTATATCCTCGGATTAAAAGATATTGAAAAGGATATTGATACGAATGAACAGGAACTTGATATCATAAAAAATATTTTGGAAAAAATTAAAAAGAATGATGTTGAGGTTGGTAAACTAAATTCTTCAATAGAAGAACTAGAAAATGTTAATAAAGAATATGAAGATGAGATTAAATCATACACTGATGAAGATGCTACAGAAAAACAATTAAAAGAACTAACACAACTACAAGAAGATTTATTTGCCTTTGGAAAAAGAAAAGCAGATTTAATTGAAGATAAACATTATAATACTGTTGTAAGAAATATGTTACAAGATACTGGTATCAAAACCAAGATTATTAAAAGATATCTTCCTGTAATGAATAAACTAATAAATGGGTATCTATCTTCAATGGATTTCTTTATTAATTTTACTATAGATGAAAACTTCAATGAAGTTATTAAATCAAGATATCGTGATGAGTTTAAATATTACTCTTTCAGTGAAGGGGAGAAAATGAGAATTGACTTATCATTGCTGTTCACATGGAGAGCGATTGCTAAAATGAAGAATTCTACAAACACGAATCTTTTACTTCTTGATGAGATATTTGATAGTTCATTAGATACAACTGGAACAGATGATTTTTTAAAGATATTAAACACATTTAAAGATGAGAATGTGTTTGTTATTTCCCATAAAGGTGATGTCCTGTTTGATAAGTTCGCACATATTGTTAAATTTGAGAAAATTCAAAACTTTAGTAAGTTGGTAGATGTAACATGAGAAGGGTGTTGACATTTTAAATAGATATGTTATTATTATTAAGCGGGTATAGTATAACTGGTAAGTACACTATTCGTCCAGAATAGAGGCATGGGTTCGAATCCCATTCACCCGCTCCAAAAATAATTCTTGCCAAATGAAAACTAATGATTACCTTGTAATTAAGATGTTGCCGAAAGGGATATCTTAAACTCGCTTAAAAGGAGATAAAAATTATGACAAGATTAGTTCGATATACAACTAACGAGTTAGATGACCTGTTTAAATTGACACCGTTTTCAGTCGGTTTTGATAGTATGTTTGATAGGTTATTGACAAACACTTACAATACATCTGCGACATATCCACCTTACGATATAGTAAAAGTGGATTCTGGTCATTATGAAATTAGAGTGGCACTTGCTGGATTTACCAAGAAAGGTATCCAAGTCAAATGTGAAGATGGCACTTTGAGTATTGAATCTGTTGAATCTGATTCTAAAGTTGTTGACAAAGAAGAACATTTGGTTCATGGAATTTCCAGTAGGAAATTTAAAAGAGCATTTACTCTTTCAGATGATATGGTGGTAAATGATGCTACATTTAAAGACGGTCTATTGACAGTCAAACTTGAAAAAATCATACCAGATGAAAAGAAACCAAAAACGATAGACATTAAATAATGGTGTTTATATTTTATTATGAGAGGGGATTGTTTTTACAATCCCTTTTTTTATAAAAAATTTTATATTGCCTATTGACAAGATAGGAGAATAAGGTATAATATTAGAATACAATTAAAGGAGTTACATTATGAAACTAAGTGAACAAACCAGAGAAGTTCTTAAAAACTTTTCTACTATTAACCAAAACTTATTGGTTAAGCCTGGGAAAACACTTACCACTATGTCGGCAATGAAAAACATTGTTGCGAAGGCAGAAGTTGGTGATTCATTCCCAAAAGAATTTGCGATTTATGATTTAAATGAATTTTTAGCCGCATTATCTTTATTTCAAACACCTGATTTGGATTTCCAAGAACATTGTGTTGTTATCACAGAAGGGAAAACAAAGAATAAAACTTTAAAATACTTTTATTCTGACCCTAGTGTTATAACTTCACCATCAAAAGAAATACAAATGCCTGAACCAGAAGTATCATTTGAATTTAAACATGATACATTCAATAGAGTTATAAAGGCATCTGCAGTTCTTGGAGTACCTGACCTTGTATTGAATGGAAGTGGTGCTTTATCGGTTACAGATAAGAAAAATTCTTCAGCAAATAATTTTTCGGTTGATGTTGATACGGAAGGAATAGGCGATTATAAGTTTTATTTCAAAGTTGAAAACTTAAAAATTATTTCTGGTGACTATGATGTAGAGATTTCTTCGAAGAATATCTCACATTTTATAAATAAAAGCAACGACAAGACTGTTCAGTATTGGATTGCACTTGAACCAGATTCTTCCTATACTGTATAGTGTGTGGTGGAGTGACGAAAATTGGAAAAATATTTTAGAAAAATATTTTCTGCAGATGGTTGGAAACATTTTTGGGGAAAGCCAGAAATAAAACCTTTAGATGAAATTGACTGGGACAAAATTTGTAAATACAGTATGATATATTGGGGAACAGTTTTAATATGGTCAATTTGGTTATTATAGTATTATGAATAGGGTGAATATATTATGGAAAATACATTTTTATTTGTTGAAAAGTATAGACCAACAAAGATTAGTGATTGTATATTAGCGAAAGAACTTAAAGAAACATTTTCTAAGTTTGTAGAACAAAAACATATACCGAATCTGTTATTAACAGGTGGCGCTGGTATAGGGAAAACTACGGTTGCGAAAGCAATGGTAGATGAAATTGATGCGACTTGGTATATGATAAACGGTTCAGAGGAATCTGGAATTGATATCCTACGAACTAAGATTAAAAACTTTGCATCTACATCTTCATTGGAAGGTGGTAGAAAATATGTTATCATTGACGAAGCAGATTATCTTAATCCACAATCTACACAACCAGCATTGCGTGGATTTATAGAAGAATTCCATAAGAACTGTGGATTTATTCTTACTTGTAATTTTAAAAATAGGATTATTGAACCATTACAATCGAGATGTAGTGTTATAGATTTTATTATTCCTGTATCAGAGAAACCAATTCTTGCAGAGAATTTTTTTAAAAGAGTTTCAAACATATTAGCAAAAGAACAAATACCCTTTGACGCAAAAGTTATTGCAGAACTTATTAATACATTTTTTCCAGATTGGAGAAGAATGTTAAATGAGATTCAAAGATATTCTGTATCTGGAAAGATAGACGCAGGGATTTTAGTCAATCTTTCAGATGTAAACATGAAAGATTTGGTATCTCATATGAAAGAAAAAGATTTTAAGTCAGTTCGTAAATGGGTTGTAGAGAATATGGATAACGACCCTGCTAAACTTTTTAGAAAAATATATAACCATGCGAATGATTATATCGACCCAAGTAGTGTTCCCCATCTTGTGTTAATCCTTGCAGAGTATCAATACAAACAAGCATTTGCTGCTGATAGCGAGATTAATGTTCTTGCGTGTCTTACAGAAATTATGGGGCAATGTAAATTTAAATGAGTTACGAATTAAAGTCATATCTTAATGCAATCAACTATACGAAAGAAAAGTTGATGGATACTGATGATGAGATGTGGGAAAAGAAATACCCGTCTTTTATTATTAATAAGGCATTATCTGCATTTGAGGAGTGTATTTTACTGGTAAACGAGATTAACATTAAATCGCATATGGATAAGAAGTTGCAATTCGAATTTTTAATAAATAGTTTAAGAAAAAGGAAAAGATTTTCTCCATGGTTGAGAAAATCAAAGATTAATGATTTGGACGTGTGTAAAGAATACTATGGTTACAATAATGAAAAAGCAAAGGAAGCTCTCCAAATACTTAGCAAACAGCAATTGCGAATCATCAAACAAAAATTAAACAGAGGTGGAACCAAATGACGGAAACAAAATGGGACATTGAACATATGTTAGAAGTGTCTTTAAAAGAACCAGATGATTTTTTAAAAGTTAGGGAAACATTATCAAGGATAGGTGTTGCATCAAGAAAAGAAAAAAAGTTATTTCAATCTTGTCATATATTACATAAACAAGGGAAATATTATATAGTGCATTTTAAGGAATTGTTTGCACTTGACGGAAAAGAAACGAATATCAATGAAAATGATATTGCTAGAAGAAATACTATAACACAACTTTTGGCAGATTGGGGACTTGTTTCTATTGTCGGCACTAACGAACCGAAAGCACCATTAAGTCAGATAAAAGTTATTTCTTTTAAAGAAAAAAGTGAATGGATACTGGAAACTAAATACAACATTGGAAAGAACATAGAAAAGAAACCAGAACCAAAAGATAGTTGATTAAAGGAGTATATTATGGCAAATGATTATGAATTAAATATTATGGCTGATGATAAAAAGGAATCACAACATCCTGCTATATTGAATGCACTAAAATTAAAATATGAAAGTGAAATCGCTATAGCAAAAACCAATATTGATGTTTATCTTGTGAATTCAGTTGGTGTTGGCCAACATCCAACTATAGTTGAAGCAGTTGAGTTAGAACTTAAAAAAGTTGATAACGCACAGAGTATGCTTGATGTTATTCAAAAGCATTATTCATAGAATAAAAATATTATATGATGTTTTATACCAATGTATATCAATGGGGTGATAATTTACTTGTCCGTGCTATCGAAAACGACAAACGAGTTTCGAAACGAGTAAGATATGAACCTACTTTGTTTGTTCCTGTTCAGAAACAAACTTCGTTTACTACATTAGATGGTAAGTTTCTTACACCAATGAAATTTACTTCTATAAAAGAAGCGAAAGAGTTTGTTGAACTGTATAAAGACCAATCTCATTTGGTTTTTGGACACACCCAATACGCATACACTTATATCGCAGAAAAATATCCAGATGATATCAAATGGGATTATAATAAATTACTTTTGATTACGATTGATATAGAAGTTGAATGTGAAAATGGATTTCCAAACCCCAAACAAGCGATAGAACCATTACTTTCTATCACAGTAAAAAACCACCAGACACAAAAAATAGTTGTTTGGGGTATTTCAGATTTTACAACAGATAGGGATGATATAACTTGTATTAAATGTAAAGACGAAAGACATTTACTTGAAGAATTTATGGTGTTCTGGGAACAGAATACTCCAGATATCGTAACTGGTTGGAATATTGATTTTTTTGATATTCCTTATCTTATGAATCGTATCAAACAATTGTTCGGTGAAGATAAATTAAAAGTATTTTCTCCATGGGGCAATGTAAGTGATAAAGAAGTTTATATGATGGGAAGGAAACACCAGATGTATGATATTCTGGGTGTTGCGATATTAGATTATTTGGAACTATACAAAAAGTTTACTTATACAAGTCAAGAAAACTATCGTTTGGAACATATCGCATTTGTTGAACTAGGTAAACAGAAACACGAAAACCCATATGAAACATTTAAGGAATGGTATACAAAAGATTATCAGTCGTTTATAGAATATAATATTGCAGATGTTGAACTTGTTGATAAACTTGAAGATAGATTGAAATTGATTGAACTTCTTATTACCATGGCGTATGATTGTAAAGTGAATTATAGTGATATGTTGGGTTCAGTAAAATATTGGGATATATTGATTTATAACTATCTCCGTAAGAAAAATATTATTGTTCCACAAAAAAGAAAACACACGGCAAAGGCAGAGAGATACGAAGGTGCATATGTTAAAGACCCACAAGTTGGTTTACATAATTGGGTTATGTCTTTTGATTTGAATTCGCTATATCCACATTTGATTATGGAATTTAATATATCCCCAGAAACTTTGATTAAACAAGTTAAGAATATTGATGTGGATAAGTTACTAAACCAGAAAGTAGATACATCTTTTCTTCCAGAGAATACTACGATTACACCGAATGGTGCGATATTCAGAACTGATAAAAAAGGATTTCTTCCAGAATTAATGGAAAAGATTTATAATGATAGAGTTATCTATAAAAGAAAAGCATTAAATGCTAGTCAACTTTATGAAGATACAAAAGATAAAAAATATCTTAATGATATTTCTCGTTACCACACAAAACAATTAGCACAGAAAATTCCTTTGAATAGTGCTTATGGTGCTATTGGAAATGAGTGGTTTCGTTATTACGATATTCGAAACGCAGAAGCGATTACAACTTCTGGACAACTTGCAATCCGTTGGATTGAAAAGAAGATGAATGAACATCTTAATAAGTTGTTTAATACAGATGGAGAAGATTATATTATTGCATCAGATACAGATAGTATCTATGTTACATTTGATAAACTTATATCCCGTGTATTTAAAGAAGATGCATCGCCTACAAAGATTATTAATTTTCTCGATAAGATTACTAAAGAAAAAATTGAACCATTTATTGATAAATCATATGAAGAACTTGCAAAATATTTAAATGCATACGAACAAAAAATGGTGATGAAACGAGAAGTTATTGCAGATAAGGGAATATGGACTGCAAAGAAAAGATATATTTTAAATGTATGGGATAGTGAAGGTGTTAGATATAAAGAACCACACTTAAAAATAATGGGAATTGAAGCAGTAAAATCTTCAACACCTGCTTCGTGTAGAAAAAAGATTAAAGAGGCACTTAAATTAATAATGACTGGTGATGAAAAAGAATTAAATAAATTTATACAAGAGTTTCGTAAAGAGTTTTTACAATTACCACCAGAAGATATTGCATATCCACGTTCAGTAAATGGTGTGGGCAAATTTATGGACTCAAATGCGTTGTATAAGAAAGGAACACCTATACACGTTAAAGGTGCGATATTATATAATCATTTATTGAGGGAAAATAAATTGATTGATAAGTATCCTATAATCCAAGATGGGGATAAGATAAAGTTTTTTCCATTAAGACAACCGAATATATATCAATCGAATGTGATGTCTTTCTTTACAAAGATGCCAAAAGAATTTGAGATTGATGATATTATAGATTATGATACACAATTTGATAAGGCATTTGTAGAACCACTTAACTTTGTTATTGAAAGGATTGGGTGGAAAGTTGATAGAAGTTATGGAACACAATTATCTTTGGAGGATTTCTTTG
>Ga0098035_1000183_pt1 | contig 33321 bp, 46 predicted proteins | sample 3_EtaG_FD_75046 | JGI IMG/M metagenome (GOLD analysis project Ga0098035, IMG submission 75046) | Marine viral communities from the Subarctic Pacific Ocean - 3_ETSP_OMZ_AT15126 metaG | ecosystem: Environmental > Aquatic > Marine > Oceanic | place: Pacific Ocean | collected 2015-01-07
AAGACAATCCGGCTCCTTGGATGGAACGTATTGTGAGGTATTGTTATGTGGGATAAAGTAATAATTCTAGGGCAGAGCACCTAAACGTGGAGTAATAATGCCAAACGGACAAACAAACAATATGTTAACTCGTATACAGTCACTGCTGGCTATAGTCACAGTGCTCGCTGCTGGGTTTGCTGGATACATGAACCAGAGTGCCACTAGGGTGGTGGACGGAGCAGTGAATAAACATAACGTAGCTGAAGTAGTGCATGTACAGGCTACAGGTAAGCACAATGATCGGGCAGATTCTCACTACGCCCGCAGTAGTAACGTAAACAACAAGTTGAATGCTCAAGCACAGGCTATCGTTAAGATAGAAGGATCTGTTAAGTCCCTAGCTGCTTCTGTTGCAGACCAGAAAGAGGATATGAGAGAATTAAAGATTGGACAGAAAGAAATCCTAACGTACATAAGAGATAAGTAGAATGATAGGTATCCTTAAAGCCTTAATAACCCCTATAGCCTCCGTAGCCTCTAATGTCATAGAAGCCCGCTCAAGGTCTAAGGAGCTTAAGGCTGCTAAACATATTAAAGAATTAGAAGGAATTCAAGCAGCAGATGCAGCCGAGTTCTTTGCAGACAATAAAAGACAAGAAGGTTTATCTAGTTCATGGAAGGATGAGTACATAACTATAATTATATCCATCCCATTAATACTTAGCTTCTTAGGGCCTGAGTATGCTGCTATAGTTGAAGAAGGTTTTGAAGCTCTAAAGTCTACCCCGGACTACTATCAGTGGTTAGTGATAGCTGTCTTCTCAGTAGGCGCAGGAGTCCCATTGGCATCTAAGACTGTCAAGACCATACAAAGTATTAGGAGGCTATAGTGACTAGCCCGTATCCAACAAATTTTAAACTGACCCCGGAGATGCGAGAAGTAATTGCACAAGCGGAAGCAGCCGGAACAGCGGTCACTAGTGCTAGTGGAGCTGGGGGGAGCCCGAAAGCAGCCGGAACAGCGGTCACTAGTGCTAGTGGAGCTGGAGGGAGCCCCTCTCCAACGTATCCAAATTTTGAACTGACCCCGGAGATGCGAGAAATAATTGCACAAGCGGAAGCAGCCGGAACAGCGGTCACTAGTGCTAGTGGGACTAGCCCGTATCCAACGTATCCGTGGAACCCCGAACCTGTTATACCTGACCCTAATGACCCTGATGATGATCCTCCTGTCACTATCCCGGTAGAGCCTGATCCCCCTACTCAAGAAGAGAGGTTAGCTAATACCACTCAAGAAATTGTAGATTTATCCACTGGGGAAAGAAAGTTATCTGAAGATACTAGGGCTGACCTAGCCAAAATAAATATAGCGGATGGTGAGACAGCAGACGAGGATATTCAGAAACTAGAAGACCCTGAGGACATCATAGCCTCTAAAGCCGCTGCACCTAACATAGAAGCTTCTGCTGGGATAGTAACAGACGCAGCCGCTCCTACTACACTTGAAACTTCTAAAGCAGAAGCGGTATCCGCAGGCGTAGCTCCTGAAGTAGAGGCAGCTAAAGGCGAAGTCTCTAGACTAGCTAATGCAGACGGCCCTAATTATAACCCGGATATTGATGGAGCAGTAATAGGCCCCGAAGACATTGAAAAGGGCAAGGCCTCTACACTAGATGGAGCGTTATCTAGTGGAGCCTTTGCAGGGGCAGCGCAGGGCGAAGCAGCCCAATTCGTAGGTGATGCTCCTACAGCACAGACGTTATCTAGAGTAGCCTCAGTAATCGACAAGGCCTCTACGGGCATAACATCACAGGTAGAAACTGAAGGGCTTCCTTCTCTTGCAGAAATAGATATAATGCCCGCAGACATCGTGGCAGAAGTGGCTGAGCTACCTGAAGAAGCCCTTGTGTCTTCTCAGATGAATAGTCTTCTTAGTGGTATGGAGGAGGGTAAGACTCCTTCGTGGGCACTACCAGCAGTAGAGGCTGTTGAGAATATGCTAGCCTCTAGGGGCTTAGGAGCCTCTACAGTAGGCCGTAATGCTTTATTCAGTGCAATAGTCTCTAGTGCATTGCCTATAGCGCAGGGTAACGCTCAGGCCCTTAAAGAGCGAGCAACACAGAATTTAGCTAACAAGCAACAAGCAGCCCTACAGAGCTCAGCTCAACAGGCTACAGCAGGTATAGCACAGTTCCAGAGCGTAGGAGATATACTACAAGGGAACGCCCAACTAGCTCAGCAGATGTCTACTGCCAATATGTCGGCAGAGAATCAAGTTAAGCTGGCTAACCTACAGGTAAAGAACCAAGCATCCTCAGAGAACTTGAGTGCAGCGCAGCAGACAGAACTGGCTAACCTACAAGCGGAGCTTCAGGTTGGTACACTCAATGCTAAATTGGCTCAAGAGATGGGCGTAGCTAATCTTACTGCAAAACAGCAAACAGCAATAAGCAATGCAACTACTCAAGCTAAATTTGATACAGATAAGTTCACAATAGCTCAACAGGTTGAATTAGCTAATAGCAAATGGATGCAGACTGCTTCGTTGACTAATGTAAGTAATGAGCAACAAGCCATAATGCAAGAGACTACATTAATGGCTAGTAAGGATTTAGCCACAGCAGAACATAATGCTAAACTGGCTATAAGTAATGCTCAAAATTTCTTATCAATGGACATGGCAAACTTAAGCAATGAGCAGCAGGCAGTAGTACTGCACCAGCAAGCTCAGCAGCAGTTTATGCTTAGTGATCAGGCTGCCACAAACGCAGCATCACAGTTTAATGCAGCATCTGAGAACCAAATAAACCAGTTCATGACGAACTTGGCATCGACTGTAGAAGTAAGTAACGCTACCCAAGCTAACGCGATGGAGCAGTTCAATACTACTCAGGAAAATGTTATAGCTGCTCAGAACGCAGGGAATGATATACAGGTCTCGAAGTTTAATGCACAACTAGATGCTCAAGTAGATCAATACAATGCTGAGAAGGACTTCATGAAGGATCAGTGGAATAAAGCTAATGCTCAAGCAGTAGAGCAGAGTAACATAGCATGGAGAAGGAATGCCAACACTATAGATACTGCTGCACAGAACGCCATTAATCAACAGAACGCTACAAACTCTTTTACTCTAGAGACCAGCGCCCTGAACAATTTATGGCAAGAGGTGCGAGATAATGCTGCCTTTGATCAGCAGAACTGGGCTAACTATCAGACACAAGTAGCCAACCTGTATGCTACGGCGTTATCGCACGAAACATATGCTACCCATACAGATGGTAAGAACATTCAGATGATTATGGGTGTAATGGAAAGTATATTTGAAGAAGGTGGAGGAGAGGAATAATGGGATTCTTTAAGAAAGTATTTAAAGGTGTCGGTAAAGTCTTCAAGAAGATCGGCAGAGGCATTAAGAAGATCGCAGCTAAAGTAGGAAAAGTATTTGGTAAGTTTGGCATACTAGGCCAACTGGCTCTTATGTTTATTCTCCCCGGAGTAGGAGCAGCCCTTACGGGCTGGTTAGGGGCATCTCAAAATGTGGTGCTCCAAGGGATAGGAAAAGTTTTAACGACTGCTGGTAAGTTTGCTAAGACTGCTGGTAATGTGTTCAAGACAGCCACTAAAGCAGTGACTGGTTTTGTTAAGCACATAGGTGGCACAGTACTTAATAAGATGGGATTTAAAGTAGGAGAAAAGTCTTTTGCTACAGCCTTTCAGAACTATACAAATGAAGTAGTAGGTAGTGCTAAGGATATACTTAAGCCTTTTGCCAAAAATACCCCTATACTTGAGCTTGAGCCCCTTCAATCACCAAACCCCCCTGCTGGACACCAACCCAAGTTTAATTTAGAGGGTAAACACGGGTTGGATCCCGCGCCCCTTCACTCACCAGTGGAAGGAGCCAAGCTTAAGTTAGACGCATCCTCATTACTGGATAAACCTCCTGTGTTTGAGCCCCTTCAATCACCAAAACCCTCTGCTGAACACCCACCCAAGTTTAATTTAGAGGGTAAACACGGGTTGGATATCGCGCCCGAACCCGGATCCAGATTCTATCGAGGGCAAGGCGACCCCGCGCCCCTTCACTCACCAGTGAAAGGATCCAAGCTTAGTTTAGAAAAGATTCTAAATTCTGTACAGGACTCTGTGGATAAGAAGTTTCAAGATACCCTTAATGACCCTAAGAAATTCTCCTCTAATCTTGTTAACAATGTAAAGGGTGCGTTTAAAGACGCTATCCAGAAATTTCCTGAAACCTCTGTAGACACCGCATTCAAGACAGTCACGGCACACCTTCTTAGTGGTGGCGCAAAGGAACAAGAGTCCCCTTCTTTCGGCACTCCATACCTTAGTGCACCGGGTAGAGAGTATATCGACATAAGGCGAGAAGGAGATATGCAACTTGCTCAAGGACAGAACTATGGCTACACAGGCGATAAGTACTTTGAAGGTCTCTCACCACAGCAGGCTCTAGATACGTATAATGTTTATCAGCAGACATTTGGAAGGTTAGTATAGTATGGCAGAATCAATAACAACACCAGCAGATCCAGAGGTCGTAAAAGCCCTACAGGGGATGCAAAGGCCTATACCCGGACAGAGTCTTACTAATGACCCAGAGAACCCTGCGCCCTACGAAAGAGCGCCTAAGTTCTCTAATGTCAAACAGGCTCAAGAGTTCATATTCGAGAAGCTAATAGACGAAGAGAACTTCGAGCCCCTTATGAATCTCCTAGAAACAGGAGAAGCTAATATCATGGAGGTTACTCAGAATCTACTGTACTCAGGGTTTCGTGCTGGATTCTGGAACCCGGATATGATGTTGTTATTGGCTGAGTCCACTGCGTATACTGTCATGGCATTAGCAGAAAGGATGGGAATAGATTATCAAATAGACGATGAAGATAATGAGTTACAGGACGAAGAAGGAGACATGGCACAAAGGCAAACCAACTTAGAGCAAGCCTTCTCTCAAAAAGCCCCTACTTCCTCTGCTGCTATCCCTAAAGATATTCAGAATAGGATAAAAGAGTTGCCTGCTCCAAGTCTACTAGACCCTAATAAGGCAGTACCAGCAGAAGACGAATCACTCTTAGAGAATCCAAATGGCGAACAATAGAAAACCAAGCATAGCTCCACTGGGTGAAAGCCTCTTAGCAAAAGCAAAGAAAAGCTCAAGAGGCGACAGCGACGATATGATCAAGGCGCTATTGCTCCAGTTCGGAGTATCCTTAGGAAATAGTATCTTGAACAAGAAGGCTGGTGCTTTCTTGGATGACTCAAGAGTCAAAGCAGCACGTATGCAGCAGCGCAATGCTATTACGGATGCAGAGAATATACTCTCTACTCAGCAAAAGATCGAAGCATCCAATAAATCGGCTGAAGAATACTTCGCTGATCTACGCAGGCCCACAGTAGAGCAAGGGATCTCTGAAGCACACAAAGAAGAATTACTTAATAAGGATGCTTATAATACATGGATCACTAAGCAGTCTAGAATATTTGGCAGAGAGGAAGCCTTAAAGCATAGTGAGGCCCTGAGTGCTGCCAGAAACATTGGAACAATGGAAGAGTTTGAACGCTCAGTGGCGTTGAAGAATTCTAGGCCTAAGAATGTTGCAAAGTGGGCAGCCAGAAGGTTCACTTCTTTATTTGGGGGAAAGTCTCAAAAGGAAATTGATGAAGAGGCCTACCAAGAAATCGAGTCCGGTGAGTTTGGTGGCCGAGCAGAGGATTTAGATTTTTTCCGTAAAGCTTATTTTAAGTCACAGAACTTAGCAGCCTCTTATGATTACACCAAGGCTAAAATAAGAGCTAGGGACTTTCCAGACGAGATAAAAGAAACAAGTCAGATCATCGTTGAAAAAGGAGAAGTACATCACATCATTATTCCAACGATTACAGATCCAAAAACAGGGAACACGAAGGCGGGAGAAGCAAGGGCTAAGAAGCTCTTTGTAGTTGAAGAAAGTGATGAAGATAAGAAGAAGAATGATAGGGCCTTTATGAAAGCCCTCTCGGCTACGTTTCATTTTATCAATGATGGTTCTAAAGTTCTACGACCTAACGCTATGGAGATGTTAACAAAAAGCGCAAGAGATCTAGGGATTAATTTAACTGACATAAAAACCCCAGAACAATATACCCAAGTTAGTGAGATATGGACAAGACTGCATGGGGATGTTAATAACTTAACAGACCCCTTTAAGGACAGGCAGGCCATTGCAATTTTGGAGACTATGGGTGGTGATATGCAGAACATTCAGAGGATTATGGCTAGTATTTCTGACAATGATGAAGAGAGACTACAAAATTATGAAAAACTGCTTGTAGAGATGCAAGCTTTTGCTAACCTAGTACGAAGCTATAACACAGACCCACGCAGTGGTGGCAGTATGTACCCAAAAAGTAAGGAGGATAAGGATTAATCCATGCCTAGGACAGTAACCCTGCCTAATGGGTATCCGTACTACGGTGTCCCTGATGATGAGCCCTACGAAGCGGTTCTTGAAACAGGGTACAGAGAAGGCAAGATAGACAGGCCAGAATATGTAGAGCCATCTGAACCTGATCAAGAAACACCCCCAGCTACGAATCCCCCTGAAGAACAGCTTAATAATATCATGGCTGATATGATCTCTCGCCCTGATTATTATCCTACTGCTGGTTCAGAAGAGCACAGTAAAGAAGTAGGTATAGATACTGGTAGAGTTCTGGGAGGGGCAGTGTCAGGCATCAGGCAATTTGTCTTGGATACCTACAATAATTTAGGGACACCTACGTCTGATGAAGATATAGAAATACAGAAGAAGCGCACAGTAGAGATTGTTACGGATGTTGTGGGTGCTTTTGGGCATGATCCTAAGGACATAATAGATGAAGTTACGGGCAAAGTAATGCCTACAGAGACTGTGGTGGGTGCAAGTCTTGAGTTAGCCCCCTACGTAGTTGGCCCAGTACTAGCAGCTATCGCAGCCCCGACCATCCCTTTGCTTGCTGGGGCTGGTACTGCGTTAATTGTAGATCAAATCTTAGCTGATCCTGATTCTAACGTAGCTAACGCATGGGCAGACTACCTTCCTGAATCCTTTCAGCATGAAGTAATAGACTACATGGCAGCAGAGCCAGACGACTCTAATGCTAGGAAGAGGATGAAACTGCTTGCGTCAGGTATGAGCCTAGAGGCTCTGATGGTTCTAACGGGCGGCCTAGTCAAAGGAACAGCTTGGCTGACTAAAAGGTGGCTTAAGCCTCCAAAGGAACTGACTGATAAAGAAATAGGTGAGTCTATTGTTGACTACTTAGATGACGCAAGAGAGGCTGTTAGTGTATCTAACCCTCCTAAAAAGGCAGTCAGAGATCCAGAGACAGGCACAATACATTTCACGGTTCCTGAGCCCACGTTTACTGAAGCTCCCCAAGGGGCTGATCAGATCATTAGACAAAATAGCTCATGGTTGCGTAGACATTTCCAACAGTATACCCAATCCAATGGGTACTTTAGCCCTAAGGCCTATAATGCCTTTAACGATTCTCAGTTTGCTCAAAGACAGAATATCGCAGCAGCGGAGCACATAGGCAAAAGGTTGCATACGGCTATGCAGAATATTACTGATGTTACAGAGAATAAGGCTGTAGCGGCTAGGGTACAAAGAAGCTGGAACGAAGGGCTTAAGTTCTTATTAAAGGATGTTCCAGAGGCAAAGAAAGCTCAAGCATTTGCTGACTACCATGAATTACCTTTGGATGTTTCTGAAGAACTCTTAAGTGCTCGTGGTCTTATTGATGATTTGTCAAAGAAGATATTGAATTCTAATATGGTTTCTCCTGAGCTTAAGAGAATTATCAAGGATAACCAAGGCAAATACATACGTAGATCCTACAGGCACTACGAAGACCCCGGCTACACTCCAAACTCTTTAGATAGAGAGAATGCAGTACACTTCTTAGCCAATAAAGAAATGAAGAAGAATCCTAACCTCCTGTATGAGAATGCTTTAGAGCAAGCAGAAGTACAAGTGAAGAATATATTAGGAGAGGATAGCCCAGAAGGGGCTTTCAGGTACTTTCAGAGTGCTCGTAAAGTCAACAAAGCCCTCTTAAGCCAGAAGGAGGATATACCTAAGGAGATCAGAAAGCTCTTAGGAGAAATAGAAGATCCCTCAGAGCAGATACTACTCTCAGTGAGTAAAGTATCTCAAATGTACGAGACCAATAATTTCTATACTAATCTGAACAGACTAGGAACTACAGGGAAATACATCTTTGATGAGCATAATGTCCCTAATCCTAATATATTCAGCGTACAGATCAAAGGTACAAATAGTAAACTAGACGGCAAGTACACTACTCCAGAGGTCTTTAAAGCCATCCAAGGGGTTGAGTCACAATGGCTAGACCCTAATAGCACAGGCCGTATCTCCACGTTGTATAAGAACTTCTTGAGCCTTAAGGGTGCGTCGCAGGCCAGTAAGACTGTGTACAGCCACGTTACACATTTAAGGAACTTCCTTGGCGGTACTCAATTTGGCATGGCTAACGGAGCCAACCCCTTCACTAAAGCAGGGCATGCGCCCTTTAAGGTTCTCGCTAATCAGATCCGCCAAGGAGGCGATAAAGGGTTTGATGCAGCCTACGAGAAATACTTAAGGCTGGGTATCATCAACACCAATGTAAGAGTGGGGGAATTCAGAGCCCTTCTAGAGACAGGCTTTGAGTCAGGAGTAGATGACCTCTTAGATAACATTACACGCTTAGGTGATAAAGGACTCTACTACGCAGGCGCGGGCAGCAAAGGCTTCACTAGGGCTAAGAATCTCCCTAACCAAGTGTACGTTGCAACGGACGACTTCTTTAAGATTTCTAACTTTGCTCATGAGATGGATAACTTACGCCTTGCTCACCCTAAGGAAGCGCTAGATGTATTAGAGCAAGAAGCTGCCCGTATTGTGCGGGACACATTCCCTAATTACGATAAAGTTCCTAAGGGCATCCAAAGACTAAGAGAACTTCCTATAGGGAACTTTGTAGCCTTCCCTGCGGAGATAATGAGAACCTCTACAAATATAGTTAGGCAAGCAAGTAAAGAAATTACTTCGGGCAATAGAGTCCTAAGGATTAGAGGAGAAAAGAGACTAGCAGGCTTCATAGCCTCTATGGGTGGTTGGAATGCGCTAGGTACTGGCACGGCCCACCTAGCAGGTATGACTGATGAGGAAGCTGAGGCCGCCGCAGTGCTCACTGAAACTCCTTGGTCAAAGGATACACCGCGCAACTGGGTACGAATAGATGGGGAGTTGTATACTAATGACTCACAGTTCATTGACTCTTATAGTTTTATCAAAGAGCCAGTGCTCGCTGCTTACCACGAAATAGTTTCAGGCTCCTTACACGGCGATGACCTAGAGAACTTTTTAGTCGACGCAACTGCAAGGGCAGGGAAGAAACTCCTCAATCCTTTCGTATCTGAATCAATCCTTACAAAAAGTGTAGATGATTTGCTTACTGCGTGGAGTTCAGATAATGGTAGAACATCAGAAGGTAAGGCTTTGTTTACTGATGGGCTAACTAAGAAAGAGAAGACTGAAAACTTTATGGTTACGTTGCTGGGGGCTTTTGTACCCGGTAGTTATAATAGTCTCAGTAACCTTAAAGAAGCATGGGATCAGAATCTCCATAGGACTACAGGGAACACAAAGTCCTTAGGGGCAGAGCTTGTAACAAATATGACAGGAGTAAGGTTCACTAAGTTTGAACCAGAAGATTCTTTGAAGTTTGCCTTAGGGGACTACTCAAAAGATGTAGGTAATGTACTTACACTTACTCCAGACTACGAAAAAACTGGTGGGGATTTAGTAGATCGGTATCTTAATATCAATAGAAGCAAGTATGATCTTCAACGAGAACTATACAGGAAACTCAAAGCAGCCGAGACTATCTTAGGCCCCGGCAGAACAATTCAGATCATGAAGGAAAAGAAATTTGGTGACGAGGCTATTGGTTTCCTTTTGTCCGGGAAGTTTAAACCAGACGAGCCCACTGATAAGCATGTTGTAGACTTAGTGACTAAAACTTTTTCCTCTAAAAGGAAAGATATCCCAGAAGGAGAGAAAGCAGAGACAACAGCCCAAAGACTATTCAGCGCGTGGGCAGACATGATGGCTACTTCCTTAGAGTCTTTTGATGAAGATTCAGAAGAAGTAGAAGGGAGTAAAGAAAGGGCAGAGAGCGCGGGCACAAGACTCTTGAAAGCAGAAGGGGGCCTTGTGGCTGTCCCTAATGCTAAGGCTGAGCCTGATGAGAGGATTAACCCTATAACGGGTATGGCCTTTAACGCACAGGCCGGTGCTCTCCTCGATGACGACGCTGATCCTCTACTGCGTATGGGTTTTGCAGGTGGTGGTATCGTTAAGCTAATAAAGACTTTGGGTAAGAAATGGCATGAAGCCTTCAAGAATGCCGACACTACGGCAGCCCTAAGGGCTTCTGATAGCATTGCAGCGCACCCAGTAACCCCAGAAGACCTTAAAGAGAAGATGGTTGTCTCCTATATGAATAACAATAGGAGCATACGCAAGAGTCGATTAGATAAGAAAGGTACAAAGGACTTAGGTAACTTCGATGAGGTTATTCCTTTAGGCTCTGAAGAAGCTGATATGCTTTTAAGAGAGGGCTTCCTTCCTACTACAGAAGTAGGAGATAACACCCATATAATTGTACAGAATATAGTACAGCAATCTAAAGGAAAGAGCCCTACAAAACTAAAAGCCTTTCTAACTACAGAGCAAGGAGCCCTTGATTACTATAGTCAAGGTAATAGGCCCTTGTGGACAAGAAAAGGAAAGAGTGCTACCGATGAAGGAGCAACTCAGTGGCGCTCTCAAGACGATGCCGATACTTATTATAGTATCCCAGAACTACAGGGTACAGATGCCATTGCTTCTAATCTAGACATGAACCCTAATACCCTAGAGACTATTAAGTCCTTCAGAATTTTAGACGAAGAAGACTTTAATCAAGTAGTGCAGATGCTTGACCCTAAAGTAGGAGAACAAGCGAGTATCCCTCAGAAGTATATAGATTTTATTGAAGAGCATATCGTTGCAGTGCCTAAGTCTATTCAAAGAGTAATAGACACTCCACCAGCGAGCCCTAAAGAGTTCTTAAAGGGGAACCACCCTATAGTCAAGAAGACAGTGTTCAGGGTTACAGGAAGAGGCGACGAATCTAGTCGTGATCTTATTATGAGCGGAGTAAACCCTAGAGAGATGGGAGTCCACGCAGCGAGTAACACTACTCAAGCTAATACTATTGCTAATAGGAATTTGACTACATACTCGCCTGATACTCTTAATCCCGTGACTCCTAGGATAAGTAAAGCACAGGTTAAGGATGAGTTTGAAAGGGAGGGTAGACGAGCAGTAGATAAAAAAGGATCTGAAGTAGAATTAGAACCCTTCAGTATGGCGGAATACTACGGCTCAATGAAAAAACCCATTATAGTAAATGAAGACATAGGCTTATGGGATGCTAATTTAATCATAGACAATATGAAAGCAGCACGAGTGGCACGACAGACTCCTAAGCTTCTTACTCCTAAGGAACTGAAGGCCTTTGTCAAGAGCGATCCGAACATATGGACTGAAGTATTGGAAGGCTCGGTTGTGCAAGATAAGCAAGTGATGGAATATACGGATGCCTTTGCACGATGGAGAAGAGAGCCACAGAAGTACGAGAGTACTCTCAAGGCTATGGGGGAAGAACTAGAAGAAGAGGGTGTAGATTTAAATAACTTAGATTATCATTTAGATAAGTACTATGATGAGTTTGATCCATCGACTAGTGCATTCTTAGAAGGCTTAGAAGATGGCCTAGGTAGGAAGCTAACTGAAGCAGAGTGGGAAAGAATAGAAGGAATACAAACTCATGATATGGTTGAAGTGATTAACCAGCGCCTTTTTGATAGAGAAGACGTAGATCCTATAACTAGACTGTTATCTTCTGCCAATGACCACAAAGTAAACAAGGAGTTCACAGCTTTTCTTGAAGACTTAGAGTTTGATGGGGTGGCTTATAATAATACTGGTGAAGCTTCTTTGAAAGGAGAGGACACTATATCTTATATTTTCTTCAACGCAGAGCAGCTCAAAGCCAAGAACGCTATAGCCTTTAATCCTACCGATCCTCGTCCGTTATATAATAAGGGAGGGGAAGTAAAACTAGAGGATTACAAGGATAAGAACTTTGTAAAAAGAATTCTAGACCCTAAGAGGGATGTCATTGATAATAAGGATGGTTCTGTAGGCAGTCACTTGATGGCAGCCGATATAGTTAAAGGTAAGAACATAGCTTATCCTACTATCATAGAGAATAAAAAAGGTGAGCTAGAGAAACTAAGTGTAGAAGATGCACAGAAACATGCTATGAAGACCGGAGAGTTCATTGAGTTCAAGACTCTTGATGAAGCTATTGACTGGTCTATAAATTATAAAAATAACAGGGAAGGATTCCAAGAAGGTGGTGAAGTAGCTGCGCCCTTAGTGGATGCCCCACTACACGGCTCCAAGCACAAAGTTGTATCCCCTACAGCAGTGCCTCAGCGTACTAGGGGTGCTCTTAGCCTCTCATTACATAGGAAATTGGATGCCCCAGAGCAAATACTTTAAAAGAGAAGAGATGGAGTGTCAGCATTGTGGCAGCATAATATGGAGTTCTGAGTTCATGGAGTGGCTAGACTCTGTACGGTATGAGTGTGGCTTTGCCTTCTATATTACATCGGGCTATAGGTGTCCTGAGCACCCCTTAGAGGCCCGTAAGGACACCGCAGGGGCTCATAGTACAGGTAAGGCAGTTGATATCAGTGTGCGCGGTAGGAAGGCCTTAAGGGTGATTGAGGTGGCTCAGAAGCAGGGTTGCACAAGGATTGGTATTAATCAGAAAGGCTCCGCTAGGTTCATACATCTTGATAGAGCTGAGGAGACTATGACCTCCCCGGCTATTTGGACTTACTGACTTAGATTACAGGTAGCGATTAACAGCATCCATCTCGGTTTTGATATCGGCATGGATGCTTTTTATTGTGCGTCGTACAGTGTTCATGGCTGCATTAACAAACAACCAATCCTCAGGTTTAAAGATGTCGGCTACCCTCTTATTGGGGGTGTCTATAATTTCTGTCATGAGTAGGCCATCTACTAAGACGAGTTTGAATCCTACAAGTACAGCCTCTTTAGAGTTCTTTTTAGCCTTCATGGCATGTCCTTATCAATAGTTACTTTAAATCTTAGTCCCCCCATATTAAGCACATCACCAACCTCATGCTTATCTTCGCCATCAGGATCAATAAGTACATCATAAACCTGTTGGCTAATGCCGATGGTTACATGCTTAGGGGTTAAGTCGTTTGCGTATAGAGCCCTTTGTAATAATAGTAGAGCATTAGTGAATTCCATCCTCTAGTTCCTCTCCATTTTTAAACACTTTTGTATGAGCCCACATAGAAGCCATACAGCCTACTCCGCCCCCTAGAGCAAGAGCAATAATATATTCCCAAGGCATGTTACCACTCACTGCTGCAACAGCTACTGCTCCAATGACATACACTTCTGCTATAGCCATAAGAAGTGATGTAGGCAGTACAGGCAGATAATGGACATGAGCTACATTGCGTTGTTGCCAAGCCTTGAGGAATATGAAAATAAAATTAGCTAAGAACAACGTTAGTGGGGTGTTCATTGCTGTACTCCTTAATCAGTTTAGGCATAGCACCCTTAGGGGGCCTGTCATCATTAAGTTTCCCTACAGATTCTCCATCAATTATCATAGCAATACAGGCTATAGCATGATCTAAGTGGTGAACACCTGAGTCCTCAGCATAGTCTTCTCCATCATACCAAGCAGTTACATGCCTCATGAAGGCCCCGTAGTAGACTGTTGAGCTAATCTTCTTTTCTCTCCAGTTGAAGGGGCCATACTTGGCTGCTCCGTCTGCAAAGGCTCGGCCTAGGGCTGCCATTGTGCTTGAAGGAACAAGATGCAGAGGGAGTTTAGATAGGCCAAAGGCTGTTTTGGGGTTATCGTCTGGGTAGGAATCTGATATGTCGTCTTCTAGGGCTAACTCCAGTTGCTCCTGTATGCTTGGTCTCTTTGATTGCTGAAAGTAATTCTCTACCTCTTGTGCCAAGTCATTCCATTCTTCCATTGTAAAACGCTTACCATCATGTCCTTTAGTTATCATTCTTTTCTCCATTCTTCGGGGAGCGATCCTTCACTAAACCACCTAAAGCCGTTCTTAGTAGCCCATTCAGCGTGTGAAAACTTTGTTCCGTCTTTACGACGCTTTGTAGCAGGCATCGGCGCATGTGGATCTGCAAAGAGAAATATGAGTTCTTCATTTGCTGCCAACGCTTCTTTAACCCAAATATATTTATTGTACTCTTGATAGTCCCAAAACCTTCCTTTAGCCTCAAGATAAATATGCTTGTCTTCTTCTTTATTATAAAGGACAAAGTCGGTGTGGTAAGTGTGTTCAACCACATAAGGAATAGGATCTGGGTCAGGAGTAGGCACATGAATCCAATTGTCATTTAGAATCTCCTTGTCTAGGTGTGCTTCAAATTTGCTATCGTAACCAGCAGGCACACCTTTCTCTGCTGGACGTTTCTTTCTTGGTTTACGCCATGCCATTCAGCATCTCCTCAACAGTAGCGTTGGGGTTCTTCTTTAATCTTTTGTAGAACCACCGAGGCATGAAAGCATTTATCCTTAAACTATTGTTAGCAAAGAACATAGTCTCGTCTGGTAGCAACGATTCAAAGTTATCTAGTGTAATTTTGGTGGGGTCTTCAGTGTCAGGGACAAGGCTCCATAGCCACGCTATTGTCATGAGCTTACTTTTGCGCCTTAACTTTTTAGCCTTTATGCCACGCATGGGTCTACCCCTACAATGTAGCATAAGGCCCCTATCAAAAACACAAACACTAAAGTAACTACCATTCTGATTTCATCGTGATTCACAGTATCTCCTCGACCCTAGGGGCCTTGATAACCTCTGTAAAATATTCAATCTTTCCTGAGTACTGAAACTTACGTAGCCCAGCACCATCATTTGCATCGGCCCTACATAATTCTTTGTGAGGGCAGAAGCCACATAGGCGATTGATCGTCATATTGCCTGCTTTGCCATTAGGTATATCAGGATAACAAAGTTCAGGCGGTGTGTCAAGTTCCTTAATACCTTTAGCCTCAGCTATTCTTGAGACTATGTTGGGCTTGTCAAGATCCTCGGGGATGTATAAACATATCTCTCCTGTTACTTTATCTATAACAAAGAACCCGCCTCCTCTTGTACCCTTAGCCTCTTCATAGCCTGCTAGTTGTGGAAGATACCCGAAGGCATCGTCTTCTGCTAGTTGACCGGTAGCGAACTTCTTAAAGGAAAAACTTGAGGCAGTCTTAACATCCACAACCTCACCGTCTATTACACTATCCATGTGGCCTTTAATGCCCTCTACATTGACCTCCTGTTGCTCACAGGTAACAGCATGCCCTGCTGCCTTGGCTAACATAAGCAGTATCTGCTCAAGGATATGCCCATACAGGAATTTTATCTGTAGGCTAGGGTGCTCATTAGATATGCCCTCCTCGTTGTCGTCATTGAGGTCATAGTAGAGCCGACGATTAGGCTTACCTATATTGGACATACGCAGCCCATCATGACGACTTCTTATTTGAGGGGTTGCCCAGTGCATAATGGCTTCACGTATATCCTCGACACATTTATCTATGTGTGGGCCTATGTCGCCTTCTACAGTCTCGCCGTTATTTAGTTTGTCCAATAACGCATATATATCTGGCACTAAAGTTTTTAATTCCAACATTTTAACCTCTCAAGTATCTTCCTAGCCTTATGAGGCTGGATTTTAAACCATTCACCTTTTCGCTTAGCATGCTTAGCCAACTCTGCGTGGGCTTCTTCTTCGGCACTAAGTTTATTATCAGTATCCATTGCCCATCTGAGTTTAAAATTTCTATGGGGTGAGGCAGTTTGAAAGGCAGCCAATCTGTCATTTGCGTCAAGAGCGCACCCCACCTTGACCCATCCTTTAAAGCTAGGGTTATAGATAATATAGACGTAGCCATATTTAGGCTTGTAGTACATGCCCCCCACTCGCTCAGAAAGCCTAGTAACCCTAAGTTGGCGCATACGTCCTCTGGCACTGTCACGATCACACTGTTTGCAGTATACACTACGAGCCCCCGGATGTCTTGAAGGGGTCAGCTTTTGAGTGCACCCGTTCACTTTGCATGTTGTTCTCATTCGCTTCTGCCTCTGTTATTATTATTATTTTTAGATCTCGCCAGTGAGTAGGTAAAGAACTACAGTAAGCACGACTTATTAGTTTATTTACTTTCTTACCGTGGTCAGCGATTCTGCTTATTACTTCCTCCAAAAGAGTCATAGTGCCCTCGATATGTGTTTGCGAGGGAAACATTCTAAGTAACCCCCATCTGTACAATTAATTATCTCAGCCTCCCATACAGTAGTTGCCATAGTCTGCTTCATTTTTTCATAGGGGCTGTCACGATCTAATTTGCCTTTATGGTCTCCGAAGAAATGTCTTGGGCCTCCTTTCTTGAAGCCCATGTCAAATCCTAGTAAGTATATTTGAGTGGCTCCTAATCTTTCCGCTAGTCTTATAGCTGCGAAGCCACTGTTGTCCCCTATCTCTATGTTAGCTGAGTCCTTGTCCAATAGGAGAGGGCAGTGTTCAAAGTGTAGGTTGCCGTTAAGGATGTCACTATAGAATCTTTCCCACCAATCATCGGCACTGCTATAGATTATGTTAGCCCAAGGCATAAGTAGATGGGCATCGTTTACTGCAATGCTTAGGCTTACTTTGTCCTTAGCATACTCTAAGTCCTCGATTTTTAGGCTAGGCCCACTCGCTGCTACTAACATTTTCATACTTTAACTCCTTAAAGTCCTCTCTATAATATTCATACATCTTATCATATACATCAGAGGGCAACTCAGCCATAAGCTCCTCCCAACCTTTATCCCTTTTAGACACATTGACCCTTGGTAATGTCGGTAGTTCTTTTTTGAAATGCCTAGATAGTTTATTGAAGTCTGCCTCAAACCTTTCAAACCTACCCACGAAGTCGGCGTTCTCTAAGCAGTTGAAGGTATTTGTCTGAGGCAAAGTGTAAGTAGTAACTGACCACCTCTCCCTCTCTATGTCGTTCTCATATAATACTTTATCACAGAACTGCTCAAATGTCAAGGGGTCACGAAAAATAGGTACACGTTCTTGGATAACTATACCATCTTCACCTATTTCCTGTACTCCATTGTTGAACATATAGAATGTCGAAACCAATCTATCAAATGGATGACGGACAAAAGCAAACTTAAATAGGTCATCCCATTCGGGCGGTATGAATCCTTTCTGTACCTCGGCCTTCCTAGCCCCCCAGAGTTTATGGATACTTTGAACTCCTGTCTTAGGTATATGAATCAGTACTGCTGCTGGGTTTTCTAAAAGTATGTTAGCCATAACCTTGTGTCTCCAACCAACTTGTAAAGGTATCTGTATCCCCTTCGTGCATAGTAGATACTGTGTGTTTCCATTTTCCTATGTAGGGCCAGTAGTCTACACGAGCATCCCCCTTTACAAGACTCCAGTGGTGCGACGTATGCCTAACCAATGTGTAACCCTTAGGGATGACCTCCATCATCCTAAGTGTAGGAGAAGCTATGGCCTCGCTTAATTTACGTTTCTTTCTAGCTTTACCTCTCCTTTTCCTTTCAGCGTACATATCTACATTTGATCCCATCAGTGTGTCTCCCTCCAACTAGCCCCTGAGGACACATCACCCTCAAGAGGACAGTTCATGTTATAGTATTCTCCTGCTAGTACCATAGCCTGCAGACCCAGCGCACTGTAGGCTTCAACATCCTTGTCAGCTACTTCAGATTGGAATTCGTCGTGAATATTTCCGACTAGCTTGAAGTCAAGTCCTGCGTTGGTCGCTAACTTATGTAGAATAACCAAGGCTCTTTTCATAACTACAGCACCTCCTCCTTGCAGTAGGGCATTAAGGGAAGAATAGGCTTTTCTTATTCTTATAAGTCGTCCATCGAGTCCCTTAATGTACCCTCGTGTAGCTGCCGACTGTACCTTATCAATCAAAGTACCTAGTTCCGGCAACCCTGCAAACAGATTCTCCTTCAATAAGCGTCCATCTCTTTTAGTTCCTCCTACAATCTTACCTGTCTTAGCATCCCCACTACCATAGAGGACAGCATAGTACAGAGTCTTGGCATCGTCACGACTATTTAGCTTTGCCATTTTTTGTATTAGGCTATGAGCATCAGTCCCCTTAGACTTATCACCTTCACAGGCAGTCTTCATAAAGTTAGGATCACCCATATAATGAGCAAGCATACGTAGCTCAAGCCCCTTGGCATCCATCCCAACCAATGTGTAACCCTTAGGGACTATAAATAACTCTCTACACTCAGGGCCATACAAAGAACGAGAGGAAGGTACTTGAGCTAGGTTAGGAGTACTGTGGCTCATTCGGCCTGTGATAGCTCCCATAGGATTCACATAGCCATAGATTCGCCCATCATCTCTAACGCTAGACAGCCAATTATCCAAGAAGGATCTTATCTTTGTGATAGTAAGATAGTGTAGAATCAAGGACACTTCAGGTATATCATCAACAGCGGATAAAGTATCCTCATCTACTTGAGGGTTTCCTCGTGGCTGCTTACGGCTCGGCTTACCCTTAGGAGTAAACACAGTAGGCTTCCAGCCAAAGTCCATTAGCCATATCCCTATCTGAGCACGAGAACCTAAGTTAAAGATTTGAGTGTAGTACCTAGTGAAGGGCTTCATGTCTTTAGACCTGAGAATCTTATTGTACTCGTCTTCTCTTAGTCCCTGCTTAGATAACTCACCGTCCTTTTTTAACTTAGGTGTCACGACCTTTAGGGGGAATTTCTTAGGCTTGAAAGTCTCCCTAACCTTATCTTCTGTTTTACCAACATCATCATTGACCTTAGCCCACAGAAGCTCAGCCTTCTTGGTATCAAAGGCCCAACCATTCTTCATTTGCTCATTAATAATATGGGCTACATCATGCTCTAACTTTTTGCTATCATCACTAAAGTGTCTACCAGTATTTTCTAGTTGCCTAAAGACTTTGAAGTTCAGTTGAACATCTGAAGTACAGCGGTACTGCATAGCCTTACTGTACTTAGACCAATCTTCATGCTCAATCTTAGGGTACTTTAACCTGTAGCCCCATGCTTGTAAACTATGTCCTCCTTCTTGCTTTGGGTTAATGAGTCTGGATAGCACTAAGGTATCCACAATTCCTTTGTCATACAAATCTACATCGTATAGACTCTTAAGAAAGGGTAGGTCATACCCTAATATGTGGTGGCCTATAAGAACATCAGCACTCTCTAAAAGCTTGAACGCCTCGTCTAGTTCCTTGGGGCCATACTCTGTCATAGTACGAGTATCAACATCAAAGATACTAGCGCACCAAAAACAAGTAGGCTTTAAGCCGTCACCTTCTAGGTCGAATAGTAATCGTTTCATTCTTCTACCTCTAGGCGAAGGAACCACCCATCTTCGTCAAAGTGCCATGTAATACGGCGATCAGTTTCCTTAAGTAAACGGCGGGAGTTTAGGTGCTCTACTGTATGCTGACCTATGCTATACGCTAACTCAAACTCCTCTAGTAAGTTTGCTAATTTCCTCTTATCATTTTTCATAGTATCATATCCCCTTGCACACTGAACTCAAGATCATCCTCAACTTCAGTGAGCCTTCCTGTATCCCTACTGTATTTAAGATAACACGCTATCCCTGTGTCACCAGTATGCCGAGCCTTTAAGACCCTTAGAGTAGAGGTCATTGCTTCATTAATATCCTCAGACTGCTGATCTCTTTCTAGGGCAATAACAGTGTCACTGACTTGGCCTATACTTGCACTCCCCCTAAGATTAGATAGAGAGACACTGTGGCCTTGCTCATATCCTTTATCCCCTTGGGGTTTACTTAGGTGACTGACGAGTACCATGCCACACCCTGTCTCTTCGACAAGGCTACGGAGTCGTAGCATGATATCGTCAATCGTTCGCCTCTCATCACCCTCTGTATGTCCTGCTACAAGCATATGAAGGTGATCTATTATTAACCACTGACAGTCACAACCAAGCACAAGGTATCTTAATTTGGCGAAGATTGAATCAGTGTCCTGTACACCTAAATGGGCATGAACAAAGAATCTATTCTCATTCTCACCCTCAAATAAATATACATAGTGCTGAGCCAATAAAGCTTCATCATACTCTTGTCTAATGCTATCTACAAAGAGCCGGACATTCGCCTCGATAGACACAACACCCATTGTAGTTTGCTCCCAAGATTCCTCCAAGGCTACTACACCTACATTGTCCCTAGTTGTACTAAGTAGATGATGCTCAATTTCTCGTGTGACACTAGACTTTCCTAGCCCTGCGCCACCAGTGAATGTTATCAACTCTTTCTTACGTAGGCCATATAGTTTTCTGTTCAACCCTTCCCAAGGAAACGGTACAGACTTTACATACTTCTTAGTGAGGAACTTCTCCTTCATCGTAGAAATATTAAGGATACCTGAGGGAGTGTATAGCTTTGCATTCCAAAAGGCACTGATGAACTTAGCATTCTCATCAGCTATGAGCATCTGGTTAGCATCTTTATAATCACTAGGCAGTCGCATTATTTTACACTTGCCCGGTTTAATAAACTTAGCTACCTTTAGAGCAGCCTCCTGCCCCGGCTTATCCATGTCAAAGCATAAAATAATATTATCAAAAGACTCAATGTATTCTATCTGAGCCTTAATGTCTTTGACTGCCCCTCCTGCCCCGTTCTTAACTGAGACAACAGGAGAAGAATACTTAGCACTAAGCATCTGATGAGCTGCCATAGCATCCAGCTCGCCCTCTACAATAGTAAGGTACTTGCCTCCTCCTTTAAATAGTTGCTGACCAAAGAGCCCTGCTAACTTAGAATCCCCAGAGATAACAAACCTTTTATCCTTTGTGTACCTGTGCTTAACAGCTACCTCTCGCCCCTCAGGGTCAAAGTAAGGATAATCATGACGGCTAATGCCAGCATCACTCTCCGCTACCTTAACACCGTAGGCTTTACAGGTCTCCTCAGATATTTTACGATCTAGAATGGCCTTAAAGGACTCAGAAGACTCTAAAGGACTATCAGACTGTGATACATTTGTATCCTCCCCTGCTCTGGCTGCCTCGTAATTCCCTGTATGTTTATTGCAACGGAAGCAATGAGCGGAGCCATCCTTATTTACTCCTGTGTTATCAGAACCTTCTCCACACCAGCAAGGTTGCCCTGTCTTGATGAAACCATTGCCCTCCATGTTTTACTCCACATCAGATTTATCTTCTAAGGAGCTACCTAATTGTGTGCTATAGTTTTCATGCGCGATATTAATCATGTCGCCTATGGTAGTAGCGAGAAGGATTTTTTGAAATAGGGTATTCTGTGCGGGGGTTAAATTTTCTGTGTCGTATGACTTTTCATTGATTGTAAACTGCATTGTTTTATTCTCATTATTATTTTATGCTTTTGTAGGACGCTGAGACAGGAATTGAACCCGTGCCTTTACCTTCCTATTCGGAAGTAACGCTCTTACCAATTAAGCTACTCAGCGATTGGAACTGGTTTATACACAGAGCCAGTGTGTGTATTCTTTACAGCTCTGATTCGGGATCGAAGTCCTCAAATTCGTCACCGTCTGCACCACCATACTCAACTAGATCAAGCACTTGAACAGCCCTTAAGTCTAGTCCTTTGTATGGGCCAAAAGTATTAGTGCCAGCATACTCAGAATACTGTACAACTACATTGGAACCATTACCTACTTGTACATCAATAGGATTCTTATGTGCATCAACTAGCTTGGGTTCTTTGTTCTTATTACCCTTAACACTGACACACCTACGGCGAATTACTATAGCTTCTTGCCCATCTCTCATAGCCTTAATCCTGAAGCCTCTTTCTCTTAAGTCTTCCAGCACTGAGGGATCATGAGGTACAACGTCGATAGTCCACATTGCGTCGTATTTAGTATTCGGTGTTTTAATAGCAGCCCAGTAGGCTGTTCCTGTCATTAAAGCCATTGAAGGCCTCCTTTTTATTATTGCTATATTTAATCATCAAGCCTCTCAGCTCGCCCCTCTATTGTGGCACAGTTCGGTGGGGCTGTCAAGCCCTTAAACATGCACGACCCATATCATAGTACCCCTTCCATTTTGTAAAAAGTATGATTATCAATTTGAGCAACGAAACTATATGCTTCTGCCCATCTTGGATTTGCTAACTTTTCGTTATAATAATGTGTTGAACCATGAGTAATATCTTGTATTTCTCTATTAATCAAAGTGGATGCAATTTTAAAACAATCTTTCCAAGCATCTCCCGCAAATATAGTATCAGACATACCATCACAGTACCAACTAAACTGGCATCTATATTTTTTAGGTAGTCCATTTTCTTTGTGTTCTGCTTGGTAAACTACCCCACAAATACTATCTGGAAATAAAGTACTTTTTACTCTATTTAGAGTAACGTGTCCTACTGCAAATTTTCCTTTTAAGGACTCTCCACGTGCTTCGTGGTATATATTTGCAGCAAGGCATTGTACTTGCTCCGAATCTATAACTCTTTCAGGTTTTACCGCTATTTGTGGTGCTGCGGCATTAGCACTAAAAAGTGTTAGTACCAGTAATAAGAATATGCTTCTAGTCATGTTGTTTCTCCGTTTAGATTAACACGGCCTTTCTTAGTGGTCATGTAATTATAAAGCATATGGGCTACAGCGTCAACCTTAACTTCATCATGAAGGTCTGCTGGTACTCCCAAGCTATACAAGACACTATGGCAAAACTCATGCCACCAAACTATCTGCCTGTATTCTGTAGTCTCCTGAATATCACGCACAATGTAAAGAATAGCCCTCTGTGAACAAGTAAAGCCCGACACTTCATTGTAATAATTTTCATCATGGCCCCCATCAGCTTCAGCACACTCGGCAGGAGTCCCATAGAATGTTGTCCAAAGGCGGCCACAAAGTTCATAGGTTCTGCATACAGTTTTCATTATCTATCCTCATACTCTTGTTCACGAGTAGAAACCCCTGATCGGACTGTACATGTGGTTCCAGCTTCAATTGTACCCACATTAAATGAGCGCAAAAGAGCTGGTAGCCCATAGTGACCTTCTCCATGAGGCCTAACCTCCTCACCTTTTTTACCACTATAAGGAGTCGAGGTATCTTTACAGTTCACAATAGTATCCATAGTCTCTGTAGTAAACCTCAGCCCCCTAGCTATATAAGCCTGAGAGTGATACAGAGCAGACCGTAGCTTTGTACATCCCGGTACAATCTTCAGTACCTTTGAATCCCAATCGGCCTTAGCAGTCTCCCCAACTAAGAAGTCTTCACCGTCATAAATGTACTGACAAACTGTGAAGTCAAAGTTATCTATTGTTTCCTTAGGAGTTGCATGGAAACTAGGGCAGCATAGTTGTATAATGGCCCCCTCTATGTCGTAGGTTCTGGAGAACTCTGACACATTTGTAGTTACTGTAGTCTCGTCAAATATATTGGACAAGTACTCAAATTGTCCCGCATCCTTAAAGAATATATCATAGTCTGCGTCTTGTGTCAAGCCCATAACTTCTTTACGGACTGACCCTCCTGCTACCCAAGGCCCATCAGGTGCTACCTCACAGTAGGCTACTACTTCTTTAAAGTTCATCATTTATCTCCATTTCAGGTACAAGTGTCACTACCTTAGGCTCGTTCTTTGCTTCTGATTGCATCTTAAATATAATAGCCTCTAAGGCCGCCTCCTTATTAGTCAAGTAGGCTTGATGACACTCAGGACATAAGTCATCATCAGTGTCCATTGGCACAAGCCAATCATCTGTGGGCAGCCTATTATTTATAACATACTTCTCTGATATACGATAGATTACTATCCTAAAGTTCTCTTCTTTATCACATATTTTACAACTTATTGTTCTCATTATTATTCTCTGTTGTTTTTATTTTCTTCAGTTCTCTTTGAACCTCTTTACTCAAAGGCCCACTAGATTTAATAAACTTAATAGCCTTCTTCACGCTATAAGGAGCCTCTCTTAAATTAACTAAATATTTTTTAGTTTTTTTATACAGCTTAGCACCACTAGGCTCTACGCATATATAGTATATAAGTTTAGTCCCACTCCTGCAATAAAGGCCCACTCTCCACCCATTAGCTGTCCAGATCCTCGCAACTACTGGAGATTTAATCATAGTTGTCATTGTCTAACATCGCGTCTTCTTCATTTCTTCTTAAAGTCTCCTCATAATAACTTCTAGATATCGCTCTGTACCTGTCATCAAAGCTACCCCAATCCCTATCCTCATAAGCTATACGAAGACGCATATCCGCTCTTGGGCAGTATTCTAGTATGGTTTTATAATATCCCAACGATCCAGATCTTACAAAGTTGCCATTACTCTTTGTGATATCATCGCCTAGAGTAAAGAACCTTGCTTGCTGTCTTGCTGCACTTTCTTCTTGGATCACATTAGAAGTAGGAAATAACATGGCTAACTGAGAGAACCCATTGTGAGAAAAATCCCCTGCTCTTTCTACTCTTTCTTCTGGCTCATTAGCATAGAACACTGGCTGCAATCTGTACATAACACTCTGCATATCTTCAATGTCATCTTGATTTTTGAGGTCAAGATACTTGCCGTAAGTAGGAAGATAAAACTCTACAAATCCTAATGGCCCCAGCTCTGAGAATTTCATAAGGACTTCATCGGCTGTTGAAACTTCTTTAGCCTTGTCCTTTATCTCAAGTAACATGTTGATCCAAATACGTAGTTCTTCTCTAGTAATAGGGAAGCGCATTGCTCTGAACTCTAAAGACCCGTACTCTCTAAGGGCATTAAGGTTCAAAGCAGCGTACTTATGAGTCCCTCTGGACACCTTAGGGTTATGTCTTTTAATAGACTCAAGGGCAAAGAGTTGCTCCTCTGCTTCTAAGCCTGATAGGCAAAAGAGATTACCTTTCCTATGCTCACCACAGTAAGAGATTAGCAGAGGCTCAAGGATATAGTAGATGCTTGCCATGTCTACCATCTCCTTTATATCTAGTTCTTGGCAATTAATATGTACATGGACACTACAGTTAGCAGATTCATCAGGCTCTACAATATCAAAGAAGTCATAGATTCTATCTATATAAAGATCCACTTTATTTCTTTTACAAGGCTGCCTAAGGACATACTCTACAGCCTGTTCGCCCCTTAGAGACCCATCACCTTTATAAGACCAACCAGCAGGCACATCACTCCTTACATCCTCACCGTTATTGAACTCAGTTTCTATTTCTATACCTACCTCCCCTACTTTAGGGGTAGTACCGAATAGGTCTTGGACTATCATAGCCTCTCCTTCAGGTGATTATTTAAATAAAAGAAAGTGTTTGTCAGTTCTACCTCGCCCTTTAGAATTTCTCCTACTATTCTATTACGCCAATGAACTTCAATAATATTTCGTTTAGAGAATAAACAGAACTCTCTACAGAAGGCTTGAGCAGGCAAGTAGTCCTCTGACTTTACCATACTTAGTGCATCAGTGTAAGAAGGATACACGTTGTTCATCATGTCGAAGAACATCTTCATGGTTTGATTATCTTCTCGTAAAGAGATAGACATCCTGTCTCTGTTAACGCCTTTAGAGAACAATAAGTTTTGCTCACTTACTCCTTGCTTGTAGTGTCTAGCAGGTCTCCTACTTACATACACTGGGTATGAGAAGCCGTTGATGTACCCTAGCCTTAAAGGGGAGGTTTTAATTGCAGTGAAGGGAAGGCGTACTGGCCTACCAGAGTGGCAATAGAATCCTTCTACTACTACTCCGTCCTCTCCGTGTAGAAGATCATTAATATATAGAGGGCGAGACTTAGCCTCTACTACAGTGCCAGAGTACCTAGAGTTTAAATCTCTAAGGTTCATGTGGCTAAAGTGTTGCATAAGAAGCATACCTCTCATCTGAGCTATAATTCCTTTGGCCTACTTTATTGTTTAGTAGTCTGACAAGTCTAGCTTGAGTAGTGACCTTATCAATCATCTCCCTATAGTCTTGGCATTCTTCTTTGGCTCGAATACAAGCAGTGCTCATAATGTTTTTCATCACTTGCTTAGAGGTATTAAAGACCCAGCGCATAGCCCTTTCTTCCTTAAGCCAAAAATTAGACAACACTCTATACTCCATACCGTAGGGCTTGGGCCTAAAGGAACCAGCAGCACCATACAAAGAGCGGCGTTGCTTCCCGGCAGTGAAGGGTTCATACAAGCAAGAAGGGGCACCAAGGGCTACATCAAGCTCTCTAGCCACCATAGCACACTCCTCTATATGGAGCGGGTCAGATAGATTGGCTTCATCATCATCCCTCCAGCCTATATGTAAATGCCCTGCTGCTGTCCTGAAATTAATGACATCCCCTCTTGGTATAGGATTATACACCATATCGTAGGCATTCATGTCGGGGTTACACCCTAGTTCTTTAGCCTCAGGTGGCTGGAGTGCCATGTAGTCGGCTGTAAACGTATGCACTGGATTAAAAACCAACGTAGACCTAGCAGGCAACATAGCTTTTAAAGAGGTCAAGACTGTCTGTGTATTCTCAATAAACGTATCCTCATTATCCGTAGGAATAATATTAAATTCCAGTGCCATGCCGTCAACCTGCACAGCACCTTTAGAGACTTCAAAGGGCTTCTCTTTTGTCCCCGGAATTACACCGTGAGCCGATACAACTTTCCCCTGTACCTTTAAGAATACTTCGGGATCTATTCCTATTTTAACCATTAGCTGCTTCTCCTAGTATAAGGTCTTCTTTATCTTTAGCCTTGCATATATCATCACAATAAAAATCTCTCATGTTTTCCCATATGAGTTGGTCAGCGTCCCAAATAGAAGGAGCTACTTTACATACAGCACAGCCACATGCTGTATAGTGCAGCCATGTGTCCATGTCTACCGTAACATTGTCCCAGACATTATACGCTTCACCATGTAATAAATACCCCTCCGTGCGTTCCAGCCCATTATACCTTGTGCACTTTTTTTCTGACAAGTTAGGAAACTGAGCGGAGGGGCCACCCTTTTTTTCAGTTGAAGCCTTAACAAGCTTAACAGAATCAGGAGCTATACCTATAAAAGGCTCGGTAGCATTCTTATTGTCTACCCAAGCAATAGTGCCCAGCATATCTACTGTGGCACCTTGCAGTGTCCTAAGCAGAGACTTATATATTTCACTCTGAGGGAAATATACTTTAACTTTATAGTCTCCTGAGAGCGTCCTGCCCTCTAAAGACGAGCCAAAAAGTTGTATATTCTTAAAGGCACAAGTGACCCCTTTAGTTAAGAAGCCTCCTAAGACTGGGCCTTTCTTTCCCTTCGCCTTATTACCATCCTTGATTCTGTCATTCCTTCTACCGTATGCTGCTTGGCTACCTTGATGATAATAGTTAATAATAGGAGCTACATAAGGAGCAGGCTCTAGCTTAGTTATAGTAGGTCTCTCTACTTTGTAGATATTCTTTACTATATTCTGAGGAACCTCAAAGGTATACAAAGTATCTGTAGCCACAGAGTATGTCTCATCCTTTTCAAACTCTAAGCCTTTCCTTCGGACTGCAAAGCGCAGCATCTCAAGCTCAGAAGCAAACACAATGACTTCAGAGCCTTTAAGATACCCATAGTGCAGAGGTCTCTCATCATTACGTAACATGTGCAAGGTATTGCTTTGTTTATTCCACCACACCATAGCACAAGAACCCTGCAAGAGTTTGTAGGTAGCAGCCACTCCTTCTTTATCCATTGAGTAGATTAAATTGTCACTGTCTACTGTAAAAGTGTGCTTCTCAGGTAGCTTATGAGTCCTATCAAGTGTACCATTATGCACTCCTACTATGTTGCCATGAGTAAAGGGGTGAGCATTTTCATCTATTACTTTACCAGAGGTAGCGGATCTGTTGTGACCTATTAGAACTCTGTTGATTCCTCCCATGACCTTAGAGAACCTTGACAGCTCTAAAAATTCAGGAGCAGGCAATGCCTTTTTTAGGGTGTTTACACTGAATGAGCTATCCACAGCGACTACACCAGTAGAATGTATGCCCCGAACTGTATCAAAAAACAATAAGTCCTTGAAGACTTGTTCTTCTTTAGTAGTGAGGCGGCCCGCTACTCCAACTATCCCACACATTTATGTACTCTCCGCATATATTAGTTCCTTCGGTAAATGTTCTTCAAATGTCTCGTCCACTATGCTTAAGAATTCCTCCTGATTAGTAGGATATATAGTCATCTCCCTGCCTAAGAAGCCCTTCTGAATTACTGCCCCTTGCCTATGCTTCTTTACTGCATGGGCATGAATAGGGTTTGTCCCCTCAGATAACTGAAAGGTATCAAAGACTCCTTCTTTATTCCCTTCATTAAATGAGTCGCGTTCTTTCTCTGGGTCAAACTCTAATGAGGTAACAAAATGAGCAAATTGGGCAACATCTATATTAGAGCAGAATACATCATGGTCTTGATAGAAGGAGCCTATCTGTTGGTTCCCATTGTACTTCTTATGATAGTGCATAAGGTACAAAGAGATAAGAGGTTGATACTTTTCTCTATAGCCTATGTATCTATGTATAGCATTAGGGTACTCCCAAGGCTGCCTTGATGCTATCATAGCCATGATGGCTAGATTACCCGGCCCATCGGGATCAACAACAATACACTTGTCTCCTTCTTTGTAAGGGATAAGGAATTGTTCATTGAAAATTGGCATTATCTCATTGTAGTATTGATCTAGAAAATAATGAAACCCTTTGTACATATGATACCCTTTGTAAAAAGAGGCAACAATAGCCCCGCTCTGCTCATGTATAACAGCACCATGACAAGAGGCAAGGTTCATTTCATCACAGCAACCATTAGGCTTCACCCGTATGAAATGGGCATTAGCACTGGTGAAACTCGCTCGTTTACTGAAAGTTAGCTTAGCCTCCTCGATACCTTTTAAAAGTTTAGGCTCTATCTCTGTCATACCAGTCTCCTGATTTTATACGGGGTGCTCCCATGCGTTCTAGTGTGTATACCCAGCAGACTCCGTGACCCTCTACAGGTACAAGCTTTCGCTCATAGAATGAAGGGTGGCCCTCAATCCTATCCAAAGCAGATAGCGTATCGTCATCTACGTCATAGACTTCAATAACTACTGGGTTAGGAGCAGGCTCCGGCATCTCTGTAACACAAGGAAAGGCTCCGAGGTCAAATAAATGTAGGTTGGGCGGGAGTTTAGCTAGTCCTCTAAAATTTTTGCCAGACATGAAGCCCCCTCTGGATTCTTCAAGCCTTAGTGTTCCGTATACTGCTACTCTGTGCATCATTCCAACCTCGCTCTGTCGGATATAGCAGGGTGGACAAACTTTCTGTAGCCCCCCTTACTCTTTATTAGTGGAATCCTCTCCTTACCATGAGTTATGATGTAATCAAACACCTTTGCAAAACAAGTCTGCCTATACTCACTGGTCAAAGAAGGAGCTGAATTAATCTCAATAATATAAGCAGCACCAGAGCTATCGGTCATTACATCAACGCCCCCAAAGTCTAGGTTGCTTAAATTGAATGCTTCTACACTCATTCTTACACATTTGAGGGGCCAGTTATCAAAACGGACGTTATCAAACCTACCTCCTCTGGCGACATTCCAAGCAACATCCTGTGGATTGCTAGGAGTTTTCTGAGCAACACATACTACACGACCCTGAGCGATGAACGCCCTATATTCTGCCGCTTTCTGTATTAACTTAGATACATAATACCCTTGACCACAGGTTAATGCAGCCCTCTCTAATTCACTTAAGTCATTGCAGACATATAGATGCCTTCCACGACTATGAAGCCTAGGGCGCATTACATAAGGGTACTCGTTAGCTGTTTCAGCCTCGGTGACTGAAAAGTATGTAGCAGGACACAAGCCTTCTTCATTTAGCGTTTGACGGAAACGAGTCTTGTCATTCACCTCATGAATAGATCGAGCTGTGTTGATTACATTGTTGCATGGGATGGTTTCGGTACAGCCCCAACGGAAGTAGAGGGGGGATTCTATAAAGTCTCTATCGCTCCTTAGGGCTATAATGTTTGATGTACTTTTACGTGCTATCTCTCGGACAGAAGTTCGCCCTAACTTTCTACGGCGAAGGATTACTGCATTAGGTATAGGAGGAAGCTTATTTACGAACATGTTTTCTCCTTTTAAATCAATGACTTAGCTATGCTTATCCATTCCTCAATACTCTTATCCTTAAGATCACAATCAAACCACTCCAAATATAGGTCATCCTTTATGTCCTTAACATAAATTAAGAACTTCTTATGAGCCTCACTCCGCTCCTTAACAATACGGACTGACGTATCCTCTAAGTGGCAGTTGAGTGCACTGTAGATTGGTTTAATCATACTAGCTTATCCAAGGAAGGTCAGCATCAGGCAGAGTATCAATATGCAATGCTCCGTCCTGAATGCTAACGGATTCTGGTTCAAGTTCAAATTCATAATCAGTGCTAATAAGAACCTTCATGTCTAGAAGTTCAGAGATGCTATTAGACTCTCTGAAATCGTTAGTAAGTATAGTTTCTAAGAGGGTTTTTAGTTTCATTTAAAGCTCCTATGAATAGCTTTCAGACAAAAAAAAGCCCTCCGAAAACCCGAAGGATTTAGGGAGGGCTATAAAGAGACTGTACTATCTAGAAGGCTACATACTCTTCTTCAACAGGTGCCTCTGGCTGGCTGTCTTTATTTGTGTTGGCGATAAGGGCTTGAAGTGCAGCAAGCTGTTCTTCTAAAGTCCCTTTAGTTGCCCCTATCGCAGTAGCAGTCTGCTTCTCCTTTGCAGGCTTAACGTAATCAGGATCAAACATATCCCGGTATACTTTAGGCAACTGCTTCATGGTCAGGAGTTTCTGGACATTACCGTGAGTAAACGGCTTAGCCCCTTCAGCATTATGGACTGCATAGATGAAAGCTACCACTTGTGAACTACGCTTCCAACCATCTTGATCGGCTACTCGTTCAACGGCTTTAAAGTTTGGAGCCGAGAACCGCATACCAACTTTACGAACTTGGCCGTAAGTTGCTGGCTTGTCTTTACTAATTGTACTAAAATCAAAGTTATTTTTAAATCCCATAATTAAGTGCCTCCGTAGCACTGGTTTATTAGGTATTAAAGAGTAACCTAAAATAAGTCACTCTCAAATAACATACTATGTATTTAGGAGTAGGGACTGTCAGACTAGACCAGCCCCTTACTCATATTTATATTTATTTAGCTGCTTCCCTGCCACTCCCATCATCATGGCCGATCTCGGCAGCGGAGTCAACCCCTAATCCTGCGCGATATCGGGCACAGGCGTGAGATATTATCATTCAAATTGCCTCATATAGTATTGAAAGTTTCTCATCGTAGTCAATGACAGGTTCAGGACGCTTACCAGCCCTAAGGGCACTAAGGGCCATAGTGAGCAAACTAGCCTCTCCTATACCCTTAGACCCTCTAGCATCCTCGGCAACAATATCGGCAGCTACTTGTCTCTTATCAGGCACTAGGTATTCAGAGCCTACAAGCCCTTTAGCCCTTATACCATTATTAACCACTTTATCATCCTCCATAGGAGCACAAAATATCAGCATAGACTCAAGGATCTTGAAAGTCTCAAGTTCCTTTGTATCTTCATCATACCCTAAAAGATTTTCAGACTCTAAGGCTTTAAAGTCCAAATAACGCAAGCCCTTCAAGACCCAATTTGGCGATTGAATCATAATACACCGCTCACCGTTAAGGACTGAAGGGTCTTGAGAGTTAAAAGTTAACATACGTTGTATTAAGTCATCAAAACTCGTGTCCTCTATTGGGAATGTGTCTACTCTATAGTTCCCATCGCCGTCAGTGAAGACTGCATTATGCTTCCAAGCATCTATAGGGATAGCAGACATCTTGGAGGCTAAATAGTCTATATAGGCCATTATATTTCCCCTAAGTCAAATACATCACCATTACGATTAATCAACAGTGCATGTTCTAGTTGCTCAGGGTAAAGTGTATGAAACTCCACTATTGGCATAAAGAATACGTCATTGCCCTTTTGGCAGCGTATCTTCTTAGGATAATATACATCATCACCCCGAACTTGGTGATCTTTAATTCTTAATATCTTGCCATTTCTCATTACATTCTTCATATAAATCTCCAAAGTAAATATAAACAACTGTTGCCGAACTCCAATCATCATGGCACACTCTGCCCACCGTGTCAAGTCAAACCCTACGGGTTCATGTGGGGGATATACCGCGATAATGGACGCATGTGTGCGATTATTTCATAAAGTTCTCCTTTTAACATTTATTGGGTACTGTAAAAATTCCATTAAGATTATAAGACAATACTGCTATAACAACACCTCCTACTCTACCGTTACCATCAATGAATGGGTGAATAGTCTCAAATTGTTGATACCATGCTAAGTAATTGTCCGTAGTGGCTACACCAAGACTATCCATAAGAAAAGGCAGACTATAAGAACTAGGTGGAGTATCATCGCCTACGGTGACTTCACTCCTTCTATATCGCCCTGCATTAACCCCAAGATATCCAAATAGAGTTGCATGGACATTGAGTACATCGGCCCTATTAAACTCAGTAAGGTTATCTAGGTTAATTAATCTATGTATAATGTCCCTTACGGGCCACTTAAGCAATTCACCATTCTCATGTACTAGGTTTATTGCTTTAGAGGCCTCCATAGGGGTCTTTACAGTCTTAAAGGTTGGTTTAAATGTCATAAATCCTCCAAATCTTAGTCATTTTAGCTCCTCCTAGTTACAATAACAATATCATTGACACTGAACCTAATAGGCTTCTTAGTGCCGTGAAAGACTGACAAAGACTGCGAAGTCTTCTTGTACTTCTTAGCCCTAAAGGTAAATAATCGCCCTTTAGGCAAATCACCAAAGTATTCCATTCTATGAACCATAATATCTCCAAGCCCTTAATGGGCTTTTCATTCTCACTACGTCATTGCAGCAAGGAACCATAGTATCAATAAAGTTACTATGGTGCTTTGCAGAGTCCTATAAGGACTAGTGTAGGCTACGTAGCACATCCTTGTGCTTACGTAAGT
>Ga0098035_1000187_pt1 | contig 33042 bp, 26 predicted proteins | sample 3_EtaG_FD_75046 | JGI IMG/M metagenome (GOLD analysis project Ga0098035, IMG submission 75046) | Marine viral communities from the Subarctic Pacific Ocean - 3_ETSP_OMZ_AT15126 metaG | ecosystem: Environmental > Aquatic > Marine > Oceanic | place: Pacific Ocean | collected 2015-01-07
CTTGATCAGACGAATCAGGTCATCCAGGGTTTGTTCTGCGGCTTCAAAGGCCTGCCCCTCTGAATGCATCTTGTCGCCGGTGTGATCGATGCGGTTGTGGTAGATGTACAGCACATCATTACCTTTGAGCAGCTCACGGCTGTCTTCCCGGTTGAGCTGCATAAAATCCTCCGCCTTGACGGCCTGGCCCCGCCCATCCAGGGCGACCTGCAGGATTTTGGTACGGTTGACCGTCCCCTGTGAGCTTTGGCCATCCACCAGTACCGTGCCGGTATCGTTGTCGGCGATCGCCAAGGACTTGTTGGGCAGCAGCGCCGCCATACCGAGCTGCGTATAGCTGGGAAGGGTCGAGAGCGCCGGCTCGAGCTCCGCGCTGTAGCGATCTTCCTGCCGGATAAGCCCCAGCAGCTCATCACCAATCTCGTAGCGCATGGCGTCGGAAATGATCACGCAGATCCGTTTGTCCTTGCGCAGGTACGGGCGAACCCAGTGCTCGAAAAAGGCTTTTTGCTGAACGACCGGATAGGCCTCCCAGCGCGGCGCGGTATCCACGTGAACCTGGAAACCATCGCCCAGCTTGAGCAGGTAGTTGTTGGAATACAGGTTCTCCACCTGCTCACTGAGCTCGCCCATCAACGATGCCTGGCCTGACATACGCACATGGTAGGTAAACTTGCGGTAGAGCTGATCCAGCTGGAACCAGGAGCGGCTGTATCGCTGAACGCCGTCGGAGAGGCTGTCCATGGTGAGACGAGCCTCACCCAGCATCTGGACAAAGCGCGCCGCAAACTCAATGGCTTCATACAGGTGGCGGAACTCCCCGTACCAGTGGCCCTGGCGCCGCTGTCGCACCCACAGTGCCACATCGCCACTAGTGACCGTGCGGCCTACCACCGCCCGCACCAGGTCACTGATAATCTTCTGGTCGATTAGCCGGAAGTAGTCCAGCTCAACCAGGTCCCGGAAATCCCGCTTACCCAGATCCTGCTCAATGCTCAGCACCTCGGCACACTCGGCAGACAGGGTTTCAAACCCCTGCTCGAACTGCCGACTGTCTTTCCAGCGTTTGAGGAACACCAGGGCGTCGCCGGTCAGTTTGACATCGCCATCGGTACCCATGGCGTAGCAGGACTTGAACAGCTCAATCACGAAGTCTCGCAGGCTGGGGTCACTGGCCTCGTAGCCGTAGAAGCGGGTGAGCTGCTCCCACAGGAAGCTGTCCAGACCACAGCGCTCAATCAGCCGGATGCCATCATCACGGTCTTCCGCCAGTTGCTGCAGCAGGGTTTCCACCACCGAGTCCATACGGGGCTCGCTGCCGGCGCACACAGCCAGCATCTTCAGGCGCAGCTGACGATCGGAATCGGGGGAGCTCGAGTCCAGCCATTTCCTCAATGCTTCCCTACGCTTGATAGCCTGAAAGAATTCAGCGTGAGCCTCTACTACTTCTGCACGTTGAAAATCCAATTCGAGTTCGGACAGCCAGATGGCCACCTGGTCGGCCCGGAACTCGCCATGGGCCAGCTGTACGTCCAGTAACCAGTTATCCAGATTCTCCGGTTGTGGCCCCTCCTTGTACAGCAAGAATTTCTGTTCCGGTGACTCCCGAAGGATGCGATATTTCAGGCCGTACTCGTTGTTGGCAATCTCCAGCTTCTCCACGTCCGGGATGGAAACCGCCTCGAAGTCACTGCGCAGCTCTTGCTTGGTGTCGTACCAAAACAGGATGCGGTGCTTATCAAACAGTCGGCTCAAAGCCTGGCTAATACGGTCACTCATTGGCTTAACCCGGTAATCTTTTTCAAAGCGTCGCCAAATTTCGGATAATTGGCCTTCACCCCGTCATCGAGATCGATTTCCTTCTGCTCCGTCGCTAACGGGTAAAGCACATCCCGCTCGTAGTCATCTAATTCGATAAGTGTCTTGTTGATCTTCTCGATGTTTTTGAGGGCGTTAGTTTTTTCTGTTGGCTTTGCATCCTGGCTAACGCTAACCGACTCCCAATGTTGTTTTTCGTTCGTAAGCTTTTCTGCAAAGTTTCGCAGGTAATCCAGCACCGTGCCTACCACATGAGGCTGGTAGCGATGCATATAGACAAGTGCATTGAACGAGCCCTTGGGCGAAGAAAACAACCAGTAAATGGGGCGCTTCTTATAGCAGCGCACATGATCGTTATAGAAGTTCTTCAGGAAATACTTACGGATATCCTTACCCAAAGCTCCCTCGATAAAGCGCAGGTTTTCATCATAGTGTTCTTCACCAAAGGCGACGCGAAGAAACTCGCGGAAGCGCTCGGCGATATCATCGGTGAACCAGTCACCATCGAGCATAGGGATCACATTGTCATGATCTGCTGGAAATCTGGGCTCAGGAATCTGCTTAAAATATTCTTCAATGCTCTCGCCCTGGTTCGCCAGGATCAGTCCCGGCTTGTCGAGCGAATAGCGACCGAACATACAGCCCACTGCATAGCTAAGAAGTTCAGCCACCGTGTCGGCGCGCAGGCGGGTCTCACGATCCTGCTCGGCTAGCTTCGTTCCATAGCGATAAGCTGGGTTACAGGTGAGAGTAATATCTTCGACGTCGACTTTGGATACCAGTTCATGTTGAAGAGCGTAGGCATTAATAGATATTCGATTGTTCTCCTCCTCCATCCTTTGCATCTCGTCTACCATTTCTTGCCAGCGGGCGCGCAAACGGAAATATTTTGTCTCAAGAGCCTCAGCTTGATGGCCAAACGAAAGCAATGGCAACGTGCTGAAATTCGGTGAGGTCTCGTAGTTGTTCCAGTCTGTAATGGCAATCTCAACCGCTTTTCGACAAATTTCCTCTGCACGCGAGCGCTCCGGCGTCACCAGAGGAAATTCTGCAAAGTCTCCTGCCTTAAAGTGCATCGTAGGATTCAAAACGGTGGCGATGTAACTGCCCACCGCCGAGTTGCAGATGGATGCTGCTACCCATCGGTTATCATTTCCAGAACGATTGAACGCACTAAGTCCAGTGGCGTCAAAGATGAAGCCTTCTGGGAAAATGCGTGCAGACAGTCCTTTGGTAGTTATGTCAGACCACGAAATGGATGGCCGAAAAATAAATTCAAGATTAAAGTTATGAGCCCAAATTCTATCTCCTGATGGATGCTTTCGTGTCTGCAGAACGCAGCCATCGTCTTCCCAGTTAACGACGTACTCATCATTTCCAAACCATTTTCGCTTTTCCCCACCTTTGTTGTAGGGAAACCACTTTGCACCTGAGCCTTGTGCTTTTTCTCGCGAAGTCGCTTCCCGGCACACTTTGGAATTTGAGACTTCAAAGCTATACCGTACATAGTCTTCGTTCTTTCCCGTCGTGAGCCCCTCTCTCGCTTCAAGAATACTGTTAAAGTCGGGAGCCGAGGCGAAAATGTCTCGTAAACTTGACGGAACCCAATAGGCAAGAGGGTCTCCAGGGATTTTTTTGAAATCAAGCTCGCTTCCAGTAAACCTTGTCGGTGCGGCTAAGTTCGTCGCTGCCGTCCGAAGCGCCTCAGACTTTTCAGCTTCAGATCTTCCATTGGTCAATCGAATGAATGTAGCTTCAAAAGCAGGGTTCGGAGCTGCATAGAGGACGAAAGCAGTTGTGGAAACGACTTCACCTCCGATCGAATCAAAGGCGCGCTCACCTAAATGGGCCATCGAAATAAAATGGGACCTTTCATAGAGCATGTCGCGGAACGACTGGAACCGGCTGATAAACATCCAATTCTGCATGGTGATCATGGCCACAGCCCCATTGGGCCGAGAAAGCTCAAGGTTACGCTCAATGAATGCAGAGAACAGGTCCCGTTTTGACGTTGGATAATTCGAGCTGAGCCAATTCTTCAGCGAAGTATTGGCATTGTTCGCCCCCATATAAGGTGGATTGGCCACGACCACATGATATCTCGGGCTAAGATAATCTGCTTGATTCACCCCTTGCAGAGTTTTTTTGTGGGTCTCGCTTAGAAACAGATGACCGGAAACATCTATCGCTTCCAGCGCTCCACGAATATCGTTCACATCTTTGAGCTCGGGCTGAATAAGGGAGCCGAAATTATTGGCTTCTTCAAACTGTCGAAGAGTGGCTTGTAGTGGAGCGGTGAACAAATCTCGCCCGACGAAATCCATATACTCTCTCAGCTCACTCTCTTCAAACCTAATATTTTCTAGCACGCATATATTTGGCTGAATTGGACTCCGAAAAAAGCGACGGTGATTGCTCTTTTCTTCTTTTGGGTTACCTGCTGCGGCCTTCATGGTCAGCGCAAATGCTGCCAGCTCACCGGCACGCTCATCGATTTCGATACCGTACAGATTATGGGTCAGTATTTTGGCTGGAATATCGGCAGGCTCGTAGCCCTCTTCTTCATAAATGGAATAAAGCAAATCGAAAGCATAGGTCAGCATATGACCGGAGCCGCAGGCCGGATCGCATATTTTGATTTCTTCGGGGCTATTAATGCGGAGAAAGTCTGTTTCTTTTTCTTCAGGCCTGATGTAATAATCCATTTGCTCGATCAGACCGGATTGCGGTCGATTTAGCATCCAGAGGCGTCCCAGAGAATTCTCCACTAGATAACGTACAATCCAGTGCGGCGTAAAAAGTTGGGTGGCGGCCGGAATGTTCTCAGCAGTAATCTTCTTATTCTTCTTTAGCCCCTCAAAGACCTGATCCTTCTTCCTGGAAATGTAGAATTGATAAAGCCAGCCTATCACCTCGACGACTGGCTTTTTAGTTTTGGGGTCTTTGCAAGCATCCCGCGTCAGTGCCTCACGGGTATAGGCAAGAATCGAGTTGCCTGAAAGCAGGTCATCTGGCATCAATAGCTCGGTGTAATCATCGATGCGTTCGAACAGAAAGGGCATGGCAGCGTACCAATAGTTACACGCGGCCACCACCAGCAATCGGTAGGCTTCCCCCTGCGGTTCCTTGCTCGGCACTTTGCCGTCCAGCAAGGCAAAAATCCGCTGTTGAGTCGCCTCAGGCACCATTTCTTCGTTGATGTGGCCTAATTTTGCATCAGCCAAGATTTCGGGTTGGAACTGCCCCTCGGCGGGAGAGACCACTCCGGCACGGTTGTAACGGTTAACGTCCATAAATCGCAAAGCGCAGAAACGGTTGAACCATGTATAGGCTATCCGCTCAATGACCTGGTCCTCGCTCTGCTCAGCTACCACTTCCTCCAGTTTTTTAACAGTCTCGGGAGTCTCCCGACGAGCCACACTATCTTCAGCCAGCACTAGATTAAGCCTAGCTTTAACTTGCGTTTTCAGACTGTCACGAGCGAACTGAGCGAATTTTTTAAGTTTCGATGTTTCCATGAATTAGGCTCCCGCACTTATTCTGCGGACGGTATGGGTTCCAAACTGTTTCTTGTACTGGTCCAGGTTGAGAATGACGCACGCCTGTGCAAACGGCAGGGACCAGTCTTTGTGATTCAAGGGCAGGCAGCGGTGCAGCTGATCTTGTTTGGCGAGCAGCAATGCGGGATCGAGAGCGGCCATGGAAAGCAGGACGACATAATGAACTGGTTTTCCCACCTTACCGCTGAGGGCTCGGAACCAGAGGCTGTCTCTATACTTCCCCGCTAAGTCGGGTATCAAATTGCCACTGACGAACTTTTGTCTGAATGCTTCAGGATTGGCCGCGACAGGGTTATCAGGGTCTTTTACTTCCACAAAAACGAAGCGATCCTCATACTCCGCAATAAAACCAACTCGCTTCATGGTGCTTTGTCCAGGTAGCGTGTCGTCATCGAAGCGGACGGCTTCAATAGCATCGCTGAAATCGAATTCCAGATCGTCCTCGGAGAGAAGAGTCATACCTCACCCCCGAGCGAGCGCTTGATCTCTTCGTCGTATAAATCATTGAACGTGTTCGCTATTGCATTGTTATCCAGCTCTTTGTAGCTGTTCGCTGACTGAAGACTAACTTGGCCACCTTTGTTAACCAGTGCATGGAAGCGAACGTGATCTCCCTGCCCTGGGCGGGCCAGGAGGTCAAACCATTTGAGCAGTACATAATCATGGGTGGCGAGAATGACCTGCTGGTTATTTCTTGCCAGCTCCAGAAGAACCTGAACAAGCAGCTTCATCAGCTTGGGGTTCATATTGGATTCGGGCTCGTCCCAGAACAGTGGGCCACTGGAACCAGGAGACAGCACACCGTTACTTAGCAACCTGTGCAGAATACCGATCTTTCTGAAGCCTTCCGCTGTCATGCTGCTGGAGTACTGACGACCGCTTTCTGCGACGAACTCCGTCACTGTGGAGTCCTGATACGCTTGGGCGGACTTGGAATTGGTTCGTTTAGGAGAGGGCTTTTCCCGATATTCACCTGGCTGGAAACAGAAGCCACCGTTTTCCCATTGGTAGCGCCCACCAATCAGGCTGACCAATTGCGGAACGATCGAACTCAGCCTCGGATCTTGGTTGATTCGCACGTCCAGGTCTTCATCACTGGATTTGGTCAGGGCCTTGGCAAGATCGACGTAGCCATCATCGAATATCAGCTCAACCGTCTTCTGATCGTGTGTTTCGTCGGCCATACCCTTGACCAGAGAGAGCACTTCTTTGGTTGGGATGAACACTGGCTCAGCCCGGTACTTGGCGTAGCTTTGCGAATCCTTGATTGAAAGCTCAGAGGAGTTGTTGAAAAAGGTCGCGTTGACCTTCTGCCCCTCTGCAAACTGCGCGGTTAAAGTCGCGTTTTCCCTGGCCCCGTGAAGGTGCATCTTCCCGAGCTTGTCATCCAGAGGCATGAACAAGCGTAAGAACTTGGCAGTTAAGGCCGCTTCGAGCTCGGCTTTACTGAGATCCGGCTTGCTCTTGAAAAACGATGCGCCAGCACAAAGCCCGTAGGCCGCCTTGAGCAAGTGTGTTTTGCCGGTACCGTTTTCGCCAATGATCACGTTGATCTTGGATGAAAAATCGATGTCCAGGTCACCGAATGACGTAAAGTTTTTGAGTTCAAGCCGGTCTATCATTATTACTCCCCGATTGTTTACTATCCCCTGACCCAGCACCCAGTCGGCCACGGCCCTCACTTGCATGCGAAAATACGCGCGGCGCTCGTATACGCTCGTATTTTTCGTGCGCCGCACGTATTTTATCAGCTTCGCTCATATCGGGTCCCCTTGCCCTGGCCTAACGGGCGTATCACGCCCTTGTCTTTCAAGCGGTTGAGCAGCCGAGTGGCCTGGAAAGGGCTGATATGGCACAGATCGGCGGCATCCGCTCGTTTGATGCTGCCGTGGGTATCGATGAAATTCAGCACCATTTGCTCCTGTTGGATGGCATCGAACCCCGCCTGGCGAACGTAGGCCGCCTTCTGTCCGGCTCCCTGGTACACCTTGGCGCTCAGTGTGTAGGTGCGGCCCTTTCCGGTGCCGTGGGCTTCCACCATGCCGGCTTCCACCAGTTTCTCCAGGGTGCCCCGGACCACGGTTTCGGGCTTTTGCACGGATTTAGCCAGGTCCGCCGTTCTTAAGCGCCGCTCATTGCGCAGCCGGGACAGAATAATCAGGCTGTCGATGGGCATGGCTGCACCGGTCTGCTCCTCGCGCTCGACGATCATGCGGAGGAACTCGGCGTCCGCGTCCGCTGCGCTCATGCGTACGGAGACGGTGTGAGCGGACGACATGGAGTAGTCGGGGGCGGTACGCCCGTAGCGGAGCATGCCTTCGAAGATCCGGTCGATGCCTCGGCCCGTGCGTTCGGCCAGGCCGATGCGCTTGATGATGTCAGCCAACAAGGGGTTACGGGAGCGGGGGTCGGCCACCAGCAGGTTGTCCAGGTTGACGCCCTCCACAAAACCACCGGGATTGCTGATGCTCAGGCCATCATCATCCAGTTTGACGTGGACGGCGCCCAGGGCGCTGTAGTCGCGGTGAACCAGGGCGTTTACGAAAGCTTCCCGGAAGGCCCGGCGGTCGAAGTTGGGGATGGGCACGCGAAACAGCCCGACCTGAATCTCCTCTTCCTCCACCCGGGCGCGGAATAGCACCTCGACCTCTTCAAAGGTCTCCAGCAGCGGTTTGCGGTAGAACTCATTGACCAGGACATCAGTACCGCGCAGTACCTGAAAGGCTACCTCGTGGGAGGGCAGGTGTTGCCGGAGCTGCATTTCGTTCCCCAGCAGCAACAGGCCTGCAACCGTGGGACGGCGCATGCCTCCCACGCTCACAGTCAGCCCCAGGGCGCCGTCCAGCTCCTCATCCGCCAGGGGCATCAGGCTCTGGTCGCCGCCGTATTTCTTGATGGCGTTGCGGATGCGGATGCGCTGAATCGGGTCCAGGTCCTCAACCGCCAGGCTTTCCACCGGCAAGGCGGAGGGGTCCGTTACCCCCAGGCTGGACTGGCGCTGAACAAACTCATGGGGGTAGAAGGGCACGGCCTCCGGTGTGCCGTCCATTCTCAGGCGCCGACGCTGTAGCAGGCCATCCGAGGTGGACACCAGCTGCCGGGACTTGGGCACCTGGATCCTGGCAATAGGTTGCCCTTCCAGCTCAAGGGCCTCAACGCGCACAGCCAACGAGGGGATCGTCTTATTGGCAATCAGCGCGGGCAGGCCGGCGAGGTTTCGGTGGTTGGCATGCAGCCCTGTCGGGGTGCCATCGTCTTCAACGCCCAGGAACAGGTCGCCGCCCTCGGTGTTGGCGAGGGCCACCACCGCAGCCACCAGATCTCGGTCAGGCAGGCTTTTGACGTCGCTCTTGAACTCGACGGCAAGGCTTTCGCCGCCGCGAATGAGCACCTGGGTTTGCTGTTCGGCTTCGTGCATGTCTACCCCTAAGTTCGACCGATTAGCCGGTTCGGCACGCTTAGATCTGGACCTTGCGGCCTTGCTGGACTTCAACCAGCAGGGCCTCGCGCAGGGCATTCAGGTACCGGTCCACATCACCCTCGTCGGCCAACCAGGCCTTGTCGAACGCGACACGGAGGTTGCGGGTGTGAACGTAATCGGCGGGCGATTCCTTGACCTCGTGAGACCGGCCCCCATTTGCCCCCTCATCCTGCCTGCCCCGAGGCTGCTGGGAATCGCCTGACGGTGCTGACCTCTGATTGGCCAGCGCCACCATTTTGCCCAGCAGCTTCTGGTAGCCCTCTTCTTCAAAGTACCGTGTCCGGTCCTTGATCACGGCGATCAGGTGCTCCTGCCCGATGTAATCGAACAAATCCCGGAACGGTTTGTTGAGCTCATCCTGACGCGGCTCCGGCAGGGCCTGATATTCGTCCATACTTTGCATACGCTTCTGCATGGTCTTCAGGGAGGCTTCTGCCTGAGCTCGGGTTCGCTGCACTTTCTCGTCGATGCGCTCCTGCAGGCTGTCCAGCTGCACCTTGAGCTTTTGAATGCGGTTCCCTTTGTAGCAGTTGGGGTCGTTCAGGGTGGTGCGGATCTGCTCGATCTCGTCTCCGGACACATAGATGAAGTTGGGCTCTTGGCTTTGTAGGAAGGACCGAGCCTGGTTGTAGATGTCTTTTTGTGAGCCGCCCATAAACTTGCGGATAGGGTCGATGACATCTTCCTTCAGGCCCAGCAGCTGGTCTTCCTGCTTGCCCAGTTCCGTCAGGTGCCAGGTGTAGGGCTTTCCGGCGACCTCTTTCAGCGTCTCCAGGGCAGGTTTCAAGGCATTGAGAAACGGGTACTGGTCGACCTGCGCTATCCGCCGATCCAGGTCGTGGTAGATGTCCTGAAAGGCTTCGCCGGCCTCTTTGCCCAGGGCCTTGGCTTCGCTGCTGCGGGGCGGGCTGTCGAAAAAGTCCTCGTAGAACGACTTGAGGGCTCGGACCTGAGAGGCGGTGAACTCAATCTGTGGTTCCAGCACCACGTTGCCATGACCGTGAGTGTTACGCAGGGCGCGCTCCAGCTCGCTGTCCTCCAGGATACTCCCGTCGAGACGGACTTCCACCTTGCCACGGGCACACAGGTTGGCCAGGGTGCAGAGAATAGCGGCGTAATACCAGCCGTAGGGTTTGCGTTCGAACTTCTCCAGCAGGCTCTTGAGGGTGGTGCGAACGCCGCCCCGGTTGTTGCTCTGAATGAACGCCAGCACTTCCTGCTCGGATTCAGCCAGGGCCGTGGCGTCATTACCGAAAAGACCGTCGTCTGTACGGTTAAGGCAATTGCTGATGTCGTTTTCCGTGTAGGAAACGCCGCGCAACATGCGGAGGTTGGGGTAAGCCCGTGAAATCAGCTCATGGAAGCCCCGAATAATGCGGGTCTGGGCGTCCTCATTTGCCACCTCCACATCGGCGCCGCCGATGAGCAGCTTGGACTTGCCAAGAAGGGTCTGAACTTGCTGCCGGAGCCTGGCCTCGCGCTCACGGTTCTGAAAGCGTTTGTCATTCAGAATCCGTTTGACGGCTTCCTGCTGGGTGACCGACATATTCTGTGAGATATATTTCTCGGTGCGTTTAAGCATAAGCAGATCCCGTACCAGGCGCTCGTCCGACGGCATGAGCATAAACAGCTCTTCCGCCTTGTACGTGGAGGCAGTACGGAGCATTTGCTCGTTGTCGGCATGCTCGTGGAACGGGCTGATGACATTGATGGAAAGCTCGTATTCACGCCCATGCAGACGGTCATCCAGTTTGCGCGAATAGGAGTAGTCCTGCCCCTGGTTTTGGGAGGAACCGGCGTCATAGCGGATCTTGCGCTGCTTGATGACGTAGTCGAAAACGATCTTTCCCAATTCGTCCGCGACGTCCGATGATTCGACCTCCGTGTTCTTGATCTCCTGCTCGACGTCCTTTTCCTCGTCCGTCAGGTACTCGTACTGGTCGCCGTTCCGCTGTATGTAGGTCTGTTGCTCCAGAAGACTCAGGGCTTCCTCGACCTTAGTGCGAAGTGCCGGCAAGTCCTGATCGAAGGCATCAAGCATCAACACACAGAGGTTACGCACCGTGGGCTTGAATTCCTTAACATATTTGACCAAGAACAGGGCCTTCAGCAACCGGATAGCGAAGGCATTATCGAGCTGTTTCTCCGACTGGATAATCGCGCGCTGTATTTGTGATTTCAGTGCAGAGCGGATGCCTTCAAACATTAGGTCAAAGGTGGCCAGCTGGCCCACCTCATGGTTGCCGATGTGGATAGCCACCTGCTGGAAAACCCCCAGCATGGAGCGTTCACCGACGGAACTGTGTTTACCCTCGAAGGCGTTGTGCTGCGACAGATTCTGGATCGCTGATTGAAATAGCGCGAACTGGTAGGGGACGAAGGGGTAGCTGTGAATAAAGTGGTTCCTGTCCCGGAAGTTCCGGTAGGTGGCCGATCCATCCGCGAAGTCAAACAGGGTTTTGAAGTTATTTGCCTGTGCGTGATAAACGTCCGACAGTTGATTGACGCTTTCTTCGGTCTTGGTCAGCAGGCGCTTCTGGATGACTTCCGCCACATCAGCGCTGGACAGTTTCATGCGGTTATTGAACCGCGCCTGAATTTTCGAGAAATCATCACCTTTCTTCTTGCCCATTTCGCCCACAACGTCTTTCATCTCTTCCTGGGCGGTGACGATAATCCAGGCCCGTCCCCGGCACTTGGTGGCGAGGCTCTCGGCGATGGTTTGCAGGTTGGTCATCAGCTTGGTGTTGTCGGCAATGTACTGGCCAACCTCGTCCACGAAGAAGTTCAGGCGAAACTCTTTGTGGCCACCCTCTTTTGCCTGCTTCTCGATGTAGGCGTTCACATTATCGGCGAAGTCCTCTATCGAAACTCGGTATTCGCTGCGGTACTTGTCGAGGATGCCCGCTGCTGACTGCGGGTCGCTGTCGGTCACAGCGGCGTAGGCTTTGGCGATATTCGCGCCTTCCAGGAGGGCCTGCTCCCGTCCTTTCTGCCAGGAGCGACCAGCAATGGCCTCGTACTCGGCTTTGAACTGCTTGTACAGGCCACGACCGTCCAAATCGCGCTCAAACTGGGCAATGTGCCCCTGTTTGCCGTAGTAGCCGCACATTTCATCGAAGACTTTAACGAACACGGCCAGAAGCGCATCGATCTGGGTTTTACTGATGACATCGGCTTTCTGGTCGATGTTGAACAGAATGCTCTTCGCCGGAATTGAGACCGCTCGTTTCAGCTCGCCCCGGAGAATTTCATTCTCGCTGCACTTGGGAAGGAACAGCTCCAGGGTTGTAGCACCGTCCATCTCACGGTTTTCAAGCAGAAGGGCCAGCATCTTAAGCAGGTGTGACTTACCCGAGCCGAAGAAGCCGGAGACCCATACCCCGTTCGCCCCTTCGTAGTTGTTGTAGGCGTCCAGGAACTCTTCGAGGCGCTTCTCGACTTCGTTGGTCAGTACGTATTCTTCAATTTCGAGACGTAGACTGGCTTCATCGTCGGCTTTGATTACGCCTTCAATGGGGCGGTCAACGGGCTTTATAAAAATATTCTTTAATGTCATTGCGCTTTCCCCTAATGATTACGCCTCGAATCGCTTCGTCCGCTCAGGCTTCGTAATGAAAGATATTGAACGCACGGTAGTACTTGTCGTCATGCAGCCTGCCGAACAGGTCCAGCGATGCGCCGGTTTCTAGCGAGTGAGTATAGGAGCCCGGGAAGAACATCACTGTTGGCTGGTCTTTGGCAGTGCTTTGTAAATTGTTGAGCACGTTATGGGAGCGTATGAAGGGGAAGACCTCGCCCACCCCTGAGAGAAACAGCACGTCAAACTCAACGGACTGGAGTTTTGCCGCAATAGCGGGCACCAAATGGGCTTCCGGGTCCAGGACTCCCTGTAGCAGTTCTTTCAGCTGGTCTTTTGAGACCGTGGGCTCGAGCTCCAACACCTGCTTCCAGATGTCTCTTTCTTTCAAGATATCGACGGCCAGGTCATACAGATTGATGCTCAGGATCCGGATGCCCGCCTGCTCCAGTCGGTTAACCAACTGCCGCTGAAGACGCTCCATTTCGACCGCTTCTTCAGGCCGGTAGGGACAGATGAAGAAAGGCACTTCATTACCCAGCCCCTGTTTGTTCAGGAACCGCTGGCCGGAAACCACGCTGAACAGGTGCTGGAGTCGCTCCTGCATCGGCATTTTGGCAATGTCCTTTTTCAAGCTGACATCCCCCTGATATCGGATTCATAGACTGGGAAGTAGAAAAACTCGTCAGGATTGTTCTGACGCAGCAACTCAACCAGCCTGGGACTTAGCAGTATTGCGTTTATGGTTTTGTCCTTAGCTAACAACCCTGCCTCCCGCAGCATTCTGAACAGGACCTGTCGCAATTTATCGCGCGTTGAGGCGCTGGCATTATCCAGTTCGTCATGCCATTCCGATTTACGGTTATAGAAGGCATCGAAATCCTCAAAACTGAGATCCAGCTTCATCGCGACAAACCGCTCGTGCAGTACTTCCACCGCAAAGTCCGCGATAAAGCGGTAAAGGCGACACACGGCAACCCACAGGAGGTGTGCCTGGTCCTGGTGGTTTGCCTCGGCCAGGAAAGTGAGTTCGCTTTCGGTCAACGTTTTCAGGCGTGCAATCGCCTCTCTACAGGTGCGCTTTGCCGTGCTCTCCGTCCTGGCCTGTAGCAGATTGTCTCGTAGCGCCTGAATACGCACCTCTTCCCAGTCATGGAGCAACAGGTACAGCTCGGCCAATCTCACCGATTCGCGGTGATACAGGCTGCCGGACGTGAAGGATATGCGATACCGGCCTTGGGTCATTCGGATCGCTCACCTTTGCTCGTCTCGGCGGCTCCTCCTGCCTTGACCCACTCGTCTACCTCGACTTTTTTGAACTTCCAGAATCGCCCCATGCGGTGCGCGGGCATTGAGTGCTTGTCGATCCAGCGGTAGACGGTGTCATTGCTGACACCGAGGTGCTTGCCTATTTCGTCCACAGAGAACCAGCGGTCTTCCATTGTGGCCATGATCAATCCCAGATGACTTACGGTTTGGCTGATCAGTATACGTTAGTAATAGCCAGGAAATAAGCGCGTTTGACCCGCATAGGCAGGCATAGGGCGGCACAGCGGGTAACGTGGAAAGATCACAGTCTGAGCTCGGTTACATGTAGGCGCCGGCAAGGGTCACTCACCAATCAGCGATTCCGAGTAGATGCAGTCCAGCACCTTGTCCGCCTGCTGCTCCATCGCCGCATAGGCGTCCATCACGCCGGATCCCCACCAGGTGCCCAGCCGCTGAAATCCCGTATTCTCCATGTAACCAGTTGATTTCTGGGCATATTCAATGTCTTTGAACTGAACAACCGTCTTGCCCGGCATGGGGGCGACGAGCAGCTTGTACCTGGCCGCGTGACCGATGGGCATCAAACCGCCCGATGTGTACTCGGTGACGCCTTTGGCCACCACGACGCCACTCTCCTCATCGGCGTGCTGCAGCGTGGCGCCTCCGCCCTCTTTCCGGCTACTTTCGATGTCGTAGTAGGTGCCAGTATACGAGCCGACGAACGACGCCGAGCTATCGCTCAGGGTAACCTCGCTGTTATCCACATTGAGCGACACGCAGGTAGCCGGGCTTTGCTTCACGGCGCCCTGGCGCTCGAATGTTACGGCGTCCACTAGACGTACCGTGGACCCCATGCGCGACTGCGGCTCCGAAAGCTTGACGTTGTCTGGAAGCTCCTTCACGGGCGCGGCGGTGCAGCCCCAGAGACCCAAAAGCATTAGTGAAATGCCAATGTAGCGCTTCATAAATTTTTCCCCTCACTTTTTGAGGCCGATAGCGGCCCTTTCTTATCTATGCCGGCTGGCTGGCTTACCAACATAGGCCCACGATCCTCTCCGTGGATACCAGCCCGGTCAAGCCGGCCGGCGTAATGGAGGGCATCCCTGCCCGAAGCGTCTTCCCGTGACAGAAGTTACTTTATGACGCTATTATCTACATGGCTATACTGACTACATGAACATGTCGTATTTTCAGGCAGGAGACGGGGATGGTCCGTACCGCGCGTAAGAGTGCCGGCGAATGGCCGGTGCGTTGGGATTTACTGCTGCGCTACAGGCTGATTGAGGTGATCGCCCTCTGGGAAGGGCGCCTTACCACCAATCACCTGATGCGGGCCTTTGGTATCGGCCGGCAGCAGGCCAGCAAGGACATCAACACCTATCTGGCAGACCATGGGCCTGGCAACTTGGAGTATGACCGCTTCCTCAAGGGCTACCGGCCCGCCGAGGGCTTCCGTCCGGTGTTCACCCGGGGCGTGGCGGACGAATATCTGCAGATGATGCATACCCGGGAGGACCTGGCCTGCTCCTTCGAATCGTTAACGGTACGGGAGCTCAATACCGAAGTGTTGCTGCCGCCGGCTCGGGATCTGCGTCCCGACGTGTTGCGCCCGGTACTGCAGGCCTGCCGGGAAAAGAAGCGAGTGGAGATCGAGTACGCGTCGCTGGCGAACCCGGAGCCCGAGTTCAGGGTGATCCAGCCGCACACCGTGGTGCACACCGGTTTCCGCTGGCATGTGCGGGCCTGGTGCGAGAAGAACGGGGACTTTCGGGACTTCGTGCTCAGCCGCATCAGTGATCGACCGGAGTTGGTTCTGCCGGCAGACCACGGCGCCGAGGACGATGCCGCCTGGCGTGCCCGGGTGGCGGTGCGCCTGACGCCGGATCCGCGCCTCAACGACGCCCAGCGCGCGTTGATCGCCAGAGACTACGGCATGGTCCGCCAGCAACTGAAGATTGAGACTCGGGGTGCCCTGGTCAGTTATCTGTTGCAACAACTCCGCGTGGATCTGCCGGCGGAACAGCGCTCGCCGCAGGCGCAGCAAATCGTCGTTCAGAACCTGCAGGACATTCAACGCTGGATCACCATGGCGGATTAATTCGCCCTTCTAAATACTGCATAAACATGACCTCCCGGTCTGTTTATTACCCAATCCCCATTAGATCATTTTCTAATCGTCTGATAGCTTTTCGCCACCATGTCCGGCCCGAGAGGCCACCTCTATCCCGATAGAGGCGATGCGCGGCAATCCCCATGAAAAAGAACAACATACCGATCCAACGGAAGTTAGAGCTATGGAAAGGCTAGTAAAACGCCCTCCCCACATTCACCCGTTTTTATATCTTTATAGACTGCACAGCCCTGCACTCTGGTTCTGTGTCATCCCTCATCTGGACCCGGAAGGCAACCGAAAACTCAGAAGGAAAGATTTCAGAGACCGGAAGCACGGCGGAAAAGACGCTGCTTTCGCCGCCGCGAAAGCTTGGCGGGACGAGCAACTTACGCTTCCAGAAGTCAAAGCTGCCATGGGTGACCAGCGCCCTCTGAAGCTGTTCACCGAGAAAACAGAGGCCAACCCATTCGGCCTGGTCGGAATCCGGCCAGTACAAAGAGGCAAATCCCAAGACTGGAACATTACGGTGACCGCGCAACAAGGCCTGAAGAAGAGCTTTTCCATGCGGCGGTACGGGATATGGGGGGCGTATCAGCGCGCTGTTTATCAGAGATGCGAATGGATAGGCGTCGACAACCCGAATATTGACGACTTGAAGGTTCGCTTCAATCGTTGGCTTGAAGACAATCAGAGCCTACTAGATTTGTATGAGTTAGATTCAGAGTAAAAAAGGGTGGGCCAGAATGCGCCCACCAGATAAAGGTATACACCTAAGCAAGATCTACTCACATCGCTGGAAATCTCACTCCGTGAACACGCAAGGGCCTTAACGCACCGGGTGCATAAGCTGGACTACCGTCCGCCTGCGCCATGCGGATGGTTCCTTTGTCATCCAAAAGCCCGACTTCCAGCATCTCTATTAGCTCGTTTTCTGTCACCTTTACCGTGTCGCGGGTGGTCGGTCCGGCATAGATCACATAGCGCCCGTCTCGAAGTGAAACGGGGTGGCACTTCTTACCTGAACGGTTTGCACCCTCGACGGATCGCAACAACTTCTTCATGACTATCTCCTTTAAGACCTGATTATGATTCGTTGGACGAGTGGGTAGGCGTAAAGCGTTTCTGCTTTAGCAGGTAGGTCAACGCATCCCTTGGTGATGCCACCGAACGACTCATGCTTCTTGAACGGCTACCAACGCGCCCCCGATAACTGGTCCGCCGGAGAGTCAACTCTTCACCACGGGATGGAGAGGCGGCGTTTCTTACGGTGATTTCACTAAGCCCCGCCAGCAGCGCCACTTCTCGGATCGAAAGATCTTCTTCCGGCAGGCCGAGCACTGATAGCGAGTTCATCTCGTCCAAATCCAGGTTGAATCCCGGCAGTGGGAAGATAGCCGCTCGCGGGTGGTCTGGCAGTTCCAGCGGATTGCCGGCGAGCCAGCAATCCAGCTTCGCCCGTGCGTAAAGGCCGCAGATGGTCTGTAGAAGGAGGGATTGGTGCTCGCCAGGACCACCGCTGAGCTCGATCAGGGGCTCGAGAACACCGACGAACTTGAGCGCATCGCTCAGCCAGTCATCCATGTGCCATCCGGGGAAAAGCGAAGGATTGTCATCACCTTGAGGAGGGAGCTCGCCGCCGAAGGCGTACTCGTGAGCAGCCAGAAGTTGATCTCTCGAAGGCACGCTTTTAGTGAAGTAGCCGGCCTCCTCCATGTGTTGAAAGCCCGCATCAACCGCGTTTACCAGGTCGTCCGCCGTAAAGATGCCATCGACCTTGAACAACAATTCGTCAAACATTGGAATACTTCCCGAGCAGTTAAGATACATTAACAATATATCTATTATTGATACATTGCAAACATATCTTTTCGGCCAGGAAGTCCTCGTGTCGGCTGCTCCGCTCGGGCGGCTACTTTTTATACAGCTGCTGCGCGCGCAGGACCTCGTCAGCGACTTCTTCCCGAAGGCCGTGCGGCTCGACCACTTCTACGCTCGCACCGAAGCCCAGGATCCACCACACCAGCTCCTGCGTGTATTCAAGGTGCGCCGTAAGAAGAGTGCCGTCGTCGAGCTTCTGCAAGCTTTGGCTGGCATTAATCGGTGTCTCGTAGAGGTGATCGCCGGCCCGACCCTTGAAGTTCAGCACGACTTCAATGGTCTCCCCGTACGGCAGATTCATCTGGCTATCCCGGAGATAACGATCGAGATCGAAATCCCCCGCTCTGTCAACCTCATCGTCGAGCACCCTGACTTTTCGTAGCCGCTGCAGCGCCAGGTGCCGGTAGTCCTCGTACTGCCAGAATCTCACCACCAGATAGCGTACCGCGCCGCGATCGACCAGCGCGTATGGGTGGACGCGCTGGGGTTCGGCGTTGTCCTTGTACCAGATGTCCATCTGCCGGTTGCGGTGGAGGGCGTCATAGACCTGATCCGCGATACCCGGCGCCACCTTGGCCGGCTGCAACGCAAAGCCACGGGGCACATAGGCGACTTTGTCCGACCAGTACCGTTTGCCAATGGGCCGGTGCTTCTCGAACCAGCTTCTGGCTTCGCGAAAGACCGGATCGAGCTTATCTAGCGCATCCTTCGCCATTAAAGGCTTCAGATAGCGGTGAACGAGGTCCCAGGTGGCCGCCATCTGTGCGTCCATGCCGGGGATGGAGAGATTGCGCTCACTGTGGATCGACCAGCCGTAGGGCTGCGACGCGTCATCACACCGCAGCATGGCGCCGAACTCGTGGGACGCGCTCAATTCTTCGAGGTAACGCTCCACCGAGCGCTTGCTGATTTCGTGACCATCGTTCGCCAGCTTTTCTTGGAGCTCCGCACTGGTGGCCTTCCTCGGTGCTCGGGGCAACGCATGCAGCAAAGCCAGCATCCGGAAAGTTTTATTACTGATAGAGGCACTAGCCGGCATACAACAAATCCCCAGAATTCCCGTGTTTTTAGTATCTCGACCGCTGCGACAGATACTGTCGCCCCGTTATCCATACTCGGGTTATCGCGGTCGAACGACGCCGCCTCGCCAACAACGATCAGCGGACGGCAATTACACCAAAACGTAGTGAACAGTAGAAGGCAAAGAGCGATGCTTTATGACACTAAGCCTAGATCACACCCCCACTGCGGCGAACCCAATTGGCCCATGCCCCCTGCGAAACGGACAACCAACGTTAGGAAAGCAATGACAAAGGACTTGAATCGACCCCATACCACGGAACAGGCCGGCGATACCGTGGATTTGCAGGAGGAGCATGTACCGCGCCCTCTGGCGGCGGTCTGGGGCGCTTTCCTCTACGAGGGGCTCATGATCTCCCCGCGCAATCCAGAGCGACGTGAGCATGTTCTCCTCCGCTGGAAGGAGAGCCGTGCTGAGCTCATTACTCAAAGTTGCGGCTATTTGGATCGGCTTTGGTTGCTCAGTCGCGATCGCTTGCGGGAGGTGGCTTGGCCGCACCGGCCTTTCGAAGAGGAAGTGGTGACACAGTTCGGAGAGCTGCTGGGTTACCACTTGATTCTGAACAACGGTGAGCTGCCGGACGAGAAAGAGGCCGATGCGGTGATCCGCTATTTGGTGGATCGCTTTTTCGAGGCGCGGGCTGAACCTGGCGATGGAGCTGATAAGTGATGTCAGCCCTTCCCAAGCAGCTCAAGCCAAGCCTTGCGTCGCTTAGCGGTAAGTTTGCGATAGGCCTTTAGCAGATCGGCTTCATCTTCATTGCGGGCGACCAAGGGCTGCTCGGCCGGCAATTCTCGGTCGGCATCCAGGCCGCAGATCAGATCGTCCAAAGAGACATCAAGAACAACCCTGAGCTTCGGCAGCAACCGAAAGCCTGGCTTCTCGCGGCCGTTCTCCCATGCGGAGACAGACGCTTTAGTGACATTAAGTTCCTCGGCCAGCGCTTCCTGGGTCAAACCCAACCGCTGTCGCGCGGACTTGAGACGTTCCTGGAAACCTGACATGAGCGGGGCCTCGGTATCGATCAGCCCTCACAAAGTACGGCACACCCGAACCTCTGTCGTACAGGTTATCTTGACTCTAAATGTGTGGTAAATCCATACTTTTAGAGTTTGGGGATTGTGACCCACCGCTCGTATCAGAGCATCCGAGAGCACTCCTAACCCAACCGGGGACTCCCGGCATGGGTTCGTGCGCCCGGGCTGAGCCCGGCCGGCGCATAACTGAAACCCGAAACGCAATAAAATAGGGAGCAAAAACAATGATTCGAAGGATCGGTTACGGCCTGCTTACGGGCCTGATTTTAAGCGGTTGTGGTGGCGGGGGCTCGGATTCGAGCGCTCCGGCGCCAGACGGCGGTTCAGGCACCTCAAACAACGCCCCGGTTGCTCAGGTCGGGGCCGATCAGAACGTCAAAGTCGGCGACACCGTCACGCTGGATGGCAGTGCCAGCCGGGATCCCGACGGCGATACCCTCAGCTATCACTGGGAAATAACCACGCTACCGGAAAGCAGCGCCGCCACGCTGACGAAAGTAAGTACTCCCAAACCCCAGTTCCCAGCGGACGCAGCAGGCCGCTATGTAGTCACCCTGGTCGTCAACGATGGTCAGGCCGATAGCGAAGCCGCCTCGGTTGAGGTGGTGGCTGCCGTTCAAAACAGCGCCCCGGTCGCGGATGCCGGGCCGGATCAGAATGTCGCCACGGGAGCAGCCGTCCAGCTCGACGGCCGCGACAGCAGCGACGCAGATGGCGATACCTTGACCTACCAGTGGTCCTTCACCAACCGTCCCGCGAGCAGCACCGCAGACCTGCAGGAAGTGGACACCGTCCAGCCCTCCTTCACGCCGGATCAGGATGGCGAGTATCGCCTCGCCCTGGTGGTCAACGACGGCCTGGTCGATAGCAGCGCGGATGAGGTTGTCATTATGGCCACCACTGCCAACAGCGCTCCGGTCGCGGACGCGGGAGCGGATCAAAACGTCGTCGCAGGTGATACCGTCACCCTGGATGGCAGCAAGAGTAGCGACGCGGACGGCGACGCCCTCAGCTATCACTGGCGTTTCGTGTCACGCCCTGGTGGCAGCGCCGCCACGCTGGGTGATACCGAGACCGCTCGGCCCAGCTTCCAGGCGGACGCCGCCGGTGATTACGTAATTGAACTGATCGTCAACGACGGAGAAGCCGAAGGCACTCCAGATAACGTGACCGTTACCGCTGCGGAAGCAAACTCGGTGCCCGTCGCAGACGCCGGTGCCGATCAAGCCGTTGTCGCGGGTGACCGGGTCACGCTGGACGGTCAGGACAGCCGGGATGCGGATGGTGACCGGCTGACCTATCAGTGGCAGTTTGTGTCCACTCCCGATGGCAGCCTGGCATCCCTGGATGACGCGGACACCGTGGCGCCATCCTTCGAGGCGGATCTGCCCGGCAGCTACGTGATCAGCCTGGTGGTCAGCGATGGTGAGGATGAGAGCGAAGCAGTCCGGGTTACGGTCACTGCCACCGAGCGTAACGCTGCCCCCATCGCCAACCCTGGCGACGACCAGGAGGTGGTGGAAGGTGAGACCGTGCGACTGGACGGGTCCGCCAGCTCCGATGCGAACGGTGACGAGCTGTCTTACCAATGGCGCTTCGTCAGCCGGCCCGACGGCAGTTCCGCGTCCTTGAGCGATCCCAGCAGCGTGTCCCCGGAGTTTGTTGCGGATCAGCCCGGCACCTTCGTGCTGGAACTGGTCGTCAGCGATGGGGCGCTCGACAGTACCGCGCAGACAGCGACCATCACGGCCACCCGCGCTAACGTGAAGCCAGTGGCTGATGCCGGCGCCGATCAGGCGGTGGTAGAGGGGACAACCGTTACCCTGGATGGCAGTGCCAGCAGCGACGCGGACGGCGACACCCTCACCTATACCTGGCGTTTCGTATCCACGCCGAGTGGCAGCGCGGCCGGCCTCTCCGACACCGACGCCGTGGCCCCAACCTTCACCGCTGATATCGCTGGCAGCTACCTCGTAGCATTGGTCGTCAACGATGGCGAGAAGGACAGTGCGGAGGATCGCATCACCGTGACCGCAGCGGAAGCCAACGCGGCGCCAGTGGCCGATGCCGGCCGTGACCAAAATGCCATGACCGGCACGCTTGTCACTCTGGATGGCTCAAACAGCAGCGATGCGGACGGCGACACCCTGGTGTACCAATGGAGCTTTGTCTCTCGGCCATCCGGAAGCGCCGCTACGCTGGTCGATGGGGCCTCTGCCACCCCTGCGTTCACCCCGGACCTGGACGGCACCTATGTGTTGGAACTGGCGGTCGACGACGGTGAGCTGGAAGGCACCGACCGGGTCCAGGTGACCTCGGAAACCGCCAATAGCGCTCCAGTTGCCGACGCCGGGGCGGATGCCACGGTCTACACCGGCAACCGCGTTGAGCTCGACGGCAGCGGCAGCTCCGACGCCGATGGCGACACCCTGACCTACGCCTGGTCACTGAGCAGCCTGCCCGCCGGCAGCGGGGTGTCATTACGCGATGCCGCCACGGCGCGCCCCTCCTTCACACCCGATGTGGCGGGAGACTACGTGGCCAAGCTGACCGTGAACGACGGAGAGGCCACCAGCGAGGAAGACACTGTCCGCATCACCGCTCTGGAACCGACCTTGGCCATGGAGCAATACGACGAAGGCGATGTGTTCAATCCTCCCTCCTGGAGAAACGTGGGCCTGCCTTACACCAGTAATAGCTCCATGGATCGGGCCTGTACCGGCACTTGCGGCACCATCGAGCTGGCCCGGTTCCGCCTGGAAGCCCAAGGCCAGAGCTATAGCCTCCGGAATGTCCAGGTGACAAGAGTCGGCGGCGGGCCTTTACCGGCCGGCCTGAACGCTCGCTTCTCCGGAATCAGCAGCGGGCAAACCATCGAGGCCGACGAGACGTTGTCGTTCAGCCTGCTGGTGGAGCACGTTGACGCGTCCGTGCAGGTCGAGTTCGCCTTCCTGGTGGATGAGACCGGCGACGCATTCAGTAGCCGCTACACCCTTAATTTACGCTAGCAGTGATAGGCCTCATGCCACTGGCATGGGGCCCTAACCGCTACGTACCGACCTCTATTTGATAACGGTGGACACCAGAGCTATATTTTTCGGTCTTCAAAAGAAGCCAATAATAATCCAGTGAGTATTCCACAGGGGGATAAAGCGTGCTCGATAAAGCCAAAAAAGGCCTAACTGCTGCCCAACGGGCAGCTGGCCAAGTCTACGATGAAGCAAAGGACCGCGCGGAAGGCGCCTACGAGATCGGTAGGAACTCTGTAGAAGGAGTCTATGACGGTGTTCGTGACAAGGTCGCAGAGGAACCGGCGAAGACCCTCACCTCATGGTGTTCTTGGTGCGGCACACATGGCGATCATGTTTTAAGCGTTAAACGCACCGTGGGCCGCTCTACATACGTCTGCCAGAACTGCGAGCTGAGCACCCTACCCTGCCGGTTCTGCGATAACATGGCCAAAGCTGTCTCAAAGGCAGAAGATTCAGAGCCTTCCGAAAATAAGAAAAGCAGGATAGCCAAGCTCCTTAAAGATAACTGGAACCACGAGCTTTGCGCAGAACATGACGGCAGCATACCGAACTTCGAGCGCGCCCACGATAAAATCAAAGAGCTCGGTGAGTTCAGGCGATTGATGGAACCCAAATCGCGCAACCTCTACGGACTCGCCAAGAACGCCAGCATGATCGTCGGTGGCGTGGCGGCTGTCGGCACCGGCGCTGCCGTGGTGGCTCCCGGTATAGCAGCGGCTCTGGGCTCCGCCGGCATTCTGGGTGCCGCCAGTACAGGAACGGCTATTTCAAGTCTGAGTGGTGCAGCGCTCACCAGCGCCTCGTTGTCCGCCATCGGGCCAGCGGGACTGAGTATTATCACGGCAACCGGAGCAGGGTTGGGAGGACGTGCCGGTTTCGGCATCGCCAACTCCTACCTTAAGGACATTCCGGACTACAACTTCTTTTACCAGCGTGCTCCAGTGAAGGACAGCGGCCACCGGATAGTCGTCGTAAACGGCTTTATGACAGAGAACGACAAAGACGGCCACGACTGGTGCGAAGGCCTCGAAGGTTACTCCGAGGACAGTGGGCTTTGGTATTTGTCCTGGGAATCCAAAACATTACTTAAACTGGGTAAGACGTTCTCAGGCACTGGAGGGCACTGGCTGTCAGGGTCTCTGGCCGCCAAAGCAGCCAGCTTTGCGTCAAAACAAACTGCCAAAAGCGTGTCCTTGGTTGCGCATGCTCTCACGGCGAGCGAAATCGCCAGCAACCCTTGGCACTCAGCGATGCTAAACGCCGAGAAGGCCGGTACTTTGCTGGCCGAAGCTATAAGCCGCACGGAAGGGCAGACATTCACACTCATGGGTCACTCGCTGGGTGCTCGCGTGGTTTTCTTTGCGCTACTGGCCCTGGCCACCAAAGATCCCGAGAAACGCTTTGTTGATAAAGCCATTCTCATGGGCGGCGCGGTTGGACGAACTGATGTCGAATCTTGGGATTCGGCTGCGTCTGCGGTCTCGGAGGGGATTTATAACTGCTACTCCAACAAGGATCAGATACTTCGAGGTCTCTATCAATCGACGACCTTAGGTCTATCGAAGCCCGCTGGCCTCGGCCCCGCATCCTGCTCGTATGATTCAGTCCGGAACATCGATTTTTCCGATCTCATTGATGGGCACAACGCTTGGAAGCCCAACCTGAAAGAAGTGCTCGCTCGGCTGCAGGTGAACTAACTTCACTCGTGCGTGCGGGAAAACCGCCTTGCCATGACAAAGCGGCCTGAGAATTCGCTGAGCAAAGTAAGTAGCCGGCCCCGGTTGACCGGGGCCGGTCAACGATCAAATCACGGGCGGGATCTGACCGATAAAGAAGATACCGCCGGTCCGATCCGCAGTGGGCGCCACGGCAATCAAATCCCCATCCTGCGCAATCGCGATGCCCTGCAGGGTCTCTCCATCATAGGTACAGGTACCACCGTCAAACGTTACGTTCAGGTTATAGACGTCGCCACTTTCGCGGGCGGTCACTGTCCCGTTGAACGTGCATCCGAAGTCGTCCACGCCTGAGAAGTTGCCCTGAGTATCGATATCAACCTCGGCATCGCCCTGGCCGCCCGGGTTCAGGGCCGTACCCTCATAGGTGCCAGCATCCTCGGTCAGGTCCGGAGTCTGCTCGTAACTGTCTTCATAGGCCAAGCTGAACCCGACCTCGTCCCCGCTTCCGTCCTCCACGACTTCACCGGTAAGGTTCTGCTTGCGCGTAAAGGTCGCATCCAGGCTGCCTTCATAGACCTGGCCGTCCACGAAGTTGAAGTCTCGGGCGTTTGAGGAAGTGAAGCGGTCGCCGCGCGCGGTGCCCTGGCCTTGAACAACCCCTTGAAGCTGATACATGCCGCCACTGTCCTCGCCGTAAAGGACGTAGTAATCACCATTATCCAGCACCACGCCGATCAGTTGCGCGCCAAGGTCACTGGTCCCCGCGTAAAAGCCCTCTGGCGCCGGGTCGCTCGTGTCGGGCAGCATGCCGTTCGAATCGCTACTGTCGCCCCCACAGGCCGCCAGCCCCACAACCAGAGGCACGGTCCAGAGCGTTTTGCCGAGTGCATTAAACACCTTCATTGCGTTCTCCTTTTTATGGTTATCAACTTCCATTACCGCCTCTCCGGCGGCGTTTATCAGGCCCCCACCCAGGTGAACCTCTCCGGGCTCAACGGGTGGCGGCCATCCCACCGATACGCCGCCAACCGGCCCCCTTGCCGGGCGGCGACGCTGTAATCAAGGCAAGCCACGTCCGCCGTGAGCGGGCGCGGCTCGCCACGCAACCAATAATGACCAATGAAAACCGGCTTCTCGCCGTCATAACCAGGCAGCAGCCCATCGGCGACGGGCGTATCCGGGACGCTGGCCAGGGTGGCCTCGGGAACCAGAGCCAGATCTCGATAGCTGGCAGGCGAGTCCAGCCACCAACGCGTGCGGATCTCACGGCGCGGGTGGCCGTCCTTGTCATGGAAAGCCGCGCCGTCCGGCAATGCCACCTCCAGGCCTTTGAGAACGGTTTCCACCGCCTCGAACAGAGGCTCGCCCTTGGTGGCAGCGGCGACCCAAGCGTTGTCGCGCAACCGCCCGCCACGGTCCAAATAGGGCCTGAGGCGCCCGAGCTGCTCCGGGTGCCAGCAGGCATGGACGGCGCGAAGTTCCGGGAGGTCCAGATAGAGCGGCAGGGTTCGGAACCAGTCCAGCATCTCGTGGTGGAGGCGGGAGTCCTCTTCCACCTGGTCCAGAAATGCCCTGTGTTGGTGTCGGTTCTAGGCGGAATGCGGGCGCAGGTAAGCGCCGGCCTCGTGCGGGTCAGGCGTGGCCCAAGCCACGGCATTGAATTCGTGGTTACCCATGATCGCCAGCGCCTCGCCGGCATCCACCATGGTGCGCACGATACGTACCACCTCCACCTGCTCCGGCCCCGATCGATGTAATCACCCAGGAAAAGTGCGCGGTGGGAAGGGTGACGCCACACGCCGGCGGACTCCACATAGCCCAGCCGATCCAGCAGCCGCTTCAACGGCCCGGCGTGACCGTGGATATCCCCAATAATGTCGTACACGACTTCCCCCAAAATGACGTCCTGTCCGGGGCAGAGCTTAGGCGGCTGGCGGTGGAGGGTGAAGACTGAACGGACGAACAGGTCGCGAATCGGAGCAGGTAAAGCAGGTTAGTCACCGCTTTTGTGGCTATCCCGCTCCTCTATCCTGGCGGCCATCCAGTGGTCGATCTCGTCCGACACCCAGGCAACAGCGCGCCCACCCAAAGAAACGGACCTTGGGAATTGGCCGAGCGCCATTCGATTGTAAATAGAGGACCGGCAAAGCCCGGTTATAGCAATCACTTCCGATAGACGCATGAATCGCATTCGATGCCTCTCCATAATCGGGGCACAGGGCCAGCCAGACAATCAGCGAAGAAACCGGAAAACCACGGTATCTCTTTAAGAAAACCTGCTATTTCCGCTACGTGTAGCGGAATAGCGGCATTTTACTCCATCCCTTTATCTGACCGCACCAATATCGGCCCATGTCCGACGGCAGGTCAGGCCTTTTACCAGTGCCCAGCCCGCTGCGTAAGAACGTACACCGGATCCCCATAGTATAGAGAGGGGAAACCAGCATTCATGGGGCTCTCAGAACCACACAGGCCCAGCAAAAGCCAGGACCTATCTATTCTTTAACTTTGATTAATATAAATGATGGACGCTTTACCCCGCTTATCTGTAAAGGCCCCCTCCTCAATGGCCTGTTCTGACTACCCAGCGATCTCACCAAACCATCGGAATCTGGAGACAGGCATGTGCGAACAGCACCACATATCGCCTGAAGCGCAGCGCCAACTTGATGCTCTAAGCCACTTCCATCTAACCCGAGACAAGGGTCTGGACGTCTACAACCCAAACGACAACGCGGACACCACCTACCTCGTGAATCCACCGCATTCGGCGGAGGCGCTGCGGGACGTTACCAAACTGCTTGACGAACTACTCCACAAGAAGCGACTGGTTATCAGCCGACGCCAGGAAACCGGCCAGGGCTTGATAAAGCGCATCCGCAACGAGAAGACGCGGCTGGTGGAGTCCTGCGCGTTGCTAACCAGGGACTACTTTGCAGGCTATGAGATTGATCGCGATATTGACGTTCTACTTGGAGTAAACGAGAGGATGGGTGTTGGCGCACTGGCAGGGCTCCCTTTGCACACCAACATAGATGGGAAGACAGTACATGGGCACTACCTTGAGTACCTGCGACAGATCAGGCAGTGGCTTATCACGCCCGAGATGCGGAGATACAGAAGCAACCTCAGGGTCAGGAGACAGAGGCGCGTTGAAGCCATTGACGCGGCTGTGAAGGACGCTCTCTCTTTATGCAGACGAGCACGCCTGATACGTGTGGACGGCAACTATCTTCAATCAGTCAGGCCCACGGTCACCCCCGACCGCATCTCATCGGACCTAGACCGAATGGTGAGAAACATGCGTCACAACAAACGCCATTTCGGCGGGCTGGTGCTGGCGGTCCTGAAGATCGAATATGGGCCAGAGAAGGGATACCACTGGCACGGCTATTTCATCTATGACGGCGACCTGGTGCACAAGGATATACTCAAAGGGAAATACATCCTTAACTACTGGATCAAGGTGGTCACGAAGGGGGACGGCAGCGGCTTCAACGTGAACAGCGCCAGTGCTCGGCGCCAGCTCGCTAGCAGGCTGGGGATACATGAGGACCACTTGGCTATAGGGGCGTTCCGGCCGGGTGATCCTTTACAACATGCGAATCTAAACACGCTTGTTAACTATCTCGGAAAAGAGCAGCAAAGCATAAGGGTCAACCGGGATACAAGAATTCGCTCACTGCGAATCGTTCGGGGGCCGAGATATAGAGGTATCCGCACGAATACCGAGATTGACCAGGACGCCCTGTCGCGCAGGGCGTCCTAAGATGCCTATCAAGCGTAGGCCGCAGCAGGGGAAAGCCAAATCACTTCTTTCCTAGTGCTTGGGCAAAGGTATATCGATATCTGACCGTCGAGCCTCAACCTCTCCAGCGCGATATAGAACCTACGGTCTTTCCTGAGACTGTTAGGACAGATCTGTCGCGCCGTATTCTTAGGCAAATGCCATTGATTCATAGAACGATACTTATCGAAGAATTGATTGAGAACATAGGCATCCGACTCCTCCTGGGGAGGCTTCGAAAAAATCTTAACGTAATCATGCGAACAGTCTCGGCAAACCTCCATTGCCACTCTCAACGTGTCAACAGATATACCTCCATCAAAACCTTCGAAGAGGTGGAGCAGCGCTGCCAGTCTAGCGATCATCTCCGCCAGCTTAGAGCCATGGTCCTGCACCTGCTCGTAAAATCCTCCAGGAGACAGCTGGCCCTCAATCTCATCAGCTGTTTTCACCCATAAGTCGGCTGCTTCAGGGGTAAATTCAAGAACCTTACGTTTAAAACCTGGATCCTTCCAAGCAGCATGAAGCTGGTCGATCAATTCAATCATCCTCTTATTGTACTTAGCGATGTGATCAGTTGCGTGGGATCGTCCATTCGAGAAACGCTGCCCCATGGTCGATTTGTCATAGCAGATCAAAAATCGTGACCAGTGCCCGGACCCATATATTTTTTCCCATTTCTTTCCAGTCGCACCTTCAAAAAACACAGGCTGAATCATCACTGACATCGTCAGCCTTGCGCTTTTAATTCTAAGGGACGGCTTATTAACGCGGGTTATCGTGACAGAATCTCCACTGTGCAACGCATTCATGTGAGGAACACTATCGTAAGCTCGCCCTTCGGTCATGACCGACCCTTCACTTGTAACCAACCCTCCCACACCGGTTTCATGAATGCCGGACAACATAGCCATCGGCGTAACGTCTTCATAGATTAGTATAAGCTTACGGGGCCGCACAGGCCGGGCCGCCATATGACTCTCTAGTTCGTTTTTAGCGGATGCGTGACCAGACCGCATCGCCCTCTCGAGTTTCCTTTGCTTCGATTTCCATTCTGAGAGGTTGGCCTCGTACTCATTAAGGTCCTCAGCGAAGAGGTCCTCCACAATGTCATCGTTTCTCCGTATAGTCTCGAAAAAGCAGCGCTGTACTGCCGACTTCCTCTCGCCTGATCCAGCGATCGTCAACGTAGCAAGCGATACAGGACCGACAACCTGGTGCGGCGTCTTTACATCTACGAGGTACTGACCGACGGTCGAGATCGCGCCAAACGCCGCGATCTCGACCATCCGTCGTGGTGCCTGGAAGAGCAGAGTCGCCTCGTGAATGGCTTCGCCAAGCAGTGGGAGACGATGGATGATAAAGTGCGCGCGGTCATGCGGAATTAGATCGTCGCTCATGCCATCACCTCCTTGCCTGCCTGGGCATTCACCCAGCGTACGACATCAGCCTCATACCAACCGCGAGCTCGGCAACGGCCTGAGTTACCGATCTTAAATCCCTTGGGGAAAGTTTCATCGTAGTATGGAGAGCCAGGGTCAAGACGTGCGTAAATCGAGGACTTCGACAAGCCCACCATTCGGCATAGGGCCTGCATCCTGATGACATGGTTTTGGTGCTTTACTGGTTCGATCACAGTGATCTCCTAATCTTTATATTGGAGATCAGACGGTATCGGCGAAACCGTCTCCAAAAAGAGGGAAAAGGGGGAAAATACTGCAATCCCGGATTTTTATTCCTTTACAATCAATAGGTTATGCGCCAATCATTTAAACATCTCTTTCGGGACAAGGATGTCGTACAACGCGTCCGACGCCTCCTCTGCGTCTATCTTATAAGCTTTGAGTAGCTCATCCATCTTCATTTTCATGTCCATGCGGCACAACTGCTCCTGTTTTCTTATTTCTCTTAGCTTCCTAACTATTTCGAGAATAGACCGAAGATGCGTACTTAATATACAATTATCTTGCTCATGCTTCTTTTTATAAAGAGATCTGGATGTTTCCACACTTCTTCGAACCAGGGGCGACAAGACATCGGCCTTTTTACGCCCTATGACACCGTCCTTTTTTAAAAAAATCTTAAGCCGAGCGGCATTACACTCCGATTTCACTTCAGTTTCTTGCCAGGAAAAGCGTGCTGCAGCAACTACATGAGCCAATTTATAAAATACAGACAAGTCAATGGTAGAGCCTACTTGCTTTCGAATTAAATCATCCGCGTACTTTCCAGCGTCCGACCATCTTTCCTCGTCTTCTTGACTCGGAACAGGCGCTACCGAGAAGTCTCTATCATCAAGTAAAGCTTTAACTTTTTTCTCAAAATCCCCAATAACTTTTCTTCCCTCGCTCTCGCTTTCTTTATATATTCTTTCCAAAACCTCAATCCCATCGACAAAGAGGACGTGCAGATCATCTAAGTGAACGTCCGTTGCGCCAGGTGTCTCATAGCCGTGCCCTGGATAAAACTTGGGGTAGCGCAGTTGGCTTGGCCCACTCAGTGAAAAGGAGTCACTGCTCACCTCTTGAATGCAGACGGGCTGGTCGTACACTCCTAACCATACCTCCTGACAATGAGGGGGCACATAATCGCCAGTAGCCATTCCCTCCTTTTCAACGGCCGCAATGCTACCCGGGCTACCGCTGCTACCGGGAAACAGTGTTTTCAGCTCGACCACCCGCACCTTCGGTATGACCCGTGAGATTGTCTTGATCGGCAAACCACAGTTCCAACTTATAGAAACCAAGCCGCCTTGAAATAGCTCCATTTCTTCGGTGTCAAGGTTCGCACCCAGAGATATTTGGCAGTTTGTATGTTCAGGCACTCCTCCTTTATCAATTATAAAGGCTTTTTTAGGTAAAACCGGGATTGGATACCTGGAAAGGAAGTTTTTATCAATAGCATAAACTCTATGTGGATTATCCTCTGATGCAACCAGACCACCAGAAAAGAACCGTATAGTCGCACGCGATTCCGCAGCGAGCTTTATCAAGCTCACTCTGGACAAGGAAAGAGCGTAGATATCCGGTTGATGACAAATTGTTACCTTACCTATTAAAGGGACGCTATATGGCTCGGCGTTGACGGTGTGGTTTTTTAATATAGTGAATGCCGTACGAGGTACGATACGCCGAAACACATCCAACTCGACCTCGCCTTTAGCTATGAGTTTCACTAGTGATGACAAGCTGCACCCAATGGCACTAGCCAAATAGGCGAGTGGGACTAAAGCATAATTGCGAGTCATGTTGCGGCTCCCACCGCTGTTGGATTAGTGAATGATTAAGGCTAGCATACCGGCACTGCACGCGTGCGTCTGCAAGACCTTCCCAATGAAACCAAGCCGGCCTTCTTGGCATTGAACCAATGCGGATTTTTGACCCATTTTCTTTATGGGTACGGATGCGGGTATATAAAGAATGATATATTAATTAGTCCTTTAGATTCAAAGACTTATATAGATCATTCAAGTCCTGGTGGGCCCACCATTACAACAGTGCAATGCAGTCAGATCGGCCAGTACAACTTGCTCAGTGGTAGCAGGGTTCTCGTGCGGGCGTCGGCATTGTCATAATGTTCCATCAGCGCCTCCACCAGTTCTCCAAGGTCCATGAGTTTCAGCGGGATCTTGGCACGCTCTGCTTCGTAGCGAGCGTCCTTGGTAAACCCTCCCGTGCTTACGTATAAGCCTTTATCGCCGTCATGCCGACCACCCAGGAAGGCTCTGAGCTGTTGCGAGCCCATCGCCGTGTTCGGGCGATGTTTGACCTCCACCATGATTCTCGGTGATTCGAAGCCAAAACCGTCGGGCGAGGCCATGATGTCCACGCCCCGGTCCGGCCCGATCGGGCTGACACGGGTGCGGTAACCCATGGCGCGCAACAAGCCCGCAACCAATTCTTCCATTTCCTCGGGAGCGAGCCGGCTGACCCGATCTTTGATGAACTCTTCCGCTTCCTCTTTGTAGCGCTGCAGAACATCGAATTCACTTTCCTGCTGCTCCTCGTCTTCCCGTCCAGCGGGAACGTCCACGCCTTTTCCGGATAAAACGATTTCCAGTTCCGCCGCCGCAGGATCAGGAATACGAAATAACGTCAGCGTCGACCCCAGGCGGTTGCGAGTCCCAACGGAAAGGTCATCGCGCCTGACCTCCCCATCCCAGGTTACCCGGCGGATGTTTTCGAACGGCGGCACGACATCAGGCTGATACAGGTAATCACTTTCGATCGTGCCGATATGGTAGAGCCGCCGACTGGAATCGTAGGTAACCACACGATCACCGATTCGCGGCTCGCGGCGAAAGCGCTCAAGCTGGCTCGCCGAGGTCTGTTTCCTGCCTTCAGGCCAATCGGGATAGGCGCTATCCACGGCGGATTTGATGCGTTCCTTATCCGGGTATTGATTCAAATCACCCAGGTCGGTCCAGCCGATGGCGACCACGCCGCGCTCCCGAAAATCATCCGCCAGCCGGCCACCCTCGGCCGCCCTTACCATCCAGGCTGTCGCCCCCATAAGTCCCCCTCCTTGCAACGGTGCGCTTTTGCTTGCTCGGATACATGCTCAACGAGTTGGCGTTGCTGGTCCAGTTCGACGGCATAGTCCGTGAGCCTAACCCCAGCGCGCCTGAGAATAACGGAACACCGGCAGCGAGACACGCCAGCGGATGGCCACCATGCGCAGCAGCAGGCCGACGCTGAACGCGGCCAGTTGCGTCACGCCCTCGCCCA
>Ga0098035_1000198_pt1 | contig 30991 bp, 30 predicted proteins | sample 3_EtaG_FD_75046 | JGI IMG/M metagenome (GOLD analysis project Ga0098035, IMG submission 75046) | Marine viral communities from the Subarctic Pacific Ocean - 3_ETSP_OMZ_AT15126 metaG | ecosystem: Environmental > Aquatic > Marine > Oceanic | place: Pacific Ocean | collected 2015-01-07
ACATGGAGATAATCAACTGGCTCGATAGCACGGGCATTGACATGCCCGAGAGTAACGGAGAGACGCGATGACTAACTACAAAATCACATTCACTGGTGGAACGGACGGACTGTACACCAGACGCCTGATAACCCCGCCTGTACCTTCACAGGAGGCAGTTGAGTCCAAGCCCGCCACGTATGTCGGTGACAAGTTGATTGAGGCGGTCGAAGCAAAAGACGCTGTGCCTTACAAGCCTGCCGAGTGGGACTACGTACCGTTCACGGCTACGTTCGAGTTCAGCAGCGAGGACGCTTCGGACTACGAAGCAGGTTCAAGCGTGTTCGAGTACTGGCTTGAGAACGAAGACGGCAAGAACACACTATCCGACGTGCTCAACATCATGGTCGAGAAAGAATCCAAGTCGTACAACGTGTCCTACTCCAAGAGGTTTGACGCTGAGGTCACAGCTGAGGTGGCAGCAGCCAACAACCTGAACAGTGAATACGATGTCGAAGAATGGCTCGATCGCGAAGGCGATAGCGAACTCGATTACCCAGATGACACCGGCGAACTGACCGACATCGAGGTCGAGGAAAGCTCAGGCGAGTTCGTCGAAGTCGAGTGGAACGGATAGCCATGAACCTCGCAACCACGATCGAACACATGCTCGACACGTTGAGCGACTCCATGTATGAGTCACAGCTCACGTATCGGGCAACGCTGGAAACACCAGCCGAGTACGAGATGTTCTGCACCGTGTGTCACGTGATGCAAGACACACACCCGAGTGGCACCGACTGCCCAGTTGGGCAGATCGAACACAAATTACGAGCGATTCAATCGCAGGAGAAATAACATGAGCTACCTAAAACTGGCGTGGATTCCACGTACTGCACCAGCTCGCACACACAACCCATACGTACATCCGAATATAAGTTGGGAAATCAACAGCCTGATTGGTCGAGCAGAACACTTGATCGCGATGGAGCGTGTCCACGTGCTGTTCACACAGTCCAACCGTGAGCACCCAGATCAATGCCAGTACCACGGCGCGAACTACATCTCGTATCGTGTGGACAGCGGTGATGAAGCTACCAAGATACTCAGGTGGTGGCGTAAGCACGGGTTCAGGTCGGTTAGGTTCAAAGACGACACCGTTTCAGGGTCACGTGACTATTCCATGCAAGCACGTGACAACGAAGAACTCTACTTCAGCATATGGATGTACTTCGGAGGTGATGAGTGCACGTTCGTTGACGTGCTCGATAACGATGGACAGAGGATCGTCGATCACGTGACCGAGAGAGTACCAGCGCAAGAAGCGGTCATGGTATACAAGCGAGAGCTGATATGCGGTGGCTCACCTATGCCTGATGTGGACACGGACACGGAACTCGAAGCAGCGGAGTAACACCCTATCTCCACTCTCTCTCCCTGAAAGGGAGAAGAGAGAGTGGAGAGAGGGAGGATAAGCCAATGGCAACAAAAATCTCCAACGCTGCGAAGGCCGCAGCACTAGCACTGGTACGTGGGGTGGACGAGGAAGATAGACCAGCGATCTTCTACGTTGACCGGCACGTGACGACTGAGTGGCAAGGATTTGCTGGTTACGTTGAGGTTGTGTCGCACACCTTACGTACTGATGACGATGCTCTCGCAATGCAGATGATGGCATACCTGCGAGAGCGATACGTCCTGATTGACGCGACAACTGGACATGTAGATGCGGTGAACCCGCAAGGAGAGCAACGATGACAACGATAACACGTAAGAGCACACCGAAAGACAAGTTCTACCGACGCTACGCAGCAGCGTATGTGCTTGGCATCCCGACAGCAGACGTACCGAATCACAGCTGGAAGCAGCTTCTCCCCCGCATATACGGGGAAGAGGGAGCCGAGCCAGACGCCGAGCTACTCGAGAAGTTCCGCACCGCCAAGGGTATGCTCAAGGGACTGTCCGGTGCGAACGTGATCGAGATGGTGACTGATGCTCAAGCAGGTGCGAAGATCGCACCACATGAGTCCAAGGCGACGATCACCGAGATCGTACACGACAACATGCCGAATCCACCCAAGGCTAAAGCACCGGCACGTAAGGCCAAGGCAAAGAGCAAGGCCAAGGTTCGCAAGAGCACGAGCAAGACGTCTGACGCAGACGCAATCAACAACCTGTACGGAGACAAGTAACATGACCGACGCAATACTTGGGCAGATGTTCGCATCAGCACACAAAGTCCCGTGGTGGGACATGGGTTGGAAACCCGACACCGCAAACGTCGACCTCGCAACAGCCGTGAGCAACGCGGGAGCTGACTACGACGTGGAGAAGTGGGAGATGGTAGCCGTCATACGTGATGACGAGGGACGCATCACCCGTGTCGAGAACACATCGGCTTTCGGGCTGATGCGTGAGCCACTACCAGCAGACGATGAGTGGCGGTACTTCGGTGCGGTCACGGAAGAGTACACGTCACTACAAAACCGTGACCTCGCACGTCTGTTGCAGCCAGTGAACGACGTGTATCCGGTCGAGACAGTGGGCGTGATCGACGAGGGCAAGACCGCATTCTTCTGCTTCGATGCAGGTGAGTACGAGATCAACGACGAGAAGAACAAGCACTACCTGTTCGCATCCACCGGACACAACGGGAGCAAGGGTGTGAACCTCGGACTCAGCAAGGTGAGTATCGTATGTGCCAATACTCACATGATGGCACTCAACAGCGCAGCAGTTAGCTTCAAGATCGCACACAAGGGCGACGTCGAAGAGGCAACGAGCAACGCAGTTCAGATGCTCACCGGACTTGAGCGTGTGCTTGACACGGACATCAAGCGTGACACTCAGTTGGGTGCGACAAACGTGTCGCAAGGTGAGGCTGTCGAACTGATACGATCAGCATACCCTGAGCCACGCCCACCACGAGGGGTAGCGATGGCAAGTAACGCAGTCGCATCCGAGTCGATGACCAAAGATCAGGTCAAGCGATTGCTCGCATCACAAGGTGGTGTCGGTCGCCTAGCTGAGACGTGGGAGCGACAGAAAGAACGCACCGAACTGCTACGTAGCACGACGGTGGACTTGTACGATGCGTACGCCACGGGTCGACCATCGATTCACGGTACTGCACTAGGTGTGTGGAACTCAGTGACCGAGGTTGCGAACTTCCGCAATGGCCCGAACGCACAGCACTCAGTCCTGTTCGGTGGTGTACGAGCGAAGACGATGGACTTGGCATACGCCAACATCACCAAGTTCGCAGGGGTATCAGGATGACACGAGTGTTTGAGATCAAGATGCGTGTGCTACTCAATACACAGGAAGAAGGGGACGAGCTGCTACGTGGACTCGCTGAACTCGAGGAAGAGAATCTCTTCCCGACAGGCGCGGCTATCGAGAGCAACTGGATTGAACTACTAGAAAACTAATCTCACATGGGGTGTGCATACATGTGCCGTACTAGACTTTCTTCAGTACGAGTAGAGCACAGTGGCTTATGGGCGTCGTGCCTGTCTCCACCACAAGGTACGTGCGAGTCGTACCTGCCCCACATATGTGAGTAGCTGGGAGAGAACGATGAAGAGAGCTACAAAGGGCAAAACCACGAAGGCATACGCTCGAGGTAAACGAGTGTCTATCTACGTGAAAGAGGGTAAAGGACATGCCAAGTCGATCGGCATGATAACCGCGATCTTCTGGGAAACAGACGGTACGTACCTGTACTACCGTGAGTCATACCAAGGCAAGACGCTCAAGATCAGATGGGAAGAGATCGACAACGTAGTACCCGTGGCGCAACGCTCAAAAGTAGGTGTCGCAGTCATAGGCGAAGACGTACGCTCACAGAAAGCACGTGAGATCAGCGAAGAAACTAACCGTGGACGCGAGATCAACGCAGCTGCACCAATCACGATCACTAAACCTACACGACGCATAATTTCTGTCGACGAGGTGGTGTTCATGCTTGGTGAACTGCATGATGACACGTCAGTCGCGGACATTCGAGATGTACTCGAAGTGCACGACACGTCAGTGAGAGTGTGGAAGAAACGTATTGCTGCGCCACCTGATCGTGAGTCGGGATGGTTCAAGCGTCATGCTAGCGACGAGATCGGTGCGTGGTTCGACGATCTGTGGGCGTCGACTGCGCCTAAGCAAGCGGTGGCTCGGATGGGTGATGGCATGCTCCTACGTGGTGGTGCGGTGCTCGAAGTACAGCCCGACGGCGACCCGCTAATCGCGGCACTCGAGTCACGTATCGAGGCAGCACAAGCGACGCTCGAACAGAAGCAAGGCGAGTACATAGCCAACGGACGAGAGATCGAGGAACTCTCTCGCTTGCGTAGTGTGATCGATGCGGAGAGGGCAGTACTCAAGCGCAACCTCGCACACTACACACTCATGCTCAAGTCAGAGCGTGATATACAATCAGGAACACAGGAGAGTGATGACGATGGCACCAGCTAAACGCGTGACCACGAAGAACAGTGGACGCTACTACTTTGACGCAGATGGGCAGCGGTATTGGTCGGTCACGACCATACTCAATGATGGCATACCCAAGAAGGCGCTCACTCAGTGGGCAGGTAACGAGGCTGCTAAGTATGTGATGCAGCAACTCGTGACTCCGCTGCAAACAGCACGCCTTGGACACGGGCAAGAGCTGGCCTTGTTCGAGGACTTCTCATACGAGGACGAGACGTACAAGTCGAAGCACTTCTACACGTCGCTCGCCTCACTCATTGCGAGTGATGACACGGACATGCAAGTCACGGGCTACGATCAGATACGCAACGCTTCCAACCGTACCCGTGACACAGCGGGACGTGATGGCAGCAAGGCGCACGACCTGATCGAGAAGTACATCCTCACAGAAGCCGAGGGTTCACACGTGGACTGGGATACCACTCTCTCTGGCGCAAACGAGAACGTGAAGCAGATCATCGCTCGCTTCCGTGAGTTCGAGCGAGAGTGGGAGCCTGAGTGGGAGGCGACTGAGTTGACCGTGTTCAACCCGACTGCGGGTTACGCTGGCAGCTTGGACTTCATCGCTCGTATCCCTGCGCTTGGCACCGGGTTGACACTCGGTGACTTCAAGACCGGACGTGGTGTGTTCCCTGAGACTGCGCTACAAATGTGCGCATATCGGCACGCTGAGTTCGCTGAGATTGCAGGACACAAGGCGAGCGTGCCCATGCCCGAGACTGAGCGTGCAATCGTGGTGCACATGCGACCCGATGACCCGAACAGCTACCAAGGCGAACACCCCGAGTCGTACTACGAGATCATCCCTATGAACACAGGTAACGAGGTGTTCGAGATGTTCCAGTACGTTGCTCAGGTCGCGTGGTTCTCACGTGATGGGTCAGTGTGGCAGTACCCGCCAGTCACGGTCGAGCAAGCCAAGGCGATGCAGTTCGCTGAGGGTGCGGACGTTGAATGGTAGTAACAACATGTGTGCACCACTGGATGATCGACTCTCCATCAGGGAAAGAGAGCAAGGGAACGTGTAAGCATTGCGGCACCATGCGTATGTTCCTGAACTCGTATGAATACAGCTCGTGGTACGGGTTCAACAAGACACGCAAGCCGGGAAACTGGAAGCGTGGGAAAAGGGGAAGTTCAAGTGAGTAAACGAATCCTCGACCTGCAAACGCGGTTCACTGAGGCGGGACGTATCCGTCTTGGTGAGCGTCTGGGAAACAGACCCACGAAGATCGACAAGCTGCGGTTCACGTCACCGTCACACGACCTGATCGCTCAGATCAGTGAGTTGTACGGTGGCATGACGTCGCAATGGGAGTCACCACGTGGGTCTGAGTCACAGGTATACATTGAGCGGGACGAAATTGACATCATCATCCCGCCATCCGACGAGGCTCTCACCACGTCGTACGAGATATGGTCGGGCGGTGGGATGCAACGCTACTGCGATGGCCAAGTGATGAAGCGTCCCGGTAACGACGAAGAACGTCCGTGTCAGTGTGCTGGTGACATACTTGGGGGCGGTGAGCGTGAGTGCAAGATCAAGGCTCGCATGATCGTGTGGCTCCCGAGGATTCAGACGCTCGGTGTCTGGCGCCTTGAGACAGGCTCATGGTACGCAGCAGGTGAGTTGACCCGCATGGTCGACACCCTGTTGCAAGCGAGCGAGCAGTTGCAACGTGCGGTGAGTGCGAAGCTACGATTAGACAAGCGTGTGGTGAAACGTGATGGCAAAACTTTCAACTTCAACGTGCCCATCATCACGCCTGTCGGTGACGTAGCAATCGTACTCGAGGCAGCAACACCCATGACAGTATTGCCCGACGCTCGAGACGTGAGGTTACGACCGGATGCACCGGCTGCATTGCCCGCACCTGAGACAACCGAGTGGCCGAGCGATGCACCTGAGAATCTTGAGGGTCACGTGGAGGTAGTGGCGCAAGACGATGACGTGATCGACAAGGGCAAGCACACGCAGCTGATGATTACTCTCGGGGCGATCAACTACACTGATGACGAGCGCCATGATCTCGTACGTCACGTAACTGGTGGTCGAACCGAGTCATCGAAAGAGCTTACGGTCGGAGACATGAATGCAATCTGGAAGCGAGTCACCACTCGAGCAACCATCGAGGTGCAGAGGCACTTCGGCCTGATCTGGAGTGAGCCTCAGCACGGGTGGGACGCCCTTCGTAAGATCGATGGACTCGACAAGCCTGTCAAGGATTGGAAGCTCAACGAGTGGCTGCTCGCTCTTGACTATTGTGAACACACGGCAATGCAGTTGCAAGCCGGTGCCGAAAAGTCGGGGGAGTAGATTTCAAAACTGTCCTGTAAACTTTGGAATGAATCCAAAACGTATTCGCGTTTGGAATGTGAGGTATGGAATGAGCGAAGACTTAACGCACGTACACGGTCGCGAGCGGTCGATGAGTGATGATGACTTAAGTAAATTAGCTATCGCACGTGCGAATGTGGCGCCCGAGCATCATCACAACATGACGGTCGCACGTATGATCGAGAGTTGGTGGGGTGTCACTGATGGTGACGCCATGATCGAGAGCTACGGCATCGAAGCCGTTGAGATTGCACACGAGAAGATGCAGGGATTTTCGCCTGAGATACTCGACTCGATTCGCAATCTTGGAGGGTACTTCCGACGTCTAGCTAAGACCAACATCCCGAGTTCAGAAGCACAGTTGCTAGGTCGCACCGCACCGCACATGAAGCGGAAGCGTGACGCTGAGATAGCTAAGACTGACACTGAATCTCGAGCACGTGAACGACGAGACACCGCGGCTGAGATACCCGGGACACTCGAGCATCGCATCAAGTACGGTCAAGATGACTAGCACATTGGAGAAAGCATGAGCAAAATACTAGCGATCGACCCGGGCAATGAGCGCTCGGGTTGGGTCGAGATGATCGATGAGAAGCCTATCGCATGGGGATGGGATACCAACCTCGACGTCAGGCTACGAGTCGACGGGGACAAGTGGGGTGCGGTTGCGATCGAGTACATGCGACCACGTGGAATGCCGACGTCTCAGGACGAGATGGACACGATGTTCGAGCTTGGTCGCATGACCGCAAGATTGCCCGTAGACGAGATAGCCAAGGTATCCCGCAAGGATGTGAAGATGTTCTTGCTCGGGCGTGCTACTGGCACAGACCAGAACATCAGGCAAGCGTTGATCGACCTGTTCGGTGGCGACCGTCATGCCATTGGCGGTATCAAGTGCAAGACATGCAAGGGCAAGGGCTGGAATGGGGCAGGTCGCCCAAGGTGCATGGACTGCCATCACACCTACGAAGCGGGAGCCGATCAGAACATCGTGTACCCGATCGGTTGCGGATACGAGGTACATCCCGGCGTGCTGCACGGCGTAACCGGCCACGCGTGGAGTGCGCTCGGTGTGGGTGTGACCTACATCGCAGCAGCCAACTCAGAGGTGGCGATGTGAGAAACAGAATTTACCCTGACTTCTTCACGGACGCAGACCTAGAAGCGTACCGTGGCCAGCGTCGGGACATCCTGCAAGCACTCGCGGTCAACGCACCGCATTGGGTTCCGGTGAAGTGGCTCGAGGATTACTCAGGTACGACTCGAGCGGTAGCACGTATCAATACGCTGCGTGATGATTGGGACATCGAGATGCGACGTGACCCGAACGGTAGACGTGGACAGTACAGGCTAATTGGACGCCAGAGCGTGCGACAGCTTGCACGTACACACTGTGCTACTTGCACGTGTGTTTCACCTGAGCCTGTCGTGTTTGAGAATCAGTTGGAGATGAAGCTAGGATGACACAGCTTTGTCGTTGCCGCTCTTGAGTCCAGCCCTACGACCGACTCGCATCCAGTCCGACCACGTGATGTTGCCGTCTTCTGCCACGCGTGTCAGGTCGTCGAGCGCATTCGTATTCATCAGCGGTGCGATAGCCAACCCAAAGCGCACATCGCGTGCGTATTTAGGCGGCGCAAACATCAGTACGAGTTTGATTAGGGCGTTCATTTACTTGGCCTCAAGGTAGATTACTTGTACTGCGTCCGCATTGGTATCCGCGTCAACCCATATCTCTGACAAGTCGAACGGCTGCGGTGGGTCTGTTGCGTACGGGGGTATCACGAGATCAGAACTCGTGGTCTTCTGGTGTATCCCTGTCGTAGCGGACACGTTGAGGTCGCCGATGTAGATAGTGTCGTCTTCTGCGCGGAAGATCGCCCACAGCACCCACGTCTGAGTAGCGGTGAGCTTCTCCTGTGTCCCCGCTGTTGAAACAGCCTTGCGAATGACCTTGACCTGTGCTGGCATTTAGGTGCTCCAATTTGCCGAGTTAGGTACTACGAAACATTGCATCTCCACTACACGAGCGATGATCGATTCGCCCGTTGTTGCATCGGGGTAGTGTAGCGCATCTACCTCTGAGTACCCGTTCACGTATGGAATGACCACGTGTGCAACACCCTCACGGTCGTACAACGTCGACGCCCATTGGTCAGGGTCGAGCATTGCACGTAGCGCAAGTCGCTTGTCCTCACCTCGCGTTGTCTCAAAGGCCGTGTCGTCTCCGACTAGCACAGAGAACTCGAACACGTCGACGATGCGTGGTCGCACCGTACCTGCGATTGATAGTTGCGTCACAACAGGCGTCTCTAAGTCTTCATCGTGGTCTAGCGTCAACTCGATCTCGATGTCCTCGGACACTACACTTGCGACGCTGCCCGTCTTGAAAAACTTTGTCTGTACGGGTGAGCTGACAAACACACCATTGTTCGAGCCGCCGAGTTCGTTGAATCCCGTACCGTCGAACGTGTCGTACTTGACCGTGATGTCACGCCCATTAGACCCTAGCCTCTCGCCAGCATCAGGTGATGTCTTGACCGTGACTTCTTGCCACGCAGTTTTCCATCCGGGGAATCTCGCGATGCGTCCCGTGCGGAACGTACCACCACCCTCGAACTCGTACTCAGGGTCGTAACGTGGGTTCTCAGTGTTGGGTACTGACACCCAGCCGAGTTTGTTGTTCAACTCGGAGCCACTCGCAACTGTGTAGTACACCTTGAAAGAAACGTGGTCTACTGATGCGACGTCCTTGAGGTTGCCAGTGATCGATAACCTAACACCGAAGTCGGCGTCATTCACCATCGCAACGGTCGGAGAGAGTGCCCAGTTGTCCGACGGCCCGCCGTAACTCACGCTCGCATCTGACGTCGGCCATGCGTCAAGCGGCAGCGCCTTGTTATCACCCGTAGGCGAACCGGATGCGTTGAGCATTTGCAGCGTTGCATCTTTGACCGTGCCCAACGTGGACTTGCGCTCGATCGACACGATGATGCCATTGATCGTTGACCCTATTGGAATAGACAGTCCCAAGTCCTGTATGTCGAGATAGTCTGACGTCTCGTTGGTGTCGTAGTGAATCGTGATCGTGATGTGGTCGATGCTAGCCGTGATATCAGTGATCGATGTGCCCTTTGTCGCACGTATTTCGACACCGAAGTCCGACGCAACAACCTGTGACCGTGTTGGTGTCAATCCCCACAGGTCTTCATCACCACCATAGTTCGCGACTGCATCGGACGTTGGCCACGCGTCAGCAGTTGCCTTGTCGTCACCTACGAGCGAGCCACCCACGACTAGCTGAACCAAGTCGTCTGTTACATCGCTGCCCGTGTCTACGCTGCGCTCTACGTCGACTTCAATGCCCTTGATCTCTGCATCAGCTGGCAATACACCACTGAATGAGAAGTTTGTAACTCGTAACCCGTCTGTCTTCGGCAGCGTGTAGTACACAGTCATCTTGAAATAGTCGACCGATACAGTTGGGGAACTTGCGCCCGAGTCCTCTTTCACGGTCAGTGCGAACCCGAAGTCAGCGTCTTCGATATCGGACACTGACCAATCCCCTGCGTCCCTGCCCCACAGGTCTTCATCGCCACCGATAGTCTGAACTACTTCGCTCGTAGTTATGCTATTGCCGGTCTTTAGTTCGGTTCCCGAGATTCTAGTGCCATTGTTGTGTAACTGGCACGAGAATAGGTCGGTCGTGGTATCGTCTGCTAACAGCCCGACCTCAACCTTGATGCCCACAATCTGCGAATCTGTTGGCAAATCAAACCCGAAGTTATCTCCCTCGAGCCAGTTAGATGCGTAAGGGTGAGCGCCGCCCGGGTTGCTGTTGGTGGCATACGTGTTATCGTCCGCACCCGCATTGCCCGGGTTGATCCAAGTGGTTGAGCCGCCACGGTCGATGATAGTACCCGGGAACGTGGCGCTCGTAGCTATCGCATCTATAACGGACGTCGCCTTTGAATCATCACTCGAGCCAACATTGGTCGGGTTCGCCCACGTCTCACCGTTCGTGTAATCCGCGACTGCAACAGTACCGGGTGATCTCTCTTGCGATGCCGCTGATGTAGATGGCCACGTTGCGTAGCTGTCGTCACTGGCAAGGGCGTTAGTTGGATTACTCCATGACTTCTTGCCGCTGTTGTCCGTGTTAGCAGCAGCGCTCGGAGCCGTTGACTCCGCTGCGATAGATACAACCTCGGCTTCTTGGTCTTGGCTAGTCCAAAATAGTTTCGTACCCGCCATTTGAGTACCAGATATCCAGCCGTGACGCACGACACCAGCGTCGATCTCTGCCACCTGCCCCCATCGCCACGCCGTACTGCTGGTAGGTCGCCCTGCCATGATGTTAGATGAGGTCGGGCTTGCGGTGTCTCGCTTCTGGACGAACGCATACAGCCACGTGTCGTCACCTATCGCCATTGTCACAGGGCCGTTGTACTCGTCGTACGATGAAGCGTTATCTCCCGGGTGTGCTGGACGTCGGCTCGACGGATTCATGCGCCAAAGTCCGTGACTTCCAGCGGGAATGTATGCGTCGCCAAGCCATCCGTGCCCGCCCTGAGAGCGTGCCTTCTGCCTGTTGTGTACCCAGCTGTTCGCAATGTTACGAGGGATACCATTCTCCCCAATCACAAACACAGAATCTTCTTTGATGATGTAGAGGGTGTTCGCTTCAACTACGAGGTCGAGTATGTCTGAGTCACTGTTGCCGATTGTGTAGTACATCCACCCGCCAGTTGACGGGGTTGTACTTACGGCGAGCACGTTGGGCTTGACAGCTTTCCATAACGCATCGTACCCGAAGATAGTCTGTGTCACCGCGAGCTGGTCAGCGTAGCGATCATTACCTGCAAGCGAGTTGTCTGACCATGTAGCACCATCCGTGCTATGAGTCCACAATCCAGACGCACCCTCAGCGCGCCACATACGATCGTTCATGACCACGCAGTCAGTGATGTTGTGCGACGCTAAGTTCGTAGCCTTCCATCGTGGCAGTCCGCTATCGTCTTTGTCAGCGAGGTCTAGCTTCCACGTTGTGCGTCCCGAGAACGAGAAGAGTGTGTCTGTGCCACTGATCTCGAGTTCAGCAAACGGCCCCGGTGGGCCAACAAGATAATCGATACTCAGTTTGAGGTTGTCGAAATAAGCGGTGTCACCGTCGGCTGGAATCAGGTCAATGGTTAGAGCGGACATTGCCGTAACTGCCAACGTAAGAGTGATGTCAACAGACTCCCATGTGTCAGTCGACGTTGTGCTGTGGTCTACGTTTCCAATACTGTTTGCAATTCTGACAATCGCAGCAGAGTCCCCGGCAGGGACATACACATTTCCCGTGAGCCTGAGTTTGCACTGAATGAAATCGGCATGAGGAAGCGTGAACCTACATAGATCACCTGCCCCTGCTGACACAACTTTTACAGAGGCCGATCCCTCGGCAACAATCGTGGTTTCTTTGCTAATTGTTGCACCGGAAACATTAGTCCATCCCGTAGGTACGCCCGCACCTGTAAACAATTCCATGTCCCCGTTGTCGAGGTAGTTTATGTCGCCTATGTAGTGAATCTTCGGGCCACTGAATAGCTGGTCTTGAACGAGAGTGTTCACGCTCTTGACTAGACCCGCACGTTCATCGCCCTCGTGATGTCGGTCGAAGCCCACGCCTTTGTGCGCTGACTCGATCACATACTCAAGGCGTACTTGCGGGTCGAATGACTCTGACCCGGGAGCATTTGGTGGCGCCGCGGATGGCAGTATCGAACGGGTTGTCTTGCGAAAAGCCACGCTTCCATCTTCATTCGATAGAAGAGTTAGCCCAACGTCATCGGTGTACCCGGGTGGAAGTATCGAGATATCTGCATTGCCAACTGCTCTTGCCATTATCTATCTCTTGGGCCATAGCTAACCCTGCGTGCTGGGGTACTGAACATAGGCTGCACCGTACGTGGCGCTGCTGTCATGCTGAACGCTGCTTGCTTTTTCAACAGGTCGATAGACTCTTGCCAGTCACGTGCTAGTTGTGCTTCAACTGCTGCACCACCTGACCCAACCATCTGCGCCGTACCCATCTTCAACTCTACGATTGCAGTCATGAAGAGAAGTTCGTCGAACGGAGCGTCGATTGCGTACACGTCTGTCTCGAGTACCGCTTCCTCAATATAGTCCTCGCCTTCGATAGACATGAGATGAGGCGTCAGTGTCATATTGTCAAACGTAACGACGTTACCGATAACCGGATTGTCAGTCGGGTGAGTAGCAGGGAAATTGCTCTGAGTCTGGAAGCCAGTGATTGCACTCAAGTTCGAGCGGCTTGTGGGCCACGCTTGTGACGCCTCACGCACCGTTGCGGGCGCTCGACGGAACTGTGGTGGCATATAAAGGACTTCCATCTCGCGGCCGCCCTCTGTCCACACAGGGCCGAACTCGACCGTAGCCGAGGCTGCAATGTTGAGACGATATTCGATCGGACTTGATGGGCTACCTGTTAGCAGCGTTTGTTCCGCAGTCTGTATCTCTTCCCATCCAGCTGTTCCAGAGTGATACACAATGGCTCCGACTCCATTGCCATCTTGAATAGAGACACCACCTGCACTAGAAGCAATGGCATAGACCATAGCGTGAAGCGAAATAGTCTCGCCGCTATCCTGTTGCTGGAATGATGGCATAACAGGATCAGTTGCTATGTATCGTGCGCCACCTGAGTCAGCAACAGCCCTGAGATTCTGCTTGCCGTAGTACGGGGCAGCCACACCCTTGCTCAATGTGAGAGCGGCATTAGATTTCTTCCACCACGTAGGAGCACTGTCAGAATCCCAGTAGTCCCAAAAGCCATTGTGTACTCGAGAGTTAGATACGTGGTATCCGACTCGCGGGATAAACGCCCACGGGTACAGCTTAGATGTTGCGTTGTTAAGCGCAATCCTGATGGACTCAGGATGAATCGATGACACATAGAAGGAAACACCTGACGCTACTTGAGCGGTGAATGCCTCATACACAGTGATGACTGTATTGCTTGACCCGTCCAACTGGTCGAAGTCTTTGACTCGGGACACCTCAAGGACGCCTGAGCCACTTGGCCCATTCGGAAGAATTGCCCAATGCGTGTCGTTATACGTATCGTCTACACGATAGTTAAGCAGATCACATTGAACCGTAGTTCCACCTGCCACACCTGCTGCGGTTGTGGCTCGAGATAAGGGAAGCACAGGCTCTATCGCCCGTAGCTTTTCGAGTACAGATACTCGTGCTGCGGATAGGGCTGACGTCATGGTCGTTCCTTACTAGATCAGGGCTACAAGTGCGCTTGCTGTTGTGCCATCAGCATAGACTAACTGGAATTGAATAGGCAGGATTGTGCCAGCTTGGACACTTTCAAATACCACATCAATTCCATCGACCATTGAGATAGACACGTTACCAGTCTTGCCCACGTACAACCCTTTAGCACCGAGGGACGTTTGGATTACGCAATCGCCTTTGCTGAGGTCTACAACCTCAACAGAAACAGCTGGCCCAAGCAGGTTGAAATCTCCTGCTCGTCCAGCATGTGACCCTGACTCGTAACTCGAGTGCTGTGTGTTGGGTTTAGGCTGCATACTTAAGCGTCACCCGGGGCTTTGTTCGGGTCACGAAGTGAACCAAATGTACCAAAGTAAGCAACCGCCAATGTTGGAGTACCTGTTGCTGCTCTGACTTGCACGGTCTTGATCTGATCGTGCTCAATAACAAAAGGCTTGCCCGCTGCTTGCGAGTAACCGATTGATGTCGTGGCTGTTTTGTTGTTAGCCCAGTGTGTAGTCGCAGCTGGAATACAGAGAATACGGGTTGTCCCGGTAGGGATAGTAGCTGAGTGGTGGGCACTCCCATAGTTTGCGAGAGTACCAGAGGTAGCACTAAGAGTGAGGGTTTCGCCACCAATGACAGTTCCCTCTACGTGAGGTGTAGATACACCTAATTTACTATTGACCATTACGTTGCCTTCTTGATGATGTTCTGCCAACCAAAGAACTTACGGAAGAACCACGGCGGGTCAGATAAAGATAAATCGTCAGGTGAAGAATTCACAGCGGGCTGTCCCATCTTCAATACGTTCTCAATATCGCGCATCATGTGCTTTGCATCCTTGAAACTCATGGTGTTAGCCGAGAGTATCTTCATGGTTTGCTCGTCGAGATTGTATTTGAGACAGGACGTCTGCCCGCTGCGAACTTCCATTTAGACCACCTTGAAAGTGACTACGGGATTGACAAAGGTGTGGTCGTCGCCGCCCGAACCTTCCGCAACCTTGGTTAGCTTGATGAACAGTGACCCACCCGGCTTCACGATCGAAGCTGCATCGAGTCCACCACTCAGGTCAATCTCTGCAAACAAGTCAGCTGTTACAGCTGCGCCAGCAGTAGCGATCGAGTCAGTTACGACGTCGTTCGCAAGACCGACATCAGTTGAGGCCATTGCCCAACTAATCGTGTCCGAAGTATCGAGAGTCACGTCACAACTGTACTGAGCACGCCCTCGCACAATGGCGACTGCGTTCTCAGGAATTGCGATTGCCCACGTTACATCATCACCCGCAGCAGCGAGCGTGACACCGGCAGCAGGGCCAGCGTCGATAATGAGACGAGCAGCTGAACTTTCGAGAAGTACCTCTTGTCCGGTTACTTCGACTTCACGACCGAATCCACCGAGATCAACGATCGCCCGCTTAGTGGTGATCGCTTCTCCGACTTTCTGAACTAAGTCAGAAACACCCGTAGGTGCTGTGTGAGTTAGGTTACGAGCAGCATCAGTAATCAAGTTAGAGGAAGTATCTACATCGAGATAGATAGCCGACCCCGCTGTAAACGGAGCATCTTCGTCATAGATTTCTGCACGCTTCACACCGTGAAGCCGAGCCACGTTCGTACCGTCTCCGGTCTGACCGTGAGCTGCAATGTAAGTTGCCGCAGATGCTACTGCATCAGCGTCAGCGAGCTTAAACTCTGTATCGCTTGTGTCGTAGTAGATAAGGTCGCCCGCAACTACTACAACTCCATCATCTAGTGGCGCTCCAAACACGTTCTGTGAATCGAGTGCCCGCACGTTTGTTTGTGCCATTGGGTTTTTCTCCTACCCGTCTGTTGCGACGGAAGTAGCTAGTCCAGCTTAGGCAGCTGAGTCGATACCGCCGAGTCCAACGATGGACTTAGGCTCAAAAACGGCAGAACCCGGGTATCCGATGAGGCGGTAAACCTCTTCGTTCCGGTTCTTTCGGATGCCGAGGTTTTGGAACTCGACGTCAAAGAATCCACCGTTGTGCAAGAGTGTGTAACCACCCTTGTCCATGCCAAACTTCACAGCGTAGATAGACGTAGCTGTGGAAGAAGTCCACGTACTTGAGTCTGCGTACTGCTCTGCGTTTGAGATGTAGTCGTTCTCAATGATTGGAATATCATCGAAGGTCTTGACACGGCGACCAAACATTTCTATTGACGGTAGGCTGATGCCCGAACCTGCTGAGTTCATGAGGTTGGTTAGCTTACGTCGCATAGTTTTGTTCATGATGAGAGCGTCGGGCAGTCCCGGCTCAATTGCGTCAATTACTTCACGGAGACGGGCAACGGTCAATTCAGTCTCGGAAGTACCGGGGCCGTTCATATCGCCATCGTCCATTGCAACCATTCGAGTTTCTACTCGACACTTCTTCTCGATACCATCGAACTGCAATGAGTTCACGGCTGAGTCGCCGTTGATAACGAGGTCTGCTAGTTTGCGACCGTATGACTTCGACATCTTCTTTTTGAGAATGACGAGAGGGTCTTGCTTGATAGCTGTTTTCTGTTTCTTGAGGTTCAGATAGTTCTGGACATAAACTGTCTTTAGGCTTTCGTTCTTTTCAGTGAACTGAATGTCACCGTCAACAAGTTCGCCTTCGTCTGAAACCTCAGAAGCGGTTGGGTTAACCGATTCACGTTCGTAGTCGTATGACGTACCACCAACATCACCTTCAAACTCAAGCCACGGCATGAGTTGATCTTCGGTGTAAATGGTGTCCCACACGCCTTGAACCTCAAAGGTCTGATCGACCTTATCCCACTGAACAATCGTGGACATTTTTAGTGCTCCCTAATAAGTTTTAGGAGTCTTACCTTCGTGATGTAAACCGAACTTCTGCTCAGGTGTGAGCGTCGATATATCTCGAGGCACGGAACTCCCTGACCCCTGTTGGCCTTGACCGCTATTGGAAGCAGCATTGCGTTGCCGCGCTGTTAGCTTCCCTTCACTGTCGTCAGCTTCGAGGATGTCGTCGTCGCTTTCAGAAGTATCATCAGCAGCGCCGTTACCATCGCCATCACCCTCTTCTTTTGAAGTAGGAGGTGGCGGTAACTTAGCTGCCTCAGATGCGACAGACCGTTTGTAAGATTGAAACAACGTAAGGGCTGTGTTGAGTTGTCCACCTTTAGCGGGGTCAGCCAAGGCTTCGTTATATAAACGAGTTACCTCAACCATCTCCGGTGACTTGGCGTCCATCCCCTCAGTCCATCCCTGTTGCAAACGGTCATAGACCTTCTGCGCTTGGGCGTTATTCTCTCTCTCACTAGCTGCCTGTCTCGACTCCTGTATTTTCTCGCGAGCCTTACCTGTCGTAGCGGCTTGAGGTTCATCTTCAAAACCGTCGTTGTAACTGTCTAGCTGATTCGATGCTCGGGCTTCGCCCCGGTCGGCTATGTCCGCAACCAAATCTTCAAGAGTGTCAAACCGATTCACCAATGTGGTGAGATTAGTCCGGTCGGAACGTACTGCTTCAAGTTCCGTTTCTAATCGTGCAGATCGGCTCTGCTCTCCGCTAAATCGTTTCTTGTACGGGTTATCTTTTGAATCCCAATCGATACTCGCAGTTGCGTCGCCATCACTGTTCTCTACGTCAGAGTCCAGCGTGTCAAGGTCAGCCGCGTCTCGGTTCAATTCGGTCGTCAATACAGTATCTCTCTTCCGATGCGACGTCCCCCGGCGGGAAGGTCGAACCATTATCGAAACAAATGTCGTAGCACGCGTAGGATATTATCGAACAGGGGGCTGCGTCAAACTGCCCTGCCTCATTTCACGTAGCCTAGCGCGCTCTAATTGTATGTTTTCGCGGTTCTTTGCACGGTGTCCGTAGAAGTCCATAAGCGCCCTGTCTATTGCAGGATTGTTCCTGCGTATACGATCACGTCGGCGCGTTACTTGCTTCTGGATACGAGTGAGTTCTCTATATTGTTGCTTCATCGCTTCCTGAGTTAGCGGGTCAGCCCTCTCAAAGGTATTCCATAGCATAAGCATCGTCGGGTTATCTTCGCCGATGATGTCACGTGCTACCTGCCAATAGCGGGCACTATTGAGAGTCTCTCGGGCGTCACGTAATGCGAACACTATTTGCTCACCAGCGAAATCGGGGTCTTTATCAAACGGCACGCCCTCAGCGTTACGCCCGAGGTAGTTATTTCTCATTCGGATATAAAGAGTCTCTCCCTCTTCTTTTCCAAACTCTTCGATTAGCTCTTTCTCAAAGCGCTTTTCAGCAATGTCCTTCTTATCCCAATCGACAAGGCCTGTTGCTTCATCTTCGTAGTTATCAACATTCTTTACATCATCGACGTACTCATCAAATATCTGATTGAATAGAGTCTCTCCCTCTAGTCGTGCCTCGCGTTTACGTTCGAGGTATTTGATTGCCTCTGCATGTATCCCATCTTCATCATCGAGTCGTTTACGAGAGTTACGTGCTTCACGCATGATGTTGTCGTACTCTTCACGGAATGTTGCACCATTTCTGTGAACGGTGAGAAGAGCGTTCGCTATTTGACTCAACTGCTCGTCGATAGCAGTTTCTACGGCCTTGCGGTCTAAGAAATACCTACCAACGGTGGGACTTTCGACAGCTTCAACTAGCTCGTCCAATTCTGCAAGACGCCCTCGATTATCCCGATCTAACGACTCAACAGCGTTGCGTTCGTCGACGTCTAATTGCTCCCACTTACGCCCGTAACCGTCCTTGCTCAACTCGTCACGTAATGCTGCTCTTCGCTCAAAGATAGACAATGGACGTGATCTAAACCCCGAGGATTCAACGGCAACACCTATTGCTGTTGGGCTGCCCTGTCCTTGATCTGGCTTCAAGAACTCCTGCATAGCGAATGGCGCAAACTTGGGAGCCATTCCTTTGATTACGTAGTCCGGTGGGCTGTCTAGCCCTTGACCTTCATAAGTCTCCCCAAGGAGGAAGTCGCGTACCATTGGAGCCTGACGATTTAGCCAGAAGGTAGGAATTGGATTCTTTGCCCTGTGAAGCGGGTCAAAGATATTCCATTGCATCAGGTCGTTGGCTCGCTTCCCGTCGAGTTCTGCCATTGTAGCGGCACTCTTAAACATCACATCGAGAAGTGCTCGAGTCGAACCACCTACACCAACACGCTGACCCCCAACCTCGATTGTCAACCACCCCGGTTTCATTGGGTTAAGTCCATTCTCTTTGAACTCTTCCCACTGTCCAGTAGCCATTGCATAGCCAGCCAAGAGCGTAGTTGATGCACCAACCATTCCACTAATTGACTTTACTGCTTCTCGAGTAGCAAGCCCTTCGATTTGACCTGCGCCTTTAGCCCCGCCAGTCAATGCCTTCATCGCCTGTCCTGTGACAGCGAAAGCAGATCGTGTAAACCGTGGAGAGAAGAGAAGCATTCCTCCCTCAATTTGTCGCTGAGTTTGACGTACGCCAAGCATCTGTGTGTTTAGCGTACCCATAACGTTATTCACATACGATGCCATTTCTCGTCGTGTCATAACATTCGCTGCAACCATCGGGTTAAATGACTTCCATAGTTCAACCTTTGAAATGTCTACAAACGTATTGAACCCTGCACCTAAACGCCCAATAGGTTTGACGTCACGACCCCACTTCTCTGTCATCTGCGCTATGCGACTACCTCGAGGTGCAACTTTGTTACCTCCTCCGGGCATCCACATTGGAACCTTGCCCTCTTTTACGGTTAACCAGTTAGTCACGCTTGAGAGAGTTCCTGTGCGATCGATTGCTGTGAAGAACTCGGAAGAACCTAAATCGCCCCCATTCTTCAAGAAGTCGATAATGTCAGGCAAGTTTTGACGTACGTATTCATCACGTTTTGCTGGTTGCAATATAGCTTCAAGAGAATTGACTGCGGCTTTGACAAATGTGACAGGGTGCGTTGCAGCGAGCAAAGACCCTTGTATGGCCATCCAGCCAATGTCAGCTGAACCGGCAGCAAGAGTACGCGCTGTACCTGTGACCTTTTCAATCTGACGAAAAGCCTCAATGCCATTGTCACCGAAAGTCTTTTGCAGTTCTTTAGCGTGTGACTCAGGAGCAAACGCCCCAGCAAGCGGCCCGCTCTTGAAGTGAGCAACCTCAACTCGAGCCTTCTCAACACCCTCGAAAGCATCCCCAAATGCTTTCAACTGCATATCACGGCTCTTTACAATGCGTTCCATCCGACGGTTCTTGAGGTCTTGCACAGTCTTTAACGTCGCCGTAGCAAGGTCTACTTCTTTCAGCGCTATTGAAAGGTCATCGGTTATACCAAGCACCTCTTCTTTCCACGATTCAACATGGTTCGCATTTGTATTCTGGCGACGTCCAGCTGCTTTTAGCCTGTCGTTTGCCTTGTAGCTAACGCCAACTTTCTCGTTGAATATGCGCCTGTTTTCTCCGTACGCTTTACGGGCACTATTGCGAGCGCCTAAAGCCTTACCGAGTTCTTTGCGTGTAGGCCTGTACTTTTCTACTGTCTTGGTATCGTAGTATTTTTTCTTGACAGCTTGGTAGATTTCTTCTTTTTCAAAGAGCGAAAGCTGCATACGAACCGTGCGAATCATTTGACCCTGTGCTTGATTCGTTGCTGTAAACGCTTCTGTCTCCCGCCGTGCAACATCACGCTCGAGTTCAGCAGCCTTAGACTTGCGACCTGTTACATGAGTTTTCGTAGACGCACGCCTTAGAGCCTTTCTCTCGAGTCGCCCGACGTTTGCTTTTGCTGCGTTTAGAGCCTTTGTGAGATTAGAAATGTCCTCAGTCATACGAGGGAACATACGTTGGAAAGCATCGACTGATGTGACCACTATGTCCTTTTCTTTGAGGTACTTCATGGCGCGCTTGTCTGCGATCATCTGCGAGAGAGTAATCGCCATTGTCTCAGCGGCTTCCAGAGGGTGAGCGTAGAGAGTGCCGAAATCTCTCGCTCCCTCTTCCATCGTCTCGTGTATTCGAGAAGTAGTGAACTTGCCTCGACCTGAGCCAAGCCCCTCTCCGTGTTCCCGGTGCATTATGACTTGGTTAATATCCCCAGCTGCGTCTATGCTTTCCGTGCTTATGACTTCACGGTGGGCGTATCGGAACATCTCATTGATGTCCCCAAACTCCTGTTGAGGTGCTTTGTCGTCAGGCCCAAACTTGAACCCAACACGTTTCCCGCCTACAACCTCGATTGCGCCTTCTGCTTCGGCAAGATCAAGCCAGTCCTTTGTGTACTTATGGACGCGATCAAGTGCCATGGTCTGATCTGTCGTCAATCCGGTAAAGAGACTGTTTGCTCGTGAGCGTACTTCACCTGTTAGTTCTCTAGGAAATACGTCCATAGGTGCTATATCTGGCTCATATAATCCAATCTTCACAATGCCACTTTCGGTTCTAAGTTCATCAAGTTTGTTAGCAGCTTTGTCTAATTCCAATATAAGGAAGCGGTCACGTTGCATGACCTCTTGGTTTCGCAACAAAGCTATCCGGTCGTGAGTCAAAACATCTTTAGGATTAAAGCCAAGACGCTTGGAAGTCTCCCAACCGAACACGGCTCCAAAAGTAATATCGATACTCGCAGCTTGAAGTTCTTCTACTGAGCGCTTCTTCCCGGGAATCCTTTTGGTCTTGACTACTTTTTCGTCAAGCCCGCTGAGAGCACCCTCAACAATATCGCCCAACATGAAGCCTTCATTTTCAAGGCGCTTTAACTCCGCTCGGTTCATGTTGACCATCTCGCCGTTAGAGTTCCTGAATTTCCTATACCCGCCTGATGCGTCTCTTCCATTTTGGAAGAGCATTCGCCTAGTACCCTCGGGGGTAAGTTTTATGTTACTTACATGGGTGCGCCCGAATTGATCGACCTTAAATACCGTGTCCACTATCTCACGATCAATGTACGACTGACCTAATCCAATTTGGTTTGCCAATCGAGCAGCAATGTTTTCACGCATGACTGCCGTTCGCGCTATTTCGTTATCCCCGACAACAGCAGAAGGGTCTGCAAGTTTGATGATTCGATCGTACGTCTGCTGTCCCATGCCTGAGATTGCTTTGTACCGCCGACTTCCTTCCTCACCACGAATCAACTGCGGAATTTTGTTAAGAACATTCTCGAAACGCCAGTCCTTAGTAGAGATTTGCTCGATCAAATCTTCTTGCGCAAGAAGCCCGGGAGCAAGTGAGTCAGGTACAGGAGCGTTCCTAATCGCAGCTTGGCGTTTTTCATAAGCCTGACTGGGGTGGAGAACGTCAGAGACGGTTTCTCTTGTGTTATATAAAACTGAACTCGGACTCGGAAGATTAGCGAAAGCAGCGCGAGTACCTGCACCGCCACTCTTGATCTCGCTAGGGATTTCACGAAGCCCCCTACGCGTATACGAAGTCGTGGCTTTGATGCCTCTGACTCCGATTGATTCGGCAACTGCGACTTTGAGGCCAGCGCCAACCGATTGTCGGCCGACTGCTGCCGCAGCAATCCCCGCACCTTTTCCGAAGCCCCCTGTACCGAATGTGAGGGCGAGGTCAACTGGGTTGAACCCGGTTTCGATAACGTCTTGGAAATCCAGTGTGATCGAGCCACTCGGTGTAAACGCGGTCGTGGCAAAGGGGATTTTGAACGGGAGTTCCCACGTTCCGTGGTGATCTTCCCACGCTGATCTGACTGCCTGAGACTGCGAGAGTCCAGCCGCTCTTTTTTCATCAACTATCCTCTCGAAATTTTGTTGCCCGGGTATGTAATGTTGAATCTGTTCAACAACATGCGGGGTTGCTGTGGTCGCAACATTCCCGCTCCACTCGAGTCCTGCTAGTACACCCTGTCCAGCTTTGTAAAACGGAAAGGCAAGCGGACGCAGGAGTGCCGGTATATCTTTGACAGTTCCTTGACGTACATCGCCCAACACTTTAAGTGCCCCACCGCCAAAGTGCCCTGACCCTACATTGGCAGCATCGGCAGAGGGAGGCGCAGGGACGCCTACTTGGTTCATTCCAGTAGGGGGAGTAGCTGTGAAGTTAGCATATGGGTCAGGCTTTTTTACTCCCAACGTAGAAAAAGTATTGTCTTGGGCAGCATCTCCCGCAAGCACTGTACTTGGCGGGAACAACTGCAAGTCTCTTATCTTTTGATTTCGCTCGGCGTCTATCTTTTCAAAGTCGAGTGGTGTTGTACGTTCGGGCATTATACAAAGACTCTCTGAGTATCTGATACTGGTCGTGAACCGCTCCGGGCAGCTAGTAGATTCTGGAAATCAGGTAGGTATTGACCCTGCATCTGGGCGAGTCCGAAGTAGACCTCTCTCTCGGCTGGTGTGAGTTGATTGAGGGCCTGTGGACTCAGCAACGGTATTGACTGCTGCGCTGTCTGCGGAGCACCAGTCAACTGCTGGTTAAAAGCCATCTGCAATCCCGGTGGAAGCGGAGCACCTTGAACAACATCTTCTGCTGTTTGTGCAACAGCATTTGGGTCACTAATTGTTTGCAACCTATCTACATTTGACCCAGTTACAGGAGCAGAAATGTTTGATATTGGAGCGGGCTGCGGAGCATCAACTGGTTGGAGTGATGTTGGTGTGTCTGTTGCTGTCTCACGTATGAGTTCAACATCTTCCGTTATCGGAGTTGGGTTGACAATCTCATTAAACGGTACTGCTGGCACAGTCGACACTCCCGAACTGTCTACCGGGGTCGGGTCGCCACCAGCCTTAAATGAAAGTTGTGTTTGTTCAGGACTGAATTTCGGAACAGCTTGCTCCGCTCCCAACTGTGGCAGAGCACCAGTGTTGATGTTCGGAGCCATGTTGATCCCGGTCGATCGGAAGTCCTGTGCTGCGGTCTGCTGCACGTCTGACTGACCGATTCTTGAGATACCCTGTGGCATTGGGCCACCTGCACCAGTAGGTGCTAGACCTCGAGATATGTTGAACAGGTCTGCAAAGTTCGCAGGGGAGGCTGACAACTGTTGGAAGAACTCAAGTTTGTCTAAGTCAAATGAAGCTCGCTCGAGTTCAAACTTACGGTTCTGCAACTCTTGGTTAGCATTGAACATATCGCGCTCAAGCTGCCGACCGGCGCGTTCTCGTTCGTCTATGCGGTCTTGCACGTCGAGAGCGTTCTGCCAGTTCCCGTTAGCGATTTCCTGCTCGTGCTGAATACGGTCACGCGCTATATCCTGATCGATTCGCGCCATCGCTTCATCGAGTTTAAGCCGCTCTTCCTGTATCTGCCTATCGAGGTCTAGGCGCTCAGTCTCGTTCTCCAATCGGCCTCTGCTGATCTCGCCGTCGAGGGATAGGCGGTCACGTGCTCGCTGTTCTGCTTGTGCTGACCTCTCAGCCTCGAGCGCCAGCTGTGCAGCCCTCATATTCGCGTTGTGCAGGTCGATATCAGAGATAGACACAACGTGTTTGCCGAGAGACACCTCTTTTCCATCGACTATCTCAAACGCTTCAAACTCCCCATTCCCGTTATCTTGTATTCTGGATATAACGGCGCCTTCGGGGAGCGATAATAACCAAGTACGTAGGGCGGCTTGGTCTGTGCCAGATCGCAGCATAATATCGGGACTTGATAAGAATTTGTCAATCCAAGAATCCCCCGTCTGCCCACCCGCATCCGCACCCGCACCCGTAGCATCCACCGCATCCGCACCCGTAGCATCCACCGCATCCGCCGCAGCAGTAGTGTCCCCTGTGACGTCGGCGTCAATGTCGAGCGCTTCAAGGTCACTATCACTCAACTCTTCGAGCTGTGAGGTTAGTTCATCTTGAACTGCGCCACTACCGGGATTCTCCTTAAGCCACTTATCCATGGCGTCCTTGTACATCTGATCTACGTCAGTTAACTCGGGGTACTGACCCGGGTAAGAATCCAGAGTATTGTCCACTCCAACCACAGGCCCCATCTCTAACAGTTCTTGAACAGCCTTCGATGCCGGGTTAGTCTCGACACCAGAGGGGCTTTTACCGGCGTTGAATCCATTCGCATCAGATTCGAGTACCCCGAAAGAAGGGCCAAGTTGGGGCGGGCCGGTTTCACCGTGTTCCGGTGGAGTGTTGACGTTAGGCTGCTGGGTTATCCACCACGGAGCGTCAACAGGCGGTGGGTCAATCGGGAACCACGCCTTCTTCTTCTTCTGGTCGAACTGCGGCTTAATCTTGCCCGTCGGCCACTTCGGGTCATTCAGCCCACCCAAAACGCCGCCGCCCTGTGTTCCAACCTTTACTACCATTACTTATTTTCTCCTGCAATTTGAGCGGCCAACGTGATAAACGGGCGCCCCCACTTGCGAGCCAGAACCTTTCGCTGTTCTCGCGACATTGCGTTTATACGTTGTTTTACCTGAGCACGTGTCAGCTTACGCTTCATCAGGGGTGCTACTGCGTCGTTTCTGAACTGCGTTCGCAGCTTTTCACCATACTCCGCTGCCTCAGACACCACCCTCGTGTAGAGAGACGTGTCCTGCTTTGTCTTGCTTCCACGTCGACCTACTCTGGACGACCTAGATTCAAGGCTTTCCTGCATTAGGGCAGAGTCTCCCGACATGGACGACGGGGATAACTCGCTGAATGAAGAGTTTTGAGAAACCATTACGATCTAAATCCTGACAGTGAATCGTTTAGAGGTTCAGTTACTCGATCACCTAGACGTCCTTGTGCCTCAAGTGGTTCGTTTCGTGACGGTGTGCCAAACTCAGCTTGTTCTGTCGGGACTCCTGCTTGTGGAATCCCAGCCCCGTCTACCGGGGCAAAGTCTCCTGAGTTACCAGCATCAGGGCCGCTTACAGTATCCAAGGGATTCGCAGATGCTCCCTCTTCCAGTGCGGCGAGAACATCATCAATTCCGATTTCCTCAGCTGCAACCTTCGCGTATATCTGCATCATCTCTGGTGACTGCATTACCTTCCACTTCATGATTCGCTGAATCACCTCGTCGGCGTTCTCAACTTTCAAGAAGTCCTCGAGCGTAGTCCACGGGTCGAGTAGCTGCTGGGTGTAGTAGTTCAGCCCGAGCATACCTCTGCGGTCGTCTCGAGTCGGGTCTACCGGCTCTAAGTCGACGTTGAAATGGTAAGCACCCTTCCACTCATCAGGGTTGATAGTTACAATCTCCCGTCCTGACGTCTGATCTGCCCACAGGCTGACAGGTTCTTCTACCAAGTGTTCCATGATCGAAGCTGCACGGTTGAGAAGCGTTGATGCCTGTCTGCCCATTCTCGTTGTAATAGGACGGAATAGCTGTCTGGCCTCACCCATGTGTAATCCACTCATGGTTCCCGACGTCATGCCCTCTTCTCGAAATCCTTCGACTGCCGGTGAGAACGTGTTGTCAGCTTGAATAGATTTCAAATCCTGTTCGTACCTGTCAAGCCAGCTCGGAGGTTCTGGCAACTCCATCGGACGAGGTGCGGTTCTGCCAATGTCAGGGCCTTTAGCAGATAGAACTGCGCCGAGTCCTGCGGCGAGTTCAGTAATAGTCTTGTCAGGGTCGTCAGAGACGAGCGGAGTCATGCCGTAAAGCTGCGCTTGCCAACTCTTGATAGAGCGGATACGAGCTTCTTCCATCAACTCATCCTCGATGAAGAAGAGCATTCCTCGTGACATATCTTCGGGTTTTCCACCAAGCCAAGACCACGGGCCAAAACCAAACTGGTACGGCGTGTATCCGTACACGTTTTCAATGGCTCCACGTTCCATGTCGCCAGTCACTTCAACTTTGTACGACACGAGATCACCGTCGCCGATAACCATTCTCCAATTACATGACCAGTAGATCGTTACCTCTACGTTCTGATAGTCGTTCTTGCTTTTGGGATTGTTGAAGGTCTGCGGCCACATGCTCTGAAACTTGCGCTTATTCATCTGATAGCGCTTGACTACCCACTCAGGGTTTTGAGGTGAAGTTTCATCGAACACAACATGGGTGGGGTCTACCGCTTCCACTTGGAAAGCAAAGCGTTCAGCTTGTCTGACTTGGTGCTCATGACGTTCGCGCTCGTACTGCGCCCGAGTCTTGCCGCCCTTAGTTGGAGGGTTTGGCCATCTGTCGAAATGGAAGAACGGCCCCTCAAGGCACCACATACCCATCATTGCGTGCTTGGCTGCTGTCTCAAGCGGTGGCTGGATATTCTCGCTTGCGATTCGCTGTAAAAAAGCAGACCCCCACTTCTCAAGACGATCGGCAACTTCTTGCGCTTGGTTCGTGTTGTTGCGTGGTGGATAGCGAACTATGGGACGATCGCTAACTACCTGTGATGCAATACGGTGAACCTTCGCACCGCCTGAACCCGGGATGACTGGCTTAAACCGCTTTGGGTCAGGCGGGTCAGCAAACGGTTGATACCTGCGATTCACTATGTCGGACATACGATTCATCTCACTGATACGAGTCCCGTGAGTAGTAAAAGCATCATTCGCTAACTGAATAACCTCAGCTAATTCTGGCTTCTTCTCTGCATCTTCTCGTGTCTCAATCGACATTATCGGGCATCCCATTCATATTTACGTTCTTCGGGCATCAGTGGTGCCCCGGTTGGCTTCAAAGAAGTTGGCCGCATCCACGACCGAGGTGTAGGGCGCGTGTTCCGTACGTTTGACCGTAGATAGTCAAGCGCTTGCGACATCGAGTCGATTTGGTCATCGAACCTAGCATTAGGAAATCCTGACAATTCCGTCATAAAGTCACCTAGCCACGGTGCTTGCTCTGGTAAGAATAGCCTACCCGCTTCAAGCAGTCCTGTGTGCCCTATCGCTCGAGTGAATTTATCACCCTTACCCATTGGGTCGACAGTTCGTAGTTCCCACAAATTTGAGTCAACCTCAAGGTCGCGAATAACAGATTGCCCAAGTCCTCTATTCTCAATCAATACTACATTGGGCCGTCTGTCGTCACGCAAAGCATACAACAATGGGAGCAATTCACCATAACGGCGACGCGATCTATCGATGAATGTTAGGTAGTAACCCTGTGGGCCGACCGACCATTCAGACATTACTGTCCACGATGCGTCAGAAGATTCACCCGAAGCGAAGTCCCAACTGTGCATTACGTATGAGAAATCAGGCGATCTCTCCATAGGGAACCGCCCGATCTTAGATATGTCAAATACGTTCCCCCCCATTGCGGACGGGTCGCACAGGAATGTCATAGTGTAGAGCGAGTTACCTTTACGTTGTCGGATGCCCTCAAGCCTCGACAATGGGTATTCTTCGGGCCAGTTAGCATGTCCAGAGTCGGGGTCGATTGCTGGCGTCATCATGGCTTTGAAGCCCATGCCTCCATCAGATTCGTTCTCGGGGTTAGGTTTACGAGTGTAAAGAGGCCACAGGTCTGCATCACTCCAACGCGTGAGAATGGCGAACCATCTTCCAATCGGAATGTCGTTCGCATCTGTACGCAAGCGATCGGACATTACGCCCTTGAGCCAGTCTCGCTGACTATTCATAGTCGAGGGAGATCGTACATCCTGCTGATCTGTAAGGTCATCCGTAAAGATTTCCTCAAAGTGCATACCCTGTACCGCGCCCTCGACACCAACCCCCATAAGTGTCGGCTCAGGTCGTGCAGAGTTCTTGCGCTTGATGAACATGGCAGTTCTATTCCAGCCACGGCGCGTATCAGGTATTACGTGCGGGAAAACAAGCTGGTATCGGGTATTGGTCGTAATTGTCTCTTCGACTGACATGACCTGTTTGGATGCCTGAGTCTCTGTATTCATCGCAAGGCAACGTGCCCACTCAGGATTTTGCCCGATTGAGTATTCAATCCACATCCGAATTACTCGAGACTTCCAGAACTCAGGGGCAGCTGCAATAGCTACCTTCTTATCCTCTGCCTTTTCTGATTGGAGTATCTTTACCCACTCCATCATGTGACGCGCAAGACGTACATCATGCACATACATGCAGAAGTATTTGAAGTCTCGTCGTGCGAGTTCTGCTTTAGCCAGTTCCTCGCGCGGTATCGTCTGCGTCGTCATCTTCAAATCCTGCCATTAGCCTGAGTTTGCCTTGATCGAACTCGCCCATTGCCTCAGCTTGTTTCTCAGGACTTAGATTTCCTGCTGCTTTATCGGCAAGGCTCTTCCCCGGCGCATCTTTCGCTCCCAACAACTCCATGAGTAGCTTCTGCGACGCAGCTTGCCCCCGTCGAGATGTAATTCCGAGTGCAACGCCACGTATTTCAGCAAAGATAAGTGCTTGCCCGAGAGTTATTGCAGTCTTGATCTTGTCAGGATTCTCGATCTTCCATGCAAGCCATTTGTTCTGATCGATACCCGTGATCTCGATCGCATCAGACTCACGCCATGCACGTGCTATCCAACCGCAGACTTGAATCATCTCGTCTGTCGACTCTGTGTATTTGTCACGTAGAGCGGCAAACGGGTCAAGTGGCCCTGACGCCTCCTTCATTGTGCGAGGCGCAGGGACTTTCTTTTCTGGCTTGTTAGTCATACTTATTGTTCTTCGGCAGAATTGCGCTTATGAAGATTCGACCGCTTATGTCCTGCAAGTGCAGCAGCAGTCAAATGATGTTTTGGCACTTCATTTGTGTCAGCGTCAGGGCAAATTTCACAATCGTAGTGAGGCCCTTCGTAGTCACATAAGAGTGATATTGGCTGAGGGTCATCGTTCACAATGGTGACATTTTCGCCAGCCATGATTCCTGCGATTCGATGATCTGATTCAGCTTGCAGTTCAGTTAGAACGTCCTGCACTTCATCTTCTTGTCGCTGTAATTCAGCGTCAATTTCAGCCAAGATCGCATCGTACGAAGGGCCGCGCCTGTAAATATGGCACTCTTCTCCACTGTCACGCTTGGCAACAGTTGTCCCACCTTCGAGTTCAACAGTTTGAACATGTCTATCTGGCCACATGATTGACATTGAGTTAGCAGAGGGCGAGCACGCCGTAACAAAGTGACCTGCAACTTGCGGACGAGTGCGAAGGTCTACGATGTATTGAGTAGTCATCAGTATCTCCTAGTAATTAGTAACTGATCGAGAATAACACAAACGAAAACGACCCCGCTAATGCAGGGTCGATTCGGTATCGTTGATGAGACGATACGGAGAGTACGATGACTTCCCGCTTCGCTAAACCTGAACAGGTCGGAGGGAGGCGCAGGAACTGGTCATACGTATCTCAGAGTCTTACACTGAGATGAACCTACGTCAACACCTACAAGCATAGATGCTAATCCCACCACCAGCCTGAACCGTACTCATATATCTTCCAGCGCACCCAGCGGATTATCACAACAGGCCGTCGCACCACCCAAGCTGCCCCAGACCGAACCTTCTTGTATATCTTGAGCATCAACCTTCGCCCTTTCTGAACCATAGGAAGGTCAGCAAAGTAGTTGCCCTCCTCTGAGTGAGTGAGCCAACCAGCAATCAAGCCAGCCTCATAAAGCAGCAGCATTGGCATTGCTACTAGAAATGTGAGCGTTCCGTCTAAACTTGGGGTTATGAGAGCCGCGAAGATGAAAGCGGTCGGAACAACCCATTTTCGGAGCTTGCTGGCTCTTGTATACGAGATAATCCTGAACCTTGCAAGCAGTTGCATCACGACAGGCAACTCAAAGACTATCCCTATCCAGAACAGTAACGACAGCAACAGAGCCATGTACTCAGTAAGTAGGATTACTGGTATAGCCACGCCTTCACCGAACGTCAGGAGGAATTGAAGGCTCACAGGCATCATCACAAAGAACACGAATGATGCACCCAGCGCGAACATACCAACGGACAGAGCTGTGTACGTTATTACGAACAGCCAGAAGCGTCGTGGGACGAACGGCTTGAGCATACTGAGTATGCCCACGATTAGCACAGGTAGTGCTGTAACCTGCCCACCCTTCATGGCAAGGCTCAGGGTAGCCCC
>Ga0098035_1000200_pt1 | contig 30764 bp, 28 predicted proteins | sample 3_EtaG_FD_75046 | JGI IMG/M metagenome (GOLD analysis project Ga0098035, IMG submission 75046) | Marine viral communities from the Subarctic Pacific Ocean - 3_ETSP_OMZ_AT15126 metaG | ecosystem: Environmental > Aquatic > Marine > Oceanic | place: Pacific Ocean | collected 2015-01-07
CGCGTGTTTCCGCATCCCTCGTCGGTCATCTGGCCGGTGCGATCAACGGATCGGGTATTGCGCGCGGCACCAGCTTCCTTCTGGATGCCATGGGCAAGGAAATCTTTGCCCCGGGGATCAACATTATTGATAACCCGCACCGCAAACGCGGCCTGCGGTCCAAACCGTTTGACGCCGAAGGTGTCGCCAACGAAAAGCGCCATCTGATTGAAAATGGTGTTCTGAAAACCTGGATCATGGATTTGCGGTCCGCCCGCCAGCTTGGCCTGAAATCGACCGGCAACGCATCGCGCGGGGCCGGAAGCCTGCCGGGACCATCCACCACCAACCTTTACATGGAACCGGGCACCATTTCGCCCGCCGACATGATCAAGGATATCAAGCAGGGCCTTTATATCACCGAAATGATCGGCAGCAGTGTCAACGGTGTGACCGGCGATTATTCGCGCGGGGCATCGGGCTTCTGGATCGAGAATGGCGAGCTGGCCTATCCGGTTTCCGAAATCACGGTTGCCGGAAACCTGAAGGACATGTTCAGAACGGCCGTTCCGGCCAATGACCTGACCTTCAAATACGGCACGAATGCCCCGACGATCCGGATTGATGGCATGACGCTGGCCGGGCAATAAGCCGACTTTTTATCTGGATGTGATTTGTAACAGGGGTGCGTTTTGCGCATCCCTGTTTTCATTTTGGCGGCCATTGCATTGGTCGGCATAGGCTTGAGGCACCATAACCCGCACCGGATAAGGCGACAGGCTGATTTCACACGGCAGTTTACCGGCACTTTCGCCGTCAATCTGCAAGGGTGCGGGGCCGCAATGGCTGGTGATGGTCAGACGTTCGGTCTGCACGACCGACACGTCGGTTTGCGCATGCAGCCGGTTCAGGGTCAAAGCAATCCCGTAGCGTGCCAGCGACATAAAGCCGCTGCCGGGCATCAGCACGACATCAAGGCTGTTATCGGTCAGTTTGGCATCGGGGGAAATAACAAACGCCCCGCCATAATGTTTGGCATGGGTCGCAACCACGCCGGCAACGCGATATTGTTCGCGCCCGATATTAACTTCGAAATCGCGGTGATGCGGAAAGATAATATTGCGCAAACCTTCGATCACATAGGCACCCTTGCCGATCAGTCGTTTGAGTTTCAGTGACACATTTGCGACCGTATCGGCATCCGCCCCCATGCCGACCATCAAAAAGAATGCCCGGCCATTGACCAGACCGGGCCGCACCCAAACCTGGGCCGGATTGTTGATATAATCGGCAATCGCCTGTGCGCGGATTTCAAGACCGACCTCGACCGCCAGAACATTGGCCGTTCCCAGCGGAATGATGCCAAGCGGCGGGACTTCGTGGCCTTCGATCTGGGCATCAAGCAGGCCGTTGAGGGCCTCGTTCAGTGATCCATCGCCACCGGCAACAAACAGGCGTTGATGGGCACGCACCTTGCGCGCCAGTTCGCGGGCATGACCGGGATGGGTGGTCTGTAACAATTCAACCTTTACACCGGCTTTTTGCAAAATGCTTGAAAGGAAACGTTGTTTATTCCCGCCAGCGCGCGGATTGAAGATAACAGTCACCCCGGAATGGGTCATTGCGAAAAACTTCCGTAATAAAAATGAAACATTACTTTCGCGTTCTCTTTATAGAAAATGAAACATGTAACAGTATATTGACAGAACCGATAAATTTATATGAACGGGTTATATATTCGCGCGATTTGTTTTAAACCATTACTGGTTGGGGACACTATTCGGCATGTAAAACCGTCGAATTCCAGCCATCCTTTTGGCAGGATACGGAGGAGCGGCAATGACAGCGATGACGCTGCAACCGCATTACCGCACGGTCTGGATTTCGGACGTCCATCTCGGAACGCGTGGATGTCAGGCAGATCTTCTTTTGGATTTCCTCAATGAAGTGACGGCAGATACCTATTATCTGGTCGGCGATATCATTGACGGCTGGCGGCTCAAGAAAAGCTGGTACTGGCCCGAAAGCCACCACGCCGTTATCACGACAATCATGGAAAAGGCCAAGAACGGGGCAAAGGTCATTTTTGTCCCCGGCAACCATGATGAATTCGCCCGTGAGTTTGTCGATATGACCTTTGGACATGTCGAAGTCAAGATGAACGACATTCACGAGACGGCGGATGGCAGAAAGCTTCTGATCATTCACGGCGACGAGTTTGACGGTGTGGTCAAATATGCCAAGTGGCTCGCCTATCTGGGTGATACGGCCTACAACCTCGCGATTGTCCTGAACCGTTATTATAACGGCATCCGTCGCAAACTGGGTTACGGATACTGGTCACTGTCGGCCTATCTTAAGAACCGGGTCAAGAACGCCGTTCAGTTCGTCTGCAATTTTGAAAATGCCGTCGCCCACGAAGCTGCCAAGCGCAAGGTGGACGGTGTTGTATGCGGGCATATCCATCATGCCGAAAAACGCATGATTGGCGATGTCCTTTACTGCAATGACGGCGACTGGGTTGAAAGCTGCACGGCCCTTACCGAAGACCAGAACGGCAAGCTTGAACTGCTGTACTGGGCTGAAATGCGCCAGATGGCGATGACACATTCCCAACCCGGCCGCGATGCTGCCAGTGCCCCATCCCTTGGATTGGGCAAACTGATGTCGCTGTTTCGGGTTGTCGGGGACAATAACCGTGCTGCCAATGCCAGTTCCAAAAAGAACAGCGGCACGCCAATTGGAAAGACCGCATGAGAATTTTGATCGTATCCGATGCCTGGTATCCTCAGGTAAATGGTGTGGTGCGCACCCTTGAAACCGTGCGCAGCGAACTGGGCGAGATGGGACATGATGTGCATATCATCTCGCCTGATCAATTCCGGACGATCCCCTGCCCGACCTATCCTGAAATCCGGTTGGCCCTGTTTGCCAAACGCAAACTGGCCCGGATGATTGATGCCCTGCAGCCGGTTGCGATCCATATCGCGACCGAGGGCCCATTGGGTCAGGCGGCACGTGCTTATTGCCTGAAACGCGAACTGCCGTTTTCGTCAGCCTATCACACCCGGTTCCCGGAATATCTGCATGCGCGGACACGGCTGCCGCTTTCGATTTCCTATCGCGGGATGCGGCGGTTCCATAACAAATCACAATCGGTCATGGTGGCCACGGAATCGCTTCGCGAAGAGCTGGCTGATCGCGGCTTTAACAGGCTGAATATCTGGTCGCGGGGCGTTGACCTTAACCTGTTCAAACCACGACCCGATGCAAGTTTCGGGGATTTCCCAAAACCCCATTGGCTGTTTGTCGGCCGGGTGGCGGTTGAAAAGAATATCGGCCATTTCCTTGACCTTGACCTGCCGGGGACAAAATTTGTTGTCGGCGACGGGCCGCAACTGGCGGAACTCAAATCAAAATACCCGAATGCACAGTTTCTTGGGAAAAAGGTTGGTGAAGAACTGGCTGTCTGTTTCGCATCGGCAGACGTTTTTGTCTTCCCTAGCAAAACCGATACCTTCGGCCTTGTTATTCTTGAGGCCCTGGCATCGGGAACCCCGGTTGCGGTTTTCCCGGTTCAGGGGCCAGCCGACATCGTGCGCGGGACCAAGGCGGGTGCCATTGATGCCGACCTTCGCAAGGCGGCGATGGCGGCCCTTGAACTTGACGGCAAGGATGCGCGCGCGCTCGCAGAACAATATAGCTGGCGCAATTCCGCCAGTCAGTTCCTGCACAATCTGGCACCGTTTTCGGGCGGGTTTGACGGGGCGGCAGCCAAACGTCTTGCCGTTGAAGACATAACCGAAGCAAAAGAACCGGCGATTGTCATGCCGGCGCAATAACCGGCAGCCGTTTATTTTCTGGCAAGCTGGGAGCCGTCCTGCGGGGTTTCTTTCCCTCGCAGGCTTCTGCGTAGAGTGCCATATGCCCGCATCGCATTGATCGCATCCGTCCCAAGCCACCGACGGAACGGTTTAAGCGCGACATAAACCGGCCGGATAACCGCCACGATACGGGACAGAGGTTTCATCTGTGGTGCGGTCATGCCGCTGCGGCTCAGATAAGCCTGCCATCCGGAACGCAAAAGATCGGGACGACGTTTAAAACCGCGCTGTATGGAAAACACAAACAGCAGAATGTCGCGCGCCTGTGCGTCGGGCAATGGCATACGTTTATTGGGGTCTTCTTCGAAATCAATAAAACCGATCCTGCCATCATCCCGAATGGTCATGTTGCGCAAAAGAGGGGCGCCATGCGCAAAACCATTGGCATGCAAATCCGCCAATGCAGTTCCGGCCATGGCAATCAGTTCAGCAACACGTGCTTCATCCCCAGCCTTGACCGCATCGCTGATTACGGTTTGCAAGATCGCCCCGTTATCGCCAATAGCGATCCAGTTATCGGCGACTTCGAGAAGATCAGGCACCAGAACGCCTGCACGGTTCAGGCCATGAAGGACTTCAGCCTCGCTTGCCAGACCGGCCTTGCCGCCTGGCGACACTGTCGGGCGCAACATCGGTATCCGCGTCAGGGTTGCGACAAAACGCTGCAGGCGGTGCCAGCCCTTTTCCTTTGGCCGGACAGCCTGTTTGATCCAGATACGCCGTCCTTTCCACCGCAATGGAAAAACCCGTGCGCCAACACCTTGGGCAATCGTCTGTTCCACGATATCGTGGAGTTGCTCTGTCATTTTTTTATCTTATATGTCGTTTTTCGTGGCCTGCATTCCTACAGGCCCTGTCAGTATCAGTTAAGTTACGTTGCTGCGGCTTGCCGCACCTGCCCGGGCATGCTAGCAACAGCCCGGAAAGATCAAGATATCCATGATGCCTCATCCATATAGATAGTGTCGGACTGACACAATCGGAAATGGCGTCGCACGACCGGGAAGAATTCATTGCCAAAGCATTCGCTAGATCACACGACGGAACATTGGAATACGTGGCCAATGATCAGACGCATCGTTCAGGATGCGGTTGCCCCTTATTTCGGCAAGATTGTTCTGGCTCTGATTTGCATGGCGCTTATGGCTGCCGCGACTGGCGGTTATGCCTATCTGATGGATCCGGTGATTAACGAGGTCTTTGTCAAAAAGAACCCGGCGATGCTGGTCCCTGTCGGGGTTGCCGTCCTTGCGGCTTTTGCGCTGAAAGGCTTTGCCAACTATGGGCAGTCGGTTTTGATGAGCTATGTCGGTGGTCGCATCCTTGCCGATATTCAGAACAAGCTTTACGAACATGTCATCCGGCTTGATATCGGGTTCTTCCACAATACCAATACCGGCAAACTGATCACGCGTTTCACCAGCGATATCACCGCGATGCGGGCCGCCGTTTCCGTATCACTGACCGGCTTTGGCAAGGACTTTTTGACCGCCATCGTGCTGATTGGCGTCATGTTCTATCAGGATTGGCAGCTTGCCATCATTGCGTTCACGGTGTTTCCCGCCGCCATCCTGCCGATTGCCCGCCTGGGCAAGCGAATGCGCAAGGTTTCCGCCAACACCCAGCAACAGATTGGTGAATTTGCAACCCTCCTTGAACAAACTTTCCAAGGTGTCCGCCATGTCAAAGCTTATGGCATGGAGCCCTATGAATGTTCGCGGATGGAAAAGCTTGTTGAAACCGTCTTTGATCTGAGCTTCAAGGCGCAGAAAGTCAGCGCACGTTCGTCCCCTATCATGGAAACACTCGGCGGCGCTGCGATCACGACCATCATTATTTACGGCGGTAGCCGCGTCATTGACGGGGCAAGCGATCCGGGCAGTTTCTTTTCGTTCATCACGGCCCTGTTGCTGGCATATGAGCCGGTCAAGCGCCTTGCCAATATCAATATCAACCTGCAGGCCGGTCTTGCAGCATCGCAGCGCGTGTTTACCGTCCTTGATATCGAACCGGAAATTCGCGATGCCGACGATGCCAAAACGCTTCAGGTCAAGGGTGGCGCCATCCAGTTCAAGGATGTTTCCTTTTCTTATAACAATGAAACGACGGCACTGCGTAACATCAGCCTTGATATAGAGGCCGGTCAGACGATTGCCCTTGTCGGGCCATCGGGTGCCGGTAAATCGACCATCCTGAACCTGATCCCGCGGTTCTATGACATCAATGCCGGTGCAATCACGATTGATGGTCAGGGTATCCGCGATGTAACGCTGGAAAGCCTGCGATCAGCGACCGCACTGGTCAGCCAGGAAATCACGCTGTTTGACGATACGGTTCGATCCAACATCGCCTATGGCCGATTTGGCGCAAGCGATGCCGAAATCGAAGAAGCCGCGCGTCATGCAGCAGCCCATGATTTCATCCTGCAACTTGAAAACGGTTATGACACCATTGTCGGCGAACATGGTGTGAAGCTTTCAGGCGGCCAGCGCCAGCGGATCGCGATTGCACGTGCGATGCTGAAAAACGCCCCGATCCTGCTTCTGGACGAGGCAACATCGGCCCTGGATACGGAATCGGAACGCCACATTCAGGGGGCCCTGACCGAATTGATGAAAGGACGGACGACGCTTGTCATCGCGCACCGCCTTTCGACGATTGTCGATGCCGACAAAATTTGCGTCATTCAGAACGGGCATGTTACCGAACAGGGACGCCATGAAGAATTGCTTGCGCTTGGAGGGGCTTACGCCAATCTCTATAATCTGCAATTCTCGGAAGAGAGCGATAACTAGGCCGACAGAAATCGGGATAAACTGGCGTGCAGTTTCATAAGCGGATCATAAAAAGCGATCAGGCGCGCAGCACTTTGTGCTGGCTTGCGGCAACCTATATCCGGTTCATTCGTCTTACCGGTCGCTGGCACACGGAAGGTGGCGATCATCCTGCGCATTTCCTGACCGAAGGAAAACCCTTTATCGTGGCTTTCTGGCATCAGCGGTTGCTGATGATGCCCTATACATGGCGTTCGGTTGCGGGGAACCGACCGTTTAACATGCTGATTTCATCGCATCGCGACGGTGAAATCATTTCCCGTACCATCGGTCATTTCGGAATTGCGACAATTGCCGGGTCAACCGGACAAGGCAAGGGCGGCGCAGCAGCGTTGCGGCGTATTCTCAAGGCCCTCAAATCCGGCGAAGTCGTCGGCATGACCCCGGATGGACCGCGCGGACCACGCATGCGGATTTCCGATGGCATCGTTCAGGCCGCACGACTGGCCGAAGTCCCGATTTTCCCACTGACCTATTCTGCCTCAAGACGCCGCGTTTTTGGCAGCTGGGACCGGTTTGTTTTGCCGCTTCCATTTTCAAAAGGTGTCTTTAGCTGGGGCGATCCCATCCATATCCCGCGCGATCTGGATGACGACGGATTGGAAGCAAAGCGGCTGGAACTTGAAGCAGCTTTGACCAAGCTGACACAGGAAAGCGATGCCAAGCTTGGCCTTGACGTGATTGAACCTGCCGGACCGGATGAACTTCCCAAACAGAAGCGGTCGGCCGTGGCGGCGGCGGCGGAACAGGAAACCGCTAAATGAGCCTGTTTTACGCCTATCGCGTTGCGACACGGCTTTTGGGTCCGGTACTTGGTCTTTATCTGCAACGGCGCAAAAAACGCGGCAAGGAAGATGCTGGAAGGATCGGCGAACGGTTCGGTCATGCCAGCGCATTGCGCCCGAAGGGAAAGCTGGTCTGGATACACGGGGCCAGCGTTGGCGAATCCCTTTCCGCCCTGCCGGTGATTGATGCCCTTCGCACGCGTTTTCCCGATGTGTCGATACTTGTCACCACCGGCACCGTCACATCCGCGGCAATGATGTATCAACGCCTTCCGGAAGGTGTGATCCATCAGTTTATTCCAATTGACCGACAGGTCTGCGTTGCGCGTTTCCTGCATCACTGGAAACCTGATGTTGCACTTTGGCTTGAAAGCGATTTCTGGCCCAACATTCTGACAAAGGCCAAAAAGGCGGGGACCAGACTGGCACTTCTGAACGGTCGTATCTCGGCTCGAAGTTTTAAAAGCTATTCCCGGTTCCCTTCCTTCATTACCCCGGTGATTTCGGCCTTTGACCTGATCCTCAGTCAGGGGACAGAGGAAACCGGGCGTTTCATCGCATTGGGCGGAACCGATGTTCGTGCGGTCGGGAACCTGAAATTCGCAGCCCCCGCCCTGCCGGTTGATAGCAACACGTTGTCCGAACTCAAGACACAGATTGGCAATCGTGCCGTATGGCTTGCCGCAAGTACGTTTGACGGTGAAGAAGCCGCATGCGCGCAGGTTCATAAAAGCCTTGCCAGCAAACATGAAAACCTTCTGACGGTGATCGTTCCCCGCCATTCTGATCGGGCCAACGATATCGAAACCGACCTGATCGCAAAGGGCCTGCGCGTGGCGCGCCGAAGCCTTGGCCATGTGATTACCGATGAGGTTGATGTTTATCTTGGCGACACCATGGGCGAGATGGGGCTTTATTACCGGCTTGCACCGGTATGCCTGATCGGCAAGACCCTTTGCGCATCGGGTGGGCAAAACCCGCTGGAACCAGCAAGGCTTGGCTGTGCGATCCTGCATGGCCCGGATATGAGCAACTTTAACGAAATCAGCCGCGAACTTCTTGCCGCCAGGGCATGCCGTCCGGTTGCCGATATCGATGATCTGGCCCGGCAGGTTGATACCCTTCTGACATATCCGGAAAAGGCCCGGGAACTGGCAAATGCTGCGCTGGAATATGCCAATTCCAAGGCCGAGGTGCTTGATCGCACGATGGATGCAATCGCGCCGCTTTTAATCAGCGAGGCCGCCAATGCGCGCCCCTGATTTCTGGCAAGCGGATGGTTTCTGGGCCAAGGCATTATCGCCCCTGTCGCTGCTGTGGCAGGCGGGTGCGGGCATTCGCGCCATGAAAACAACCATGCGTCATCCCGGATGCAAGGTTTTCTGCGTTGGCAATTTTACCATCGGCGGTGCTGGAAAAACCCCGACGGCAATCGCGCTTTATCACACGTTGCACCATATGGGCATCAACGCCCATTTTCTGAGCCGTGGCTATGGCGGGCGTGAAATCGGCCCGCATCGCGTTGATCCGGCGACCGATACGGCCTCCGATGTCGGTGATGAGCCGCTGCTTTTGGCACATACCGCCACAACGTGGGTTTCGCGTGACCGGGGCATGGGGGCCGAAACCGCCCGTAATGCAGGGGCAGATGCGATTATCATGGATGACGGACTGCAAAACCCGTCCGTGATCAAGGATTGCAGCTTTGCCGTTGTCGATAGTGGTTTCGGCATTGGGAATGGTCGCGTGATCCCGGCTGGGCCGATGCGCGAAACACTTGAGCAGGGCTTGGCAAAAGTCCACGCCATCATCCTGATTGGCGATGGCAATCCGCCATTTCTGGCAAATCTTCCTGCCTCTGTCCCGGTTCTGAGAGCCCGAGTTGTGCCTTGCAACGGTGTCGAGTTTAACGGTCGCAGGGTCCTTGCATTTGCGGGCATTGCCCGCCCGGCGAAATTCCATGACAGCCTGCGTACCGTTGGTGCCAATATTGTTGCCACCGTCGATTTCGCGGACCATCATCCGTTTCGCACAAATGAACTGGCTGACCTGCGCCAAAGGGCCGCAGCCCTGAACGCGGATCTGGTAACAACGGAAAAAGATCTGATGCGCTTGCCTGTCGCGGCGCGCAACGGCATAAGCACACTTGGCATCAAACTGGAATTCGAAGCCCCGGACCAGCTTGAGAAAATCATTAAAGCGGTATTGTCTGATGGCTGAACGCAGCGCCTTTTACAAAGCACGCCAGAAATATGTTTCCCACCCTTTACAGGGGCTTGGTGCCTATTTGCTGTTTGGCTTTTTCAAGATCATGCCGATTGATCTTGCGTCTGCCATCGGCGGTCGGCTTCTGCGCGCGATTGGCCCGAAACTTGGGCAAAGCAAGAAAGCCCGAAACAATCTCGTCAAGGCTTTTCCGGACAAGTCAGCCGAAGAAATCGAAGCCATCATTACAGATATGTGGGAAAATCTCGGTCGTAGTGCGGCAGAAATTCCCCATCTTCCAACGCTCGATTGCGGAAGCCCCCGCCTTGAAATCGTCGGTCTGGAAAACGGTATGGCGACAAGGGAAGATAACAAACCCGGCCTGTTCTTTACCGGCCATATGGGGAACTGGGAAGTTTCGACCAAGATTGGCGATGCGCTTGATATGGAAATGATGACCATTTATCGCGCACCGGATAACCCCTGGGTCGATAAACTTTTCAAAAGCGTTCGCAAGGGATTTCGCGGCGAACTGGTGCCAAAGGGCGCCAAAGGTGCACGGAAATTTGCCGCCTTCCTGAAAAAAGGTGGCCACGCAGCCCTATTGGTCGATCAGAAGCTCAATAACGGGATCGCCGTACCTTTCTTTGGCCGCGATGCGATGACGGCCCCCGCACTGGCACAATTTGCCCTGAAATACGATTGCCCGGTCATTCCGGTGAGGGTCGAAAGGTTGAGCGGTGCCAATTTCCGGATGACGTTTTATCCAGCGCTGACAATTATCCCCACCGAAGACCGCGAGGCAGATGTCCTTCGCATCATGACCGAAGTGAACGCCATCATGGAAGGCTGGATCCGTGAACGACCGGCACAATGGCTTTGGCTTCACAAACGCTGGCCAAACTAAGCGGCAATTATCACGCTGGCATTAACCTAATTGGAACGACCTTGCACCAGACTGGTGGGCACCTCACCACCATCTCCGGGGAAGTTTTTTTTGCTGCGTTTCGTCGTCCCGCTTTTCCTGATCCTTATTGCATCGATGTTTGCGGTCTGGCCGTCCTTTGCGCTTGAAGGCGACATCGGCAAGATCGAAAGCAGTTCAAAAAATGTGCGCATACGGATTGCCGAGCTGGATCAGCAGTTGCGCAGACATCTGCAAGAAGCGGTCGAAAAATTCGGCGATCGCCAGATCGAATGCGGTGCCAGCGGCGAAAAGAAATCACTGTCAGATTGCATTGCCGAAGACGACGATAACCTGACGCAAGCCAAACTATCGATTGCACGCGCCAAAGATCGTGACGCGGAAGAAAGCCCGCTTGATGAACTGGCTGCAACCGAAGAACGTTTTGCCATGTTCATCGAACGTCTCAATAAAACCAACGATTTTCTGTCCCGTGCCGGGGCAACAATGTATCGGACCAGCTTCGACATCACGCCGGAAATGGATCAGTTGCGCCGACAGGTTATTGTCTATGTCGAACGCAAACAGGAATATGATCTGCGCCTGAATCAGGCGATGTTGATCGCGGGTGTAACGCTTGTCCTGATCGCTATTTTCGCGATGATCTTTTTCGCCACACGCCGCATTCGGGGAAATTAGGATCAGCATCCTTTGTTGCAGGACAAATTGCGTTGATAATGTGATCAAACCCCGTTACCGACTGGCTCAAGAGTGATCGTCCGAGGAAACTAAGAAATAATGACACAGGCCTATTGGCAGGACATTCTGGTTGCATTGCGCCAGATCATTCGCGCAACCGATCTGCATTCCAAACGCATGATGAAAGCCTGTGGCCTGACCATCCCGCAGGTGATGGTCCTGCGCGCGATTGACGAATTGCAGAACGTTACGGTGCGCCGCATTTCCAATCATGTGTCCCTTAGCCAGGCAACGGTCACAACAATCCTGAACCGCCTTGAACAGCGCGGGCTGGCAGAACGCCGCCGCAGCACCAAGGACAAGCGCGTGGTCAATACGGTTCTGACAGAGGCAGGTCAGAATGTTCTGAAAGCAGCCCCAACCATGCTGCACGAAGAATTCATATCCCAATTCGAAGCCCTGCCCGATTGGGAAAAAACGCAGCTTCTGTCATCCATGCAGCGGGTCGCGACAATGATGAATGCGGAAAAGATTGATGCGGCCCCGTTGCTTGACGTCCGCCCTGCCGACGAAATTCCGCGTTAGGTCGGTTCAAACCGGATTACAGGTCGGCAATCACCACTTGGTGGCCATTGCGTCGGGCATCACCCACCGCATTGAATTTCCTGCCGTCACCACTGACCTTGGCGGCGTGAACACCACCAAAGAACATATCCTCCGTATCCCAGCGTTGCTGGTCTTCAAGGCTAAGACCATCCAGAAGCGATCCGTCAAATCCCGGTTCGACAGACAAAAGATTGTCTTCGACATGAAGCCGCGGTGCCGCCACCGCCCCATGCAGGGTCATGTCATAGGCATCGATATTCAGCATCACCTGCAACATGGTCGAACGAATGCGGTTTGACCCACCAGAACCAAGTGCAATCGCATCACCATTTCCCGCCAGATACAGGGCCGGGGTCATCATCGAGGTCATCCGCACACCGCACGGCCAGTGATGGAACCCGTCGGGTGACAGATCGGCTTCGCCCAGCATGTTATTGAGCATGATACCAGTCCCCGGCACCATGCGCCCGGAACAGGACCCGTTTGAAATCGTCGCCGCGGCAAGATTGCCATCGCCATCAACCACGGAAATATGGGTCGTGCCATTCTGGCTAAGCGGGCGTTCGCCAATCATCGACCGATAGGATTCGCAAAATTCGTCGGCAAGGATTGTCGGGCTTGCGCCATGTTCGCTGCGTGCCAGCCCGGTGGCATGAAGAATGCGCGAAATGGCTTCGAGATGACGGGCCGATCCAAATGCCCCGAGTTCAATTTCACGCGCAAGCTTAAGCCCGAAGCCAACCAGAACCCCGCCCGACGCCGGTGGCGGGTTTAAAACAAACCGCCCGTTGCGCCCGGCAATCAATAGCGGATCACGGACCAGAACGCGGTATGCCGCCAAATCCGCCCCTGTCAGATAGCCGCCATATTCCCGGCATTCGGTCACCAGCGCATGACCAAGATCGCCGTGATAAAAACCATCAGCCCCGGTCCGCAGCAAATATTCAATGCTATCGGCCATATCAGCCTGACGAAGAATGGAGCCCTCGTCTGGCAATTCAAATCCGTCTTCGTCCTGATGCCCCGCTGCACCGAAAACGGCCCGGCTATCTTTGGAAAATGCCAGAAGCGGGGTTACGATCCCCATGACATATCGCTGAAACGCATCCAGCTTGATCCCGTCGCGTGCGGCTGTAATTGCCGGTTCGGCCAGCATCGCCATCGGCAGGGATCCAAGATCGTCATGCAGCTTGAAAATACCGGCAACCACGCCCGGTGTTGCAACCGAACCGTATCCGCCGTGAAATTCCTGGGTAACGCCACCGGCAAATGTCGCAAACCGGCTTTCGAATTCAAGTTCTTCGCGCGGGCGTTTGGCAAGCGGGGTTTCGACAAAGAAATCATAAAGCCGGGGCGGTTTTCCCGCCGGGCGTGCCATGACAAAACCACCCCCGCCCAATGACGCCAGAACCGGTTCGGCCACACAGGCCGCCCACATCGCCGCAGTGACCGCATCAAAGGCATTGCCGCCCGCCTCAAGCACATCGGCAGCCGCGCGTGCGGTGACATCATGTCCTGCGGCGACGGCTCCGTGCTTTTTCATGGCAGAGGTTCCTTATTGTTTATTCGTCATCAATTGCTGGCCTTCCCCTTCGCGGCCTTTTGTGCATCTTCCATCGGCGGCACAAGCAGGGCGGCGTCAACACGGGCATCCCCGACATTGATCCGCCAATCCAGATGCGGCCCGGTTGCCCGGCCACTTGCGCCGACCTTGGCAATCGGATCACCCTGCCGAACGACATCGCCGACTTTCACATCGATTTCCGACAGATGCAAAAACGCCGAAACCATGCCAAGCCCGTGATCAATAAACAGGGTCGCCCCGGAAAAATACATATCGGGATGCGCCAGCGTCACAATCCCGTCCGCCGGGGCCACGACCTGTGTGCCGGTGGGAACGGCAATATCCACCCCCCAATGCGGGGCGCGCGGTTCACCATTCAAGATGCGTTGTGATCCATAGACACCGCTGATCGGACCCAGAACCGGCCAGATAAAGCCGTTCTTGTAAAATTCCTGCGTAAACCGTTCGACGCGGGCTTCGCGGGCCTGACGCGAGTCATCCCCGATCCGCTCCATGACCTTCGGGTCCGGTGTCACCATCTTGGGCGGCAGGCCATCAATGCGCTGGATATCAAATTCGCGATCACCGATGTCATAGGCATATTCTTCGACTGCCCCATCAGCCTTGCGCAGTGTCAGCTTCGCCGGCCCCTCGTAATCGCGGGGGAAGCCAAGGATAAACGCCCCGTCCGGGCCAATCGTATCAATGGGCTTGCCATCCAGAAGGATGCTGCTTCCGGGTTCGGTCTGACCGAACACGATGCCGCCCTGAACAAACTGGCCCTGATAGGTCGGCTCGGCCGCGACTGCCCCAACGCATGACGCCATAAAACCGGTTGCCGCCAAAAACATCTTCATTGCGAAACGCATTACAGAAGGCTCCCTTGCCTGTCGTCATCTTTGGGGGCCGGGTCTTTTTTCCGGGCCGGTTTCGGTTTGGCAGCCGATTTCGGCGCGACCGTGGCAGCCGGTGCCGCCTCGGGTGCTCCAGAGGAATACGTCCCTGCTGTTACATCGGCACGTCCATCCTGCATTTCCAGAATGTAACCCTGCCCGGCAATTAAATCCGATGCTTTGCCAATCAAACCTTCATCCGCACCGCGCACCACGGCAAAGCCGCGTTTGAGAACATTGCGATACGAATAGCTTTCCAAAAGACGATCATACCGCGCCAGTCCTTCGGCTTCGCGGTTCAGTATATTTTTAACCGCCGCCTGCATCCGACCGGCCAGATCCTCGATCTGTTTGCGGTCGCGTGTGATATCGCGTCTGGCATTTGCCGGGCGAAGTCCGGCTGCGGCCTGATCAAGACGTGCCTTTTGCATCTGGATGGCGGATTTGATCGCCCCATCCAGCCGCAACCCGGCATTTTCCAATCGCCCGCGTTTTTCCGAAAGCTGTTCACGCGGGCTAACCAACCGTGCCCCGGCTTCGTTCAGGCGTGCGCGCGCCTGCTGCAAGACACTGCCTGCCGCACGAGGCAGCCGGTCGGCCCAGTTATCAAGGGTCTGGCTGCGTTCCTCAAGCATCCGGCGCGGATCGCCAAGACCACGCGCAAGACTTTCAAGGGCGGTGCGTTTTTCCACACCAAGCCGACGGACCGCCTGCGTCAGACGAAGGCCGTCTTCCTCGACCTGACCGATCAGATCAAGCCGCACCGGAACGGCCTTTTCCGCGGCCCCCGTCGGAGTAGGCGCACGCAGGTCAGACACAAAATCAATCAGGGTGGTATCGGTTTCATGACCGACTGCGGAAATCACCGGAATGTCGGATTCCGCCACCGCGCGGGCAATGATTTCCTCGTTAAATGCCCAAAGGTCTTCCAACGACCCGCCACCGCGCGCAACAATCAGGATGTCGGGACGCGGAATATTGCCATAGGGCAAAAGATCATTGAAACCGCGCACGGCCTGCGCGACCTGTTCGGCGGCACCGGTTCCCTGTACCAATACGGGCCATAACAGAACCCGGCGCGGGAAACGTTCGCGCAAACGATGCATGATATCGCGGATCACCGCCCCGGTCGGGGATGTTACAATCCCGATGACATCGGGCAGGAACGGGATCGGCTTCTTGCGATCCGCATCAAACAGTCCTTCGGCGGCAAGTTTCTTTTTGCGTTCTTCCAGAAGTTTCAGAAGCGCGCCTTCGCCGGCAACCTCCATCGTTTCGATGACAATCTGGTATTTTGATCGCCCGGGGAAAGTCGTCAATCGGCCGGTTACAATGACTTCCATGCCGTCTTCGGGCGCAAGGCCAAGTTTGGATGCCTGCCCGCGCCAGCAAACACCATCCAGCACCGCCTGATCGTCTTTGAGTGCCAGATACATGTGACCGCTGCTTGCGCGCTTGAAGCCGGAAATCTCGCCGCGCACACGCACAAACGAAAACGCATCCTCGACCGTGCGTTTAAGCGCATTGGAAAGATCGGAGACCGAAAATTCCGGCAGATTTCCCGGTTTCGCGGGTTCTTCGGGCATGGGGGCGAACGGGTCGAACAAATCTTGCGTCATCAAGGGCACTTTATGCTAAAAGCCCGCATAAATTTTCAAGCGGGATGGGGTGCAAGCCTAGTTCATCCCGTCTGGACCATCAAGCAGTCGGACACGTAATCGAGGTTAAAATCATGAAGGTTCTGGTCGTTGGCGGTGGCGGACGTGAACATGCATTGTGCTGGGCAATTGCCAAAAGCTCGCGACTGACCAAGCTTTGGTGTGCGCCGGGCAATGCCGGGATTGCCGATTCCGCGCAATGTGTCGCCATTTCAGATAGCGACATTGACGGGCTTGTGAAATTTGCCGCCGACAATGCGGTTGATCTGGTGGTGGTTGGCCCCGAGGCTCCGCTGGTCGCGGGCCTTGTCGATGCGCTGGATGCGGCTGGCATCAAATCGTTTGGCTGTTCGAAGGCTGCCGCACAGCTTGAAGGCTCCAAGGGTTTCATGAAGGACATGGTGGCAAAGTTTGGCGTCCCGTCCGCGGCCTATGGCCGTTTCACCACGCCCGACGATGCCCGCGCCTTTGTTGAAAAGCACGGTGCGCCGATTGTTGTCAAAACCGACGGCCTTGCCGCGGGCAAGGGTGTGACGATCTGCCAGACAATCGACGAAGCCCTTGCCGCGATTGACGAATGCATGGTCGGTGGCAAATTCGGCGATGCCGGTGCGGAGCTGGTGATCGAGGAATTCATGACCGGCGAAGAAGCATCTTTCTTTGCGGTTTGTGACGGGGAAAACGTCATTCCGCTAATTGCCGCACAGGATCACAAGGCCGTCGGCGAGGGCGATACCGGCCCGAATACCGGTGGTATGGGTGCCTATTCCCCCGCCCCGGTCTTTACGCAGTCGGTTGAGGACAAGGTCATGGAACAGATCATTGTTCCGACCGTCAAGGGCATGGCCGCCGAAGGCCATCCGTTCAAGGGCGTCCTGTTTGCCGGTCTGATGATTGACGATGCGGGCAATCCGAAACTGATCGAATACAACATCCGTTTTGGCGATCCGGAATGCCAGGTTCTGATGACGCGTCTGAAATCGGATGTGCTTGATATCCTTGATGGGGCGGCAACCGGAAAACTCGATACCGTCAAACCCGAATGGCATGACGAAACCGCCATGGTCGTTGTCATGGCCGCCAAGGGGTATCCGGGCAGCTACGACAAAGGCACCGAGATCAAAAACGTGGCCGATGCCGATGCGATGGACAAGGTCAAGGTCCTGCATGCGGGGACGAAAATGGATGGTGACAAACTGACCGCGACGGGCGGTCGTGTTCTTGGCGTTACCGCGCGCGGCACGTCGGTGACCGAGGCGCAGAAACGCGCCTATGAAGCGGTTGATGCCATTGACTGGCCGGGTGGTTTTTGCCGTCGTGATATCGGCTGGCGCGCGATTGCCCGCGAACAGAAGTAAGCCTTTGAATTGGAAAAGACCGGGTCATGCAGCCCGGTCTTTTTTCATGCCTGCGTGATAGCGCACCGCGCATTGCCCGTTAGGGCCATGTTCGATGGTGGCATCCACACCGAACACATCGCGCAGATTTTGGGTCGTCAGAATATCGGCAGGACTGCCGATCCCCACCAGTTCCCCGTCACGCATCATGGCAATCCGGTCGCAATACATCGCGGCATGGTTCAGATCGTGCAAGGCCGCCACCACGGTCACCGGTAATTCACGCACCAGTTCCAGCAATCCAAGCTGATGACGGATATCCAGATGGTTTGTCGGTTCATCCAGCAGAAGGAATTTTGGTTCCTGCGCCAGCGCACGCGCGATATGAACCCGCTGCTTTTCACCGCCCGAAAGCGTATGCCAGAACCGGTCGGCCAGATGGGTCATATCAACATCGCCGAGCGCACGTTCCACAATCGCATCATCGCGTTCCGACCAAGGCGACAGCATGCTGAGATAAGGTGTGCGTCCAAGTGCCACCGCCTCGCGCGCGGTCAGGCGGTCCGTCGTATCGGCCTGCTGTTCGACAAAGCCGATCTGCCGGGCCAGTTTGCGACGGCCATGCTTTTTCATGTCCTGCCCTGCCAGCATTGCACGCCCCTGATCAGGTGGACGAATACCGGCCAAAACCGACATCAAACTGGTTTTTCCCGACCCATTTGGCCCGATCAGGCCAAGGAACTCGCCCGGTTCAACCCGGATCGAGACATTTTTGATGATCTTGCGAAAACCGGCAGACCAGACGATATCGCGCAGTTCCAGGGTCATCGCAAAATCCTTCCGTGACACAGGATCAGGGCAAAGGCCGGGGCCCCGACAAGGGCGGTAATCACCCCGATTGGCAAAACCTGCCCCGGAACGATCACGCGTGAGATGACATCGGCACAGACCAGAAACAGTGCGCCAATCAATGCCGATAACGGCAATAGCAGGCCATGGCGCGTTCCGACAAAAAAGCGCGCGGCATGCGGGATCACGAGCCCGACAAAACCGATGGAACCAACGATACTGACCATTACCGCCGTCATCATCGCGGCTGCGGCAATCAGGATCGCATAAACCCGCCTGACCGGCACACCAAGCGATGCGGCGGATTCACGACCAAACGTAAAGGCATCAAGTGCGCGTGCATGCCAAAGACACACGACAAGCCCGACAAGAGCCACGGGTAAAGCCAGCCACACATCGGGCCAGCGCACGCCGCTAAGATTGCCCAGAAGCCAGAACATGATGCCGCGCGCCTGCTCGGCACTGGCCGATTTGGTGACAATGAAGGATGTCAGGGCGTTGAACATCTGCGATCCGGCAATCCCGGCCAGAATGATCGCCCCCGTACCGCGCCCGGCCTGTAATGCCAGAAGGGTCACAAAGGCGAATGCCGCCACTGCGCCGATAAATGCCCCAAGTGACAGGGAGAGCATCCCGGCCCCAAGACCTAGGATCACGATGCTGACCGCACCGGTCGAGGCACCGGCTGAAATGCCCAGCAAGTAAGGATCGGCAAGACTGTTACGCAAAAGCGCCTGCAGGACCGCACCGGAAACAGCCAATGCCGCCCCGCAACTTGCGGCAACGATTGCGCGGCTTAGCCGATAGTTCCAGATTATACCGGCATCAATCGCATCCACCGGATGACCGGCATCCCATAAATGATTGGCAATCGTATTGATCACCGTGCCCACCGGGATCGCTGTTTCGCCCACCGATGCGGCAACCGCCAGAACCGCTGCCAGCAACATCAGCGCGGCAAATGCCACGCTGATGCGTTTCATGAAAACGGGGCTGGAAATGATATTCCCGATCATTGGCCCGATCACTGGCTTGCCTCGAACGCCTCGATTGCCTTGGCCAGCGTTTCAATGCCGTCGATTGTCCGCATGGTCGGGTTCATCGACTGGGCATCCATGACGACGATATTTCCGCTTTTGACCGCATTCATCTGACGGGTTACCGGATCGGATTTCAGGAACTGCATTTTCAGTTCCCAGTCATCGGCCGGAAAACGACGACGATCCATTTTGCCAATCACAATGATATCGGGATTGGTTCGTGCGATGGTTTCCCACCCGACTGTGGGCCATTCATCGTTACTGTCGATGACATTCTCCACACCAAGGATCGACATGACATAGGCCGGTGCGCCTTTCTGCCCGGCAACAAACGGATCAACATCGATTTCAGCACTGGAGAACCAGAACAGTGCCGAAATTCCCTTGCCATTCACGGCGGCCACTTTTTCGCGCGCAGCCTGTTCGCGGGCTTTGAAATCGGCAATCAGATCTGCGCCACGTTCCTCGACATCGAAGATTTTCGAAAGGTCGGCTATCCCCTGATAGATCTGATCCATCGAAAAGGCATCAATCCGCGTTCCGTCACCGCCCGTGGTGTTGTCCTTACCGACGCAATCGGCTGGTGCGGTATAGACCGGGATTGAAAGTTCAGCAAACTGGTCAATCGTTCCGACCTTGCCATTCGGGCCGATATGCCATTGGAACTGGGTTGTGGCCAAATCGGGTTTCTGGCCGACCACACTTTCAAAGCTGGGATCGTTGTCGGCAAGCCGCGGAATGGTGGCGTTGACGTCACGAAACTGTTCCTGCACCGGACCAAGCCATACGGCCGTTCCGACCACCCTGTCGGCCAGTCCCAGAAGATAAAGCAGTTCAGTGCTGCTTTGGCCAAGCGATACGACACGGTTCGGAGCCTGATCAAAGGTCAGGGTTCGACCACAATTTTCCAATGTAAGCGGATATTCCGTGGCAGATGCGTATTGTGCGAAAGAAGCCAGTCCCGCAGCAAACACCCCGACTGCAAAAACCTTTTTGTTCAGTTCAATCACTTTGCGTCCTTTCATGGATATGCTGATCGGGAATTTCATTTCCCGACCGGACATACCAAACCAATGAATGTTATGTTATAACATAACATCAAAGTTACTATGGTCAAGGGACTGGCTAAAGTGCTGAAAAATGGCGGGAAATGCCGGGATCCAAGGGCGGTCCAATGGCTTTCAGCCCGCCCGGAACGGTGACATATACCGACATCCTCCGGGGCACCCCGCCCGGTCCGTCGTATTCATGTCAGCAGGTCTCCTGGCTCGCGGGTCGTTGTGTTTTCCTGCCTTCCCGGGAAACATCCCAGTGGCTTTCAGAAGGAAACACTCACCGCCTACAGTTGCGGGGGCAGCTTCGGTTAACCGTCTTCACGGACGGCTTCGAATTCCCTTTATCCTTATCGGATACTGACATCTATCGGTGTCACATAGTCACGAAGGCCGGTCAAGCCAATTGCGAATAAATCGCAATGATTACAATTTTCAATAGGCGTTCGCCGCCGCCGTGCCATCGCCGCCCAGCCGCCCAAGGATCGCCGAGACATCGCGCATCGGTGGCGCGCCAAACATGCGGGCATATTCACGGCTGAACTGTGATGCGCTTTCATATCCGACTTCATAGGCTGCGGTTGCCGCATCCTTCATTTCGGTCAGCATCATCTGGCGCGCCATCGTCAGGCGAAGGCGTTTCTGATACGTAGGCGGGCTCATGGAGGTTACCTGTTTGAAATGATGATGGAAGGAAGACGGACTCATATTCGCCTGTGCCGCCAGATCATCGACCCGAAGCGGTGCGGCAAAATCGTCCTTCATAAGGCGGATGATCTTGGAAATGCGCTGCATGTTGCTGCCGCCCATGCCGATTTGCGCAATACGGGCCCCCTGAAGGCCGCGCAGAAGGCGATAATGCACTTCGCGCAGAAGCATCGGTGCCATCACCGAAATATCGTCTTTCTCATCACACAGGCGCAACAGGCGCATCACGGCATCCAGCAAGGTATCGCTAGCGTTATCGACATGAAGCCCGCAATCGCTTTCGGATGCCGAGCCGACCTGAAGATCAATCTGGGTGACAAGATCGCCCAACATCTGACCATCCAGTTCAATCGACAAACTGCGATACGGAAGTGCTGCACTGGCATTTGTCACACAGCCGACAATCGGCAGGTCGACCGACGCCACCAGATACTTTCCGGGCGCGTAACTGAAAACCGCCTCGCCCAGAGTGACCTCTTTGGCACCTGACGCGATAATGCAAAGGCATGGCTTGTAGATTGTCGGAACTTTCATCGACGGCCCGGTCGCACGATACAGATGCACCGCCTTCACCGGCGTCTCGGCAACACCTTCGCCTTCGCAGTATCTGTCAATCAGTTCAGACATCTCTTCAAACACAGGCATCGCCAAACTCCTTTATTTCTCTAATATGAACTATAGCAACCAGAACCATCCTGAAAAGCGGTTTTCACCCTGCCTGGAGAATCAGGCAATTGATCAAGAGTTCTGTGTATTCATCAGGCCACCATTTGCAATCACAGTAAGCGCCATGATCCAGACAAGGAGGATGTCATGTCGCTTATGTCCAACAATGTTGAAAACAAGGTTGTCGTCATTACCGGCGCCAGCAGCGGAATTGGCGAGGCCACGGCAAAACTTCTGGCCGAAAACGGTGCAAAGGTCGTTCTTGCGGCCCGACGCACGGCAAAGCTTCATTCCATCGTCGCCGAAATCGAGGCCGAAGGCGGCACCGCCACATGTCGCGCGGTTGATGTCACCGATGCCGACGACGTCGAAGCACTGATCTATTTCGCCAAAAACACCTATGGCCGCGTTGATGTGATCTTCAACAATGCCGGTGTCATGCCCCTGTCGCCGCTTGCCGAACTGAAAATTGACGAGTGGAACAAGATGATCGACGTCAATATTCGCGGCGTCCTGAATGGCATTGCCGCCGGTCTACCATTGTTCAAGGAACAGGGTAGCGGCCACATCATCAATACCGCATCCATTGGCGCACATCTGGTATCCCCGACTGCCGCCGTTTACTGCGCCACGAAATATGCCGTCTGGGCGATTTCCGATGGCCTGCGTCAGGAAAGCCGCGATATCCGCGTCACCACCATTTCGCCGGGCGTTACCGAAACAGAACTTGGCAACGACATTACCGATGACAATGCCAAAGGGTTTCTTGGTGAACTGCGCAAAACCGCACTCAGCCCGATTTCCATTGCATGGTCGGTGCTTTACGCAATCGCCCAGCCCGAAAGCGTCGATGTCAACGAGATCATCGTGCGCCCGACCGCATCGGCATATTGATCCGTAACGCCCAAGGAGGCCCACATGGCACGTCATATGTTTGCGTCTTCTATCGCCAGTCTTCTGATGCTGTTTTCCAGCACCGCCACCGCACAGGAGGAAACCGTCATGTCCGGAACCACATCGAACGACCCGCATCCCTATGTTGGCATGTGGGTTACGGCTGATGGCAATATCCGTCAGGAATTGCTGGCCAACGGACGTTACGACGAGGCGCGCGGCAATCGCCCGTCTGCCTATCAGGGACGTTATGAAATTTCCGGCAATCACATCGATTACTGGGATGATACCGGTTTTACCGCCGACGGATATTTCGAGGACGGTGTTCTGTATCACGCCGGAATGGTGATGTATCGCCAGCCCATACAATAGCATTCAGGCTTTAAAAGCCCCGCTGCACCGGCTAACCCGGCGCAGAACCCGCAAGGAACGGTATCGAATGGATGCCGTTCCTTTTTTTCATTTTCATGCGCGAAAACTTTGCCAATAATCAGGCCGCTGTCACGGGCACATTGCCAGTCGCGAAATTCCGTTCATCAGCCGTGGCAAGGGTAAACAGATCAATCGGTTCGGAAAGCCCACGGACATCCATCTGCCCGATCTTGCGAAATTCTTCTGCGGTCAGATACTGTGCCGTCGTTGCAGAAATCAGAACGTCGGTTCCCAGTTCCTTGTTCATCACTTCCAATCGGGCCGCCATATTTACCGTATCGCCATGCACGGTATAGTTCTGACGCCCACCCCCACCGACACTGCCGGCAATCACCGTCCCGGTGCATATCCCGATACGCGTACGCACATGAATCCCGGCGAAATCCCGACTTTGCACAAGATCGGAAATCTCGCGTGCGGCCCGCACGGCACATCTGGCATGGTCGGCATCCTCGACCGGAACATTGAAAGTCGCCAGTACCGCATCGCCCTGAAACTGGGTAATCACACCATGATGACGGGTAATGATCTGTGACACTGCATCGAAATAGGTATTGAGAACCTCGACAATACCTTTTGGACCGATGGTTTCGGTCAGCTTGGTGAAATCGGCCAGATCGGCAAACAGGATGGTTGCCTCACGCTCGACCGGGGCCAGCGATCCGCGTTTGGAAATCAGCACTTCGGCAATGGCGGGCGGCACATATTGTCCGAAAATATCGGAAATGGCGCTACGTTCCTGTTCTGCCTCGATCTGGCGGCGCACCGTATGGCGCGCACGCCACATGACCAGACCAATCAGAATGGCAACAACAACCAGCGAGAGGGCTTCCTGTGCGCGGCTCCAGGCACCGATAAAATCGGGGCTGAAGAAATAGGTCACAAAAGTCTGGGTATCGGGAGATGTGCCGATATCCTGCCAGTCATAGGTCTGATCCATATCGCGGATGGCATAAAGAAACGCACCAAGCCACCCGGCCGCCCCGCACATACCGGCCCATAAAACAAGGCCGGGCGAAAAACTGAACGCCGCAACACCAACAACGATAAAATAGAATGGGAAGATCGGCGTGCGGAAAATCACCGCCTGGGGCAGATCGACATTGTCAAATACCGGTTGGGTCGCAATCAGAAGCGACAGGAACCCGATATCAAGTGCAATGAACAGATACTTGATCCAGTTCCGGTCATAGGATGATCCGATAATCCGGTAATGGATGATGCCAAACCCGGCAAAGACACCAAGCGCAATCAGATATTCAATGGCACGTAACGGGTCACCCGACCGCGACGCCACAAGCCAGACCCCCATCAGGATCAGCGCGACCAGACGCCCCTTGATCGCCAGTCGCAGACCGTTCTGTTCCGCCTGATGGAAAATGACTGTCTGCCCGGGCTTTCCCATAACGGTTTGCTGCATGAACATGCCTTTCTGCGATGGCGACCTCGCCATTTCAATGATTGCAAGTTTATTTAGGCAGACATCTGGCATACCGCCATGCGAAAAATGCAGATATTACGATCTTGAATTCGCCATGTTTTATCCCGATTACGTCCACACTGTCCGGTATAGTTCCGGACATCTTAAATTAACGGGACCTGATTGATGACGACTTCTGTGGAACGCAGACGATTTCTGAAATCCATGGCCGCTGCCGGGCTGATCCTGCCGGGCATGTCGATGGTCAATGGTGCCTCGGCCGCGAACGAAAAACTTGATCTTGGCGAACCGCAAAGCTTCAGCTTTGACGCCCTGATCAAACGCGCCGAAGCCATGGCAAAATCGCCTTACGAGCCGCCTGTCGCCCCCGATCCCGAAATTGTCGGCAAGATCGATTACGACATTCATGGCAAGCTGCATTACAAGCGCGAATTTTCGCCATACGCCGATGGTTCGGGCACCTATCCGCTGACCTTCTTCCATCTGGGCATGTATTTTGCCAAACCGGTGCATATGTATCTGGTGGATGGCGGCAAATCGCGCGAAGTGGTTTATACGCCGGACTATTTCGACATGCCCGAAGACAGCATCGCGCGCAAGCTTTCGGAAAACAGCGGCTTTGCCGGGTTCCGTCTGCATGAAAATGTCGAACGTGATGACTGGAAAACCCAGGACTGGGCAGCGTTTCTTGGCGCGTCCTATTTCCGTGCGATTGGCGATGAAGGCCAATATGGTCTGTCTGCGCGCGGTATTGTGGTCAACACGGCAACGTCCCAGCCCGAAGAATTCCCCGATTTCCGCGAATTTTATATCGAACCGGCGAAATCGGCCAATGCCCCGGTCACGGTCTATGCCCTGCTGGATGGCCCCAGCATCACGGGTGCCTACCGGTTTTATCTGACGCGCGGCGAAGGTGTGACTATGGATGTCGAAAAACACCTGTTCCTGCGCAAGGATATCGAACGCCTTGGCATCGCACCGCTGACCAGCATGTTCTGGTATTCCGAACAGAACAAATCGTTCCGCTTTGACTGGCGTCCCGAAGTGCATGACAGCGACGGGCTGGAGCTTTGGACCGGAAATGGCGAACGCATCTGGCGTCAGTTGAACAATCCGGAAATCATCCGCACATCAGCATTCGGTGACAAAAACCCGCGTGGTTTTGGCCTGATGCAGCGTGACCGCGAAGTCAGCCATTATCTTGACGGTGTGCGTTATCACCGCCGCCCCAGCCTGTGGGTCGAACCGCTTGGCGCATGGGAAGACGGGGCCGTGCAGCTTGTCGAAATCCCGACCGACGATGAAATTCATGACAATATCGGAGCCTTCTGGGTGCCGAATGCTCCGGCCAAGGCGGGCAATAGCTATCAGTTCCGTTATCGCCTGTATTGGCAGGCACAGAATCCGTTCCCGATGGACAAGCTTGCCCATGCGACCGCCACCCGTATGGGCCGCGGTGGCAATCCCGGCACGGTCCGACCGAAGGACGAATTGAAATTCTCGGTCGAGTTCGAGGGGGAAATCCTTGGAACCCTGGCCTATGGCGAGTTCCCGGAAGTCATTGTTTCAACCTCGCGCGGGGAAATTGTCCGCACCAAGATCGAACCGATCATGGATACCCGCATCTGGCGTGCGGCGTTTGACCTTAAAGTCGAGGGCAATGAGCCGGTTGATTTGCGAATGTATCTGAAACGCGGTGATGCCCCGCTTAGCGAAACCTGGATGTTCCAGCATTTGCCGGGACTTCGGGGGCAGACACGAGAATAGATCAAAGGCCCGCCAAATTGGCGGGCCTTTCCTTTTGGTCTTGGAACTTAGCGCAGCGACCCAAAGAAATCCTTCAAAAGCTTGCCCGCCTCGATCTCGCCAATCCCGCCATACACTTCGGGGCGGTGATGGCAGCTTGTGCTTTCGAACACGCGCGGACCGTGATCGATGCCGCCGCTTTTGGGATCATAGGCCCCGAAATAAACCCGCCGCAGGCGGGCAAATGAAATGGCGGCGGCACACATCGGGCAGGGTTCCAGCGTGACATACAGATCACAATTGGGCAGGCGCGGCTCGCCCTTGGCCCCGGCAGCGGCACGGATCACAAGGATTTCGGCATGGGCTGTCGGATCATTGAGTTCCTCGGTCAGGTTGCCGGCACGTGCCAGCACCTCGCCACTGTCGGCATCGACCAGAACAGCACCAACCGGCACCTCGCCGCGCCTTGCGGCGGCGCGCGCCTCATCTAGCGCCATATCCATAAAGCTGTCTGCGCTCATGATCTGTTTTCCATCCCGGAAAAGCAATTGCCCCCAACAGGCACATTGCGGGTTTGATTTGTTTTGTTTTTTATCGGGCGTTAAGCATATGAGATTGCAATCTGTGCAAGGATCGGTCAAGCGGTGATAAGATCGCGACCGATTGCACATATGCGTGAATTGCCGTTGCCCTTCTAACGCACCGGGGTTAGTTTCCGGCCAAATTCATGACATCGCACATATGCAAAGCAACCATCAGCCACCACCAACGGGATTTGACAGAACATGAGTGCCAGAAAACCGATCATCGGCATTACCCTTGATTCCGAGGAACCCGGTGGCTATTCCAAATTTCCGTGGTATGCGCTGCGTGAAAACTATGCCGGTGCGGTCACGGCGGCGGGTGGCATTCCGATGCCCCTGCCCCACGAGGTGGAACTGGTTCCCGATCTGCTCGATCTGATTGACGGGCTTGTGGTCACCGGTGGCGCATTTGATGTCGATCCCAGCCTATTTGGGGCCGAAGAACGCCATGACACGGTGATCACCAAAGACCGCCGCACCAAGTTTGAATGGGCGATGGCCGAAGGTGCGCTGAAACGCAATATGCCGGTTCTGGGCATTTGCGGCGGGCAGCAATTGCTGAACGTGATCCTTGGCGGGTCATTGATCCAGCATATCCCAGACAGTGTTGAAAACTGTCTGGCGCATGAACAGCCCAACCCGCGCAACGAGCCGGGGCATGATGTGACCGTCGAAGCCGATACCCTGCTTTCGCGCATTGTTGGCGATGTCAAAAGCCTGTCGGTCAATTCCGCCCATCATCAGGCCGTGGATAAGGTTGGCCCGGATGTGATCATCAATTCCGTCGCCCCGGATGGCGTGATCGAGGGGATTGAACATCCGGGATATCGTTATTGTCTTGGGGTGCAGTGGCATCCCGAATTTCATATCAGTTCGGGCGATGCGAAAATCTTCGACGCCCTGATTTCCGAGGCCCGCAAATGAGCGACCAGACCCCGAACCCGACCGAAGATACCGAAGAAAGCAAACCCGAACGCATTGCCAAACGCATTGCCCGTTCCGGCGTTTGTTCGCGTCGTGATGCCGAACGCATGATCGAGGAAGGTTTGGTGAAGCTGAACGGCAAGGTGCTTGACAGCCCGGCCGTGACCGTCACCGACGAAGACGAAATTTACGTCAATGGCAGACCCTTGCCGCAAAAGGAAAAGCCGCGCCTGTGGCGTCTGTTTAAAAAACGCGGGCTTGTCACCAGCCACCGCGACGAGCAGGGCCGCGATACGGTTTTCGAACATCTGCCAAGCTATATGCCGCGCGTGATCTCGGTCGGGCGGCTTGATCTGAATTCCGAAGGTCTTTTGCTGCTGACCAATGACGGCGAGCTTGCCCGTTATCTTGAACTGCCTGCCACCGGCTGGGCACGCCGTTATCGGGTGCGCGTGCATGGCCGGATTGACGAGGCCAAACTCAAACAGCTTGAAGACGGTGTCACGGTTGATGGGATCAATTACGGGTCGATTCAGGCCGAAGTTGACGTTCAGAAAGACAGCAATGCCTGGATGACGGTGACCCTTCGCGAAGGCAAAAACCGTGAAATCCGCCGCGTGATGGAACATCTTGGCTGGCCGGTGACGCGCCTGATGCGTGTATCCTATGGCCCGTTCCAGTTAGGCAATCTGGCACCCGGCGATTGCGAAGAAATCACCGGCAAGGTGATGAAGGAACAGCTGGCCGCGTTCTTCAAAGGTGATTACAGCAAGGTTTCCGAAAAGAAATCGGTCGCGCGCGGCGGCACCGGCCGCCCCAAGGCACCGCGTACCGTATTTGGCAAACCCGCCGCCCCCCGCCGCCGCCAGCAGGGCAGCAACCCAAACACCGTCACCGATGACACTCGGACAGAGAACAGCTTTGAAAACCGGACACGTCCGGGTAATCGCGCCAAACCGGCCGTCGCACGCGGAGAGGTATCGCGTAGCGGCCCAGCGCGGGAAAACCGCGAAGATCGCAATGACCGCAATGATCGTAATGATCGCGGCGCTCGAAACGACCGGGATAATCGTTTTGATGATCGCGACAATACAAACCGCCCAGCCAACAAAGGCCGCGGGCGTTATGCGCCCGGTGGCAAAGCCGGTGGTGAACGTAACAACGATGGCGGCAAATCGTTTGGTGGGGGTCGCGGCAAGCCGTCTGGCAATACCGGTGGCAACAACCGCGGCAGCATTGCCGATGGCAAACCCGGCAACCGCCCGGCGGGACGCAGCGGATCGAAACCGGCGGGCAATCGTCCGCGCGGCAAAAAGGGTTAAGGCAGAATGCGGATTGTTGGCGGAAGTCTTCGCGGGCGGCTTTTGACCGCCCCCACCGGGCGCGATACACGCCCGACACTGGATCGCGTTCGCGAAGCCCTGTTTAACATCCTGACACATGCATCGCGCTGGTACGAGGACGACCAGAACCCGCTTTATGACGGGCTTATTCTGGATGCCTATGCCGGTTCCGGGGCGCTCGGCCTTGAAGCCATTTCACGCGGTGCGCAAAAGGCGGTTTTCTTTGACCTTGATCGCGGTGCACTGGTCGCCATCGAACAAAATATCGCCGATCTGAAACTGGGTGATAAAACCCGCGTTCAACGTGCCGACGCGACCAAACCGCCACGTGCCCCCGAACCGGCCAGCATGGTGTTTCTTGATCCGCCCTATCAGAAGGATTTGCTTGGCCCCAGTATTACGGGACTGGCAAATGCCGGTTGGATCAATGATGAAACGCTGATCATTGCCGAACGCGATCCGCGCGAACCGGCACCGGAAGTCGACGGCCTTGAAACCCTTGATAGCCGCAAATATGGCCGCTGCCAGATCGATATCTATCGCCTTGGCGCTACGTCCTGAATCTTTATTGATTTCCCGGCTGTGTTATGGTGGGCTGCCTTTCGAAATGTCAGGCGATGTTAAGCAATGAAGTTACTGCCCCCGACAGCACCCGATCCTGAATTTGGTCGCCGCCTGCGCCAATGGCGCCGCGAAAGCGAGATCAAACAGGCACGCCTTGCCGATATTGTCGGCGTGACACAGGCAACCGTATCGCGCTGGGAAAAGGGTTTGCAAACGCCTGCCCCGCTTCAGATCGACCTTTTGCATCAGATGATAACGCGCAACCGCAATTTCCGATTGGATCAGGCGATCAAACGGCTGGTGATCCATTCGCGGCAACGTGTTCATCTGATCGAGGATCGCAGCCATCGTTTGCTGTGCGCATCAGGACCGCGCGAAAAGGAATGGCAACGCAGTTCAGGCGATCTTGTCGGCACGTCCCTGTGGCGCTTTGCCACACCCGAAATCGCACAGGCCGAGAAAAGCCTGCATGACATGGGCTGGCACGAAGATCAGGCCGATCACCTGAGTTTCGCAACATCCGGGCGCAACGGCCCGCCGATGCCGATTGTCGATAAATTCATCCTGTGGGAACGTTTTTTTCTGTCCGATGGTACCGCCGTTCGTCTGACAACCGGCTTTGACCACCCACCTGCATAACCGTTTCGCGCATATTTCATACGTGGATCGTTGCAACGGGTTTCAGCTAAAAGAAATCCGTTCTTCTGGTTTGCCCCGTCCAGACAGTTTGCTGACGTAACGGATTGCCCCCTCATGCCACCGATTTTTGCAATTTTTGTTCTGTATGGCCTTGGATTGACTGCCTCGATGCAGGTTGGTCTGGTGGGGCCGATTGCCCCCGATCTTCGTGCCGGTTTTGATCTTAGTCAGGCGCAGTTCGGTCTTGTCGCATCGCTGATCACGGCGGCAGGGGCCATGTTTGCGATTCCCGCAGGCGTCTGGGCCGCACAGGCCGGATTGCGCCGTTCGCTGTTTCTGGGCGGCATCATGATGATCATCGGGGCCGCAATCTTTGCAACAGCATCAAACACCGGAATGCTTTATGTCGGGCGCCTTGTCACCAGTATCGGATATCTTCTGATTGTGGTGGGCGCGCCAAGCTGGATGGCCAATCTGGGCAATCCGAAAACCGTCGCCATGGCCATGAGCATCTGGGGCACCTTTATCCCGGTC